>OFMR01001562.1_pt1 | contig 8732 bp, 6 predicted proteins | sample 1541931 | NCBI WGS metagenome assembly OFMR01 (sample SAMN04209224, study PRJEB22552) | human gut metagenome | biome: gut; material: feces | host: Homo sapiens | place: USA: Oklahoma | reverse complement strand
AGCAAAGAATGCAGCCAGAGAACACATTGATAATCAGGAGATCACTGTTTCAAAGAATATCAAGGAACAGGAAGATGTACAGCCTGTGCGCGGCCGCGGAAGAAGATAACAGGAAATGTGCTGTGGGGGTACAACTGACAAAAACTCTTTTTACAAGATTAGTCACAGAAAGACTCTGTGAAAATATGGAAATGTATGGGAGAAGAATATAAAATGGAAGAGAATAAAGTAGAAGAGAATAGAATAGAAGAAAAAACAGAAAAGACTTTCAAAGAACTCTATCTTGCCGGTGAGATCGGCTTTGATGAGATCGACCGTTATATCAGTCACTGGAACAATAGTGATGATGAACGCACACTGGCTGTTTATCTGGGGCTTAATGCTGATGAAGAAGACGTCTGGATCGATGAAAGTGACGAAGCTCTTCAGGAAATGTTAGATAAGCAGAAAGCGTGAGGCTAGGCTTTCTGCTTAAAAAGCTGTTTTGCAGCATCTAAAAGTCCAAGATGCAGTTCTGGTCTTGGGGCAGTTTCAAAGACAAGGGAATATCCCTTAGGGGATGTTGCTTTTACAACGGGATCCGGATCAGGAAAACACAGTCCGGGATAGAGGACGCACCACCAGTTGCGTCCTTTTCCTTTGCCTATGGTAAGGCGTGCTGCATCATAGTAGCCGCAGGGAAAGAATGCATTTCCATAGGTCCTTGCAGGAAAATGGTCATGGCTCAGGCTCAGGTCTACCGCTGCTTTACGTCCATAATATGCCAGTGTCTGTTCAGCATTGAGAATAATATCTTCCCTGCGGGAAAGGAGCCAGGAAGCAAGTTCTTCTTTTCCGGCATGAGCCGGGGCATTTTCCTGTATATAAGAAAGAACCTGTTCGCGTACTTTCAATTTTAATTGCTGGTCAGTTTTAGAGTTGCTTTCTGCTAAAATATGAAAACGCAGCACATAAGGGGCAATACGGCTGGCATCTGCTTCCTGTTTGCAGGTATTGGCAGAAACAGCGATCAGAAAGGCGGTGAAAAAGCAGGCAAGAGAACAAAAAAGCCATTTGCGGCAGTCAGTTACAGATTTCATGGATAAAACTTCCTTTCAAGATTTTCGTTACAGTTTATCCAAATCAGCATATGGTGAACCCACCATGCTTCTTGTTTTCATGAATATGGAAACAAGAAGATGTCATGGATGAACTGTAACAGATTTTCTAATTGTATTTATTTCCACATATGCTATACTGTAAACGGTAAAATCTGAGAAAAATGAGATTTTGAAGATTTATTTTAAAGATCTGTTTTAAAGATTTATGGAAAAGAAAAGATATAAGTGAGGAGATATAGAAATGGAAAGAAAAACAGCAGCAGTCATTTTCGGCGGACAGTCATCAGAGCATGAAGTTTCCTGTATGTCAGCAGCCAATGTGATTGACCGTATCAACAAAGAAAAATATGATCTGCTTCTTATTGGTATTACAATGGACGGACATTGGATCAAGACAGATTCTGTGGATGATATCAGAAGCGGCGAATGGAGAAATGGAAAAGTATCCGCGGCCATCCTTCCAGATGCCACTAAAAAATGCGCGATCCTTATGGATGGAGACAAAGTAACAGAAGTAAAACTTGATCTGGTATTCCCGGTCCTTCACGGACTTCATGGTGAGGATGGAACCATTCAGGGACTTCTCGAACTGGCAAGGATCCCATATGTTGGCTGCGGTGTACTGGCATCTGCAGTAGGCATGGATAAACTGTATACAAAGATCATTGTAAATAATTTAGGCATCCGTCAGGCAGATTACGAGCCTGTTATGAGTGAGCAGCTAGCTGATATGGATGCAGTGATTGCCCGTGTTGAAAAACATTTTTCATATCCTGTATTCATTAAACCATCTAATGCAGGCTCCTCTAAGGGTGTCAGCAAAGCAGAAAACAGAGAAGAACTGGAAAATGGCTTAAAAGAGGCCGCAAAGCATGACAGAAAGATCCTGGTAGAAGAAATGATCGTTGGCCGTGAGATCGAATGTGCTGTATTTGGCGGCGGAAAAGAAGAAGTAAAGGCTTCTGGCGTTGGTGAGATCCTTGCAGCAGCAGATTTTTATGATTTTGATGCAAAATACCATAATGCTGAGTCCAAGACTGTAACAGATCCTGAACTTCCCGGCAATGCAGCAGAAGAAGTAAGAAAGGCAGCTGCAGCTATTTTTAAAGCAGTAGATGGATATGGACTTTCCCGCGTGGACTTCTTTGTAAAGGAAGATGGGGAGATCGTATTTAACGAGATCAATACAATGCCTGGATTTACCGCGATCAGCATGTATCCGATGCTGTGGGAAGCAAGAGGTATTAACAAAGAGGAATTAGTAGATAAGCTGATGAGCCATGCTTTAGAGCGCTTCTAAGCTCAGATCACAGGTGCTTTCAGAAAGAAAAGAGGGTTACATGACAAAGGATGTATTGATCACTATCCGTGGGGTACATACAGTGGATGAAGAGGATAATGATGTGGAGATGATCGTCCGGGGTGATTATTACCAGAAGAACGGGAAACATTATGTTTTATATGAAGAACTGATAGAAGGCTTTAAAGAACCGGTAAAGAATATCATCAAGATCACGCCAACCTCTATGGATATTACAAAAAAAGGAACAGCCATTACCCATATGCTGTTTGAAAAGAACCGGAAAAATGTTTCCTGTTACAGCACACCGTTTGGCGAGATCGTAGTGGGGATACAGGCCAACCACTTTACAGTGGATGAACAGGCAGACAGCCTGAAGGTAAATGTGGACTATGCCCTGGATATTAATTACGAGCATATGTCAGACTGCCGCATCCTGGTAGATGTGCAGTCCTGTCAGTAAACGGATATGTTGCCTGACGGTGAACATTATCATAAAGTGAGTTGTGCATAATAAAAAACAGCCGATCCCATCGGGAGCCGGCTGTTTTTTTACGCCCCATATTATGCATCTTTACGGAATCTTGCGAAAAATCCCTTTTTCTTTGGCGGAGTTGGAATGGAACCTCCGCGGACACTTTTGATCTGAGTGATGTAGATACCGCTTAAGATTACCTTTGCTTCTGTTTTAACAGGAAGGCACTCAAATACTCTTGCATCAGCGATCAGTGTAACGATCTTTGGTCCGATCTTTGCTTTCACAACCGGAACCTTGGTCCAGCGCATGTACTTTGGAGTCTGGTCAACTACCATTTTTGGAAGACCTGCCTGAGTCAGCTTCAGTTTCTTCTTATCAATAACAAGAAGAGATACGGTCTGTGCAGCGGCATCTAACATCTGCTGCTGTTCTAACTGGCGCTTCTGAAGCTTATTTCCAAGGAAATACAGGATAGCCAGGATGACAGCTGCAATGATGAGGATCACCAGCAGTATGTTTAAAACGGTATTTAACATAAGGTATACCTCCGAACTGTAGTATAGTTCCCGTGGGCTTGATTAGACATGCCCCAAGACATTCTAATATAGTATATCATTTGTGGTAAAAAAAAGCAAGAAAAAATTCTTGACACCTTGACAAATATATGTTATTATGGAGAGTGCATTATTGTGGCGTTCTGGGCTTATTGCGCCCATTTGCTGACGCCCGATTACCGAGAACGACAGCAGTGGAAAAAGGGACAGAAAAAGAAAGAAAAATCCCGGAAAACTACTGCAACCAAATAAGAAAACAGGGGTGAAACGTCAATGGAGAAAAGCAGAATACGTCCGGTACCGGCCGGGAAAAGCGTAAGAATGAGCTATTCAAGGCAGAAGGAAGTCCTTCAGATGCCTAACCTGATCGAGATTCAGAAAGACTCCTACCAGTGGTTCTTAGATGAAGGACTGAAGGAAGCGTTTGCTGATATCTCTCCTATCGCGGATTTTGCAGGACATTTAAGTCTGGAATTCGTTGACTTTACATTATGCAGAGATGATATCAAGTATACCATCGAAGAGTGTAAAGAACGGGATGCTACTTACGCCGCACCGCTTAAGGTAAAGGTCAGACTGTACAATAAAGACAAAGATGAAATGAATGAACATGAGATATTTATGGGTGATCTGCCTTTGATGACAGATACCGGTTCATTTGTGATTAACGGTGCAGAACGTGTTATCGTCAGCCAGCTTGTACGTTCCCCTGGTATTTACTACGGGATCGGACATGATAAGGTAGGTAAGGAACTGTTTACATGTACTGTTATCCCTAACCGTGGTGCATGGCTGGAATATGAAACCGATTCCAACGATGTATTTTATGTTCGTGTAGACAGAACCCGTAAAGTACCGGTTACTGTACTGATCCGTGCCTTAGGCTACGGAACCAACGCAGAGATCTTAGATCTGTTCGGTGAAGAGCCAAAGCTGCTTGCAAGCTTTGGAAAGGATACATCTGATAACTATCAGGACGGTCTGTTAGAGCTGTACAAGAAGATCCGTCCAGGCGAGCCGCTGTCTGTAGACAGTGCAGAGAGCCTGCTTAACAGCATGTTCTTTGATCCTAGAAGATATGACCTGGCAAAGGTTGGACGTTATAAATTCAATAAGAAACTGTCCTTTAAGTTCCGTCTGAACGGACAGGTGCTGGCAGAAGATGTAGTTGATACCACTACAGGTGAGATCATTGCAGAAGCCGGTACAAAGTTAGATAAAGAATCTGCCATGAAGGTTCAGAACTCTGCTGTTCCTTTTGTATGGGTAGAAGGAATTAACAGAAAGCAGAAAGTCCTTTCCAATATGATGGTTGAACTTGGTGCTTATGTATCCTTTGATCCGGAAGAAGTTGGCGTTTCTGAATTAGTATATTATCCTGCGCTTGCTCCAATCCTGGAAAAAGCAGGTGATGATGAAGAACTGCTTAAGGAAGAGATCAGAAGAAATATCCATGACCTGATCCCGAAGCATATCACAAAGGAAGATATCTTAGCTTCCATCAACTACAACATGCATCTGGAAGAGCAGGTTGGTACATCTGATGATATCGACCACTTAGGAAACCGTCGTATCCGTGCCGTAGGTGAGCTGTTACAGAACCAGTACCGTATCGGCTTGTCCCGTATGGAGCGTGTTGTAAGAGAACGTATGACAACTCAGGATGTAGACGGCATTACACCACAGTCCCTGATCAATATCAAGCCTGTTACAGCTGCTGTAAAGGAATTCTTCGGAAGTTCCCAGCTGTCCCAGTTCATGGATCAGAACAACCCTCTGTCAGAGCTTACACATAAGAGACGTTTATCTGCCTTAGGTCCTGGTGGTCTGTCAAGAGACCGTGCCGGATTCGAGGTACGAGATGTACACTATACACATTATGGCCGTATGTGCCCGATCGAGACTCCTGAAGGTCCTAACATCGGTCTGATCAACTCCCTTGCAAGCTATGCAAGAGTAAACCAGTACGGCTTTATTGAAGCACCTTACCGTGTAGTAGATAAGACTGACGCAGCTAATCCAAGGGTTACTGACGAAGTCGTATATCTGACTGCAGACGAAGAGGACAACTTCATCGTAGCACAGGCGAATGAGCCGTTAGATGAAGAAGGACACTTCATCCACAACAACGTATCCGGACGTTTCCGTACAGAAACTTCCGAGTTCAGAAAGAGCACCATCGACTTAATGGACGTTTCTCCTAAGATGGTATTCTCTGTTGCAACTGCTATGATCCCATTCCTTCAGAATGACGATGCGAACCGTGCTCTGATGGGATCCAACATGCAGCGTCAGGCAGTGCCGCTGTTAAGCACAGAGGCTCCTGTAGTAGGTACCGGTATTGAAGGTAAGGCTGCTGTTGACTCCGGCGTTTGTGTTGTTGCAAAGAATGCAGGTGTGGTTGAGCGTTCCGCTTCCAACGAGATCATCATCAAGAGAGATTCCGATGGAAACCGTGATGTATACCATCTGACTAAATTTAAGAGAAGCAACCAGAGTAACTGCTACAACCAGAAGCCGATTGTTTATAAGAATGATCACGTAGAAGCAGGTGAAGTTATCGCAGATGGTCCTTCTACCTGCAACGGTGAGATCGCTCTTGGTAAGAACCCGCTGATCGGATTTATGACCTGGGAAGGCTACAACTACGAGGATGCGGTTCTTCTTTCTGAGCGTCTGGTACGGGATGATGTTTATACATCTGTTCATATTGAAGAGTATGAGGCAGAAGCCCGTGACACCAAGTTAGGACCGGAAGAGATCACCCGGGATGTACCTGGTGTTGGTGAAGATGCATTAAAGGATCTGGACGAACGCGGTATCATCCGTATTGGTGCAGAGGTCCGTGCCGGAGATATTCTGGTAGGTAAGGTTACTCCAAAGGGAGAGACCGAGCTGACAGCTGAAGAGAGACTGTTAAGAGCCATCTTCGGTGAGAAGGCAAGAGAAGTACGTGATACCTCCTTAAAGGTACCTCATGGTGCATATGGTATCATCGTAGACGCTAAGGTATTTACAAGAGAAAATGGTGACGAACTTGCACCGGGCGTAAATCAGACCGTTCGTATCTACATCGCTCAGAAACGTAAGATCTCTGTTGGTGATAAGATGGCTGGACGTCATGGTAACAAGGGTGTCGTTTCCCGTGTACTTCCTGTAGAAGATATGCCATTCCTTCCAAACGGCCGTCCTCTGGACATCGTGCTGAACCCATTAGGCGTACCTTCACGTATGAATATCGGACAGGTGCTGGAAATCCACTTAAGTCTTGCTGCAAGAGCGCTTGGCTTTAACGTTTCCACTCCTATTTTCGATGGTGCAAACGAGAATGATATCCAGGATACTCTGGAGCTTGCAAATGACTATGTAAATACTCCATGGGAAGAGTTTGAAGCTAAATATAAAGACACCTTAAAACCTGAGGTAATGGATTATCTGGGTACTCACTTAGAGCATAGAAAGCTTTGGGAAGGCGTACCGATCAGCCGCGACGGTAAAGTACGTCTCCGTGATGGACGTACCGGCGAATACTTTGACGGCGCAGTAACCATCGGACACATGCATTACCTGAAACTGCATCATCTGGTAGATGATAAGATCCATGCACGTTCTACCGGTCCTTACTCCCTGGTTACACAGCAGCCTCTGGGTGGTAAAGCCCAGTTCGGCGGACAGCGTTTCGGAGAGATGGAGGTTTGGGCTCTGGAGGCATATGGTGCTTCCTACACCCTGCAGGAAATCATGACTGTTAAGTCTGATGATGTGGTTGGCCGTGTGAAGACATACGAGGCTATCATCAAGGGTGAAAATATCCCTGAGCCAGGTGTTCCGGAATCCTTCAAGGTACTTCTTAAGGAAATGCAGTCCCTGGGTCTGGATGTTCAGGTTCAGAGAGAAGATGGTACCGAGGTAGAGATGACAGAGAGCATTGACTACGGCGATACAGAACTGCGTGCTATGCTGGAAGGCGACCGTCATTACAATGACAGAGAGTCTTACTCCGATTACGGATATCAGGAACAGGAATTCAAGAATAATGAGCTTGTGAATGTAGAATCCGATTCCAAGGAAACTAACGACGATTATACAGATGACCTGTATGACGCATATACAGATGACAGTGAGAACGAATAATAGAAGGGAGTATAAGCTCATGCCGGAAACAATAAATGAAACTTATCATCCAATGGCGTTTGATGCCATTAAAATAGGTCTGGCTTCCCCTGAAAAGATCCGCTCCTGGACACACAGAACTCCAGAGCCTGCTGATAAGCCAAGCAAGCAGTGGAAAGACTGGTGGGAGCAGGGAGCTGTGCGCAACCGTATGCCTGAACCAGCAGGCGCTCCTTCCAAAGAGTGGAAAGACTGGTGGGATCACGGCGTTGTAAAGAAACCTGAGACCATTAACTATAGAACCTTAAAGCCTGAAAAAGACGGACTTTTCTGCGAGAGGATCTTCGGACCGAGCAAGGACTGGGAGTGCCACTGCGGAAAGTATAAGAAAATCCGTTACAAAGGCGTGATCTGTGACCGCTGCGGCGTTGAAGTTACTAAATCCAGCGTCAGAAGAGAGCGTATGGGACGTATTGAGCTTGCTGCTCCTGTATCCCATATCTGGTACTTCAAGGGTATCCCAAGCCGCATGGGTCTGATCCTTGATATTTCTCCAAGAACACTGGAGAAGGTACTGTATTTTGCTTCCTATGTTGTACTGGATCCAGGTGTAACAAGCCTTCAGTACAAGCAGGTATTATCTGAAAAGGAATACCGTGAAGAAGTAGAAAAATACGGCAGCAGCACTGCATTCCGCGTAGGAATGGGTGCTGAGGCGATCCAGGAGCTGTTAAAGGCGATCGACCTGGAAAAAGATTCCGAAGAGTTAAGAAAGCAGCTGATCGATGCAAGCGGCCAGAAGCGTGCAAGGATCATCAAGCGCCTGGAAGTTGTAGAGGCATTCTTAAATTCCGGAAACCGTCCTGAATGGATGATCATGGATGTTATCCCAGTCATCCCACCGGATATCCGTCCTATGGTACAGCTGGATGGTGGACGTTTTGCAACCAGTGACTTAAATGATTTATATAGAAGGATCATCAACCGTAACAACCGTCTGGCAAGACTGTTAGAGCTTGGTGCTCCGGATATCATTGTCCGCAATGAGAAACGTATGCTTCAGGAGGCAGTTGACGCGCTGATCGATAATGGACGCCGCGGCCGTCCTGTAACAGGACCTGGAAACCGTGCTCTTAAGTCCCTTTCTGATATGTTAAAGGGTAAGCAGGGACGTTTCCGTCAGAACC
>OFMR01001559.1_pt1 | contig 8747 bp, 8 predicted proteins | sample 1541931 | NCBI WGS metagenome assembly OFMR01 (sample SAMN04209224, study PRJEB22552) | human gut metagenome | biome: gut; material: feces | host: Homo sapiens | place: USA: Oklahoma | reverse complement strand
AGGCTTTGGAAACTGCCTTAAGGAGCCTTCGGATGGTGCGTTCAAGTGTGCTTGATGGGATGCCGGAGGATTTTTATTCCATAGATCTTGCAGACGCCTATGAACAGCTGGGACTGATCTTAGGAGAAGCAGTGGATGATGATGTGGTAAATGAGATCTTCTCAAAGTTCTGTATGGGAAAATGAGAGGACAGGAAGGAAGGAAAAAGATGCCGTATTTGGAAGAAAGTTATGATATCGTGGTGGTGGGAGCAGGCCATGCGGGCTGCGAGGCGGCGTTAGCCTGCGCGCGGCTTGGGCTTGAAACCATCATGTTTACGGTCAGTGTGGACAGCATTGCCCTGATGCCCTGCAATCCCAATATAGGAGGCAGCTCCAAGGGCCATCTGGTTCGTGAACTGGATGCGCTTGGGGGAGAAATGGGCAAAAATATTGATAAGACCTTTATCCAGTCCAAGATGTTAAATGAATCCAAGGGGCCGGCGGTTCACTCCCTCAGGGCCCAGGCGGATAAGCAGGCCTATACTCAGGCCATGAGGCAGACCCTGGAACAGACCGAACACCTGACCATACGCCAGGCAGAGGTATCGGAGCTGATTGTAAAAGAGGGCGCTGTAAGAGGCGTAAAGACCTTTTCCGGCGCTGTATACCACGCAAAGGCGGTCGTTTTGTGTACAGGCACCTATCTGCGGGCCAGATGCATTTACGGGGATGTAAGCAATCCTACAGGGCCTAATGGCCTTCAGGCGGCCAACCACCTGACACAGTCTCTGATTGATAATGGGATCGAGATGTTCCGGTTTAAGACGGGAACTCCGGCCAGAGTGGATAAGAGAAGCATTGATTTTGCAAAGATGGAGGAGCAGTTTGGAGATGAGCGGATTGTGCCGTTTTCATTTTCAACCGATCCGGACAGCATACAGAAGGAGCAGGTTTCCTGCTGGCTGACCTATACCAATGGGGAGACCCATCAGATCATCCGGGATAATCTGGACCGTTCGCCGCTGTTTTCAGGAGCCATTGAGGGAACAGGCCCTCGATATTGTCCGTCTATCGAGGACAAGGTAGTGCGTTTTCCTGATAAGGAGCGCCATCAGGTGTTTGTGGAGCCGGAGGGACTTTATACCAATGAAATGTATCTGGGCGGAATGAGCAGCTCTCTGCCGGAAGACGTGCAGTATGCCATGTACCGCACCGTACCGGGGTTAGAGAATGTAACGATCGTGCGCAATGCCTATGCGATCGAGTATGACTGCATCAATGCCCTGCAGTTAAAGTCTACCCTGGAGTTTAAACGCATCAGAGGCCTGTTTGCGGGCGGTCAGTTTAACGGAAGCTCCGGATATGAGGAGGCAGCAGTTCAGGGCTTTATGGCGGGCGTAAACGCGTCTATGGAGGTGCTGGGAAGAGAGCAGGTAGTGTTAGACCGGTCACAGGCCTATATCGGCGTTCTGATTGACGATCTGGTGACCAAGGAAAACCATGAGCCATACCGGATGATGACTTCAAGGGCAGAGTACCGGCTTTTGCTGCGCCAGGATAATGCCGATTTACGGCTTCGGGAAATCGGTCATAAAATCGGATTGGTAAGCGATGAGGAGTATGAAAAGCTGCTCTCTAAACGTCAGGCCATCGAAGAAGAAATACGCCGTTTAGAAAATACTGCCATCGGCGGAACGCCGGCAGTCCAGGCAGTTCTGGAGCAGTACGGAAGTACGCCTCTTAAATCAGGAAGTACGCTGGCAGAGCTGGTGCGCCGGCCGGAGCTGGATTATGAAAAGATCAGGGAAATTGATAAAAAAAGGCCGGATCTTCCATTTGATGTGCGGGAGCAGGTAAATATTGAAATCAAGTATGAGGGCTACATAAAGAGGCAGAGACAGCAGGTAGCCCAGTTTAAGAAGCTGGAAGGCAGGCATCTGCCGGAAAACTTTGATTACAGCCAGGTAAAGAGCCTGCGTCGGGAAGCTGTTCAGAAGCTGAATCAGATACAGCCGTCTACCGTGGGACAGGCATCACGGATTTCCGGGGTATCTCCAGCGGATATATCAGTGCTTTTAGTGTATCTGGGAAGAGAGTAAAAGATGGTTTTTACATATAAAAGAGAGGACGGGATCAATGACAGAATCATTTGCTGAGAAAATGAAGGCCGGGACAAGGGAGCTGAATATAACCCTGAGCCAGAGGCAGTTGGAACAGTTTTTTAAATATTATGAAATGCTGGTGGAGACAAATAAAGTGATGAATCTGACAGCCATTACAGAGGAAGGGGACGTGGTGGCAAAGCATTTCTGTGACAGTCTTTGCCTGGTAAAGGCGTATCATGAGCTTCTGGATCGGGAGTCTGAAGGTGAAGCTAAAGATATGAAAACGGTTTCTGTGATTGATGTGGGAACCGGAGCGGGGTTCCCTGGAATCCCGCTTAAGATTGCATTTCCTCAGATTAAACTCACGTTGCTGGATTCGCTGAATAAAAGAGTAAAATTTTTAGAGCAGGTATGCAGAGAGCTGGAACTGGAGAATGTACAGTGCATCCATGGAAGGGCAGAGGATGCAGGACGGATGAAAGAGCACAGGGAGCAGTATGATCTGGCAGTGTCCAGAGCAGTAGCAAATCTGGCATCGCTGTCAGAATATTGTATTCCTTTTGTAAAAAAAGGGGGATTCTTTATTCCTTATAAATCAGGAGAAATTGAGGAAGAGCTGAATCAGGGAAAGAAAGCAGCAGCAATTCTGGGAGGAGAAATAAACGAAGTGGTGCGCTTTTCTTTACCGGAAGGAGATGGAGCCAGAAGTCTGATCCGTATTCGTAAAGTAAAGCCGGTATCTTCCAGATATCCAAGAAAAGCGGGAATGCCGGGGAAAGAACCTCTGGGAAAATAGGCGTGAAGGCAGAGCATATGTGGGTGAGATCAGTGCCGCAGAAGAGATGGAAAACGGTTACACGTACTTTATGACGCATGATGCAAAAACAGGGGATACACTATGAAAACGATTACAGAAAATACAGTACAGGCAGGACAAGGTCGCATGAATATTAAAGAAATTGCCCGGGTGGCAGGAGTATCTCCGGCTACCATATCCCGTGTACTAAATGGTTCGGGATATGTGAAAGAAGAGACAAAGAAAAAGGTAATGGCGGCAGTTGAGAAAAATAACTATACGCCCAGTCTGATCGCAAGGAGTCTGAGCGGAAGAGACAGCTTCAGTATTGGAGTGATTCTCCCTTCCGCAAGTCAGAGAGTTTACAGTGGGATTCTGGAAGGGATCTGCCGTCTGGCTCAGCCTTTCGGCTACAATATTGTTCTTATGAACACAGGAGGGGATATAAAGAAGCAGCATGAGTTTCTGGAGGCTGCTGAAAACCAGAGAATGAAAGGGCTTATCGTTGCTCCCGCAGCTTCTGATGACAGGGGGACGAGAGATAAACTTCTCCATCTGGAAGAGCAGGGAATGCCAGTGATCTTGACAGAAGGGAATATAAAAGGAGCACCGTTTGACTGTGTGTTTGGAGATAACTGGAGGGGGGCTTATGAAGGCGCTGAGTCCCTTATGGATGCAGGCCATAAAAAGATTGCAGTCATTCGTGAAAAAGGCAATTTCAGAGAGGACAGGGAGCGTTTTCGGGGCTTTATGCAGGCAATGGAGGATCATGGCCTGGAGGTTTCCGATGAATATGTAATATACAACGGAGAAAGCGGAGCAGAAACAGCAGATGCGATTGCGCGGCTTTTAGAAGAAAATACACCGCCTACGGCCCTGTTTGCGCTGAGCGGGGAAGGAACATGCAGCTGCATGAAATGTCTGGAAAGGAAGGGGCTGACGGCAGGAGAAGATTTGGGCTTTATGGGCTTTGATGATCAGCCGGTTTTATATGAGCTGGGATATCGTCTTTCTGTTGTGGAGCGGGATGCAGTGGAACAGGGAAGGGAAGCGATGAGACTGCTTCAGGAACGATTTGATGAAAAAGAACAGGAACGCAGAATCGGAAAGCGTGTAATGGTTCCATGCAGGCTGATTCTGCGCGGATCCGGGAATATGAAAACGGTTACAGAAAGCGCTAGAAAAAAGAAATTGGCAGGAAAAAAGGAAAAAGAAAGCCCGGAGCGTTAACTCCAGGCTTCGCGCATCATGGCAATCTCACGGGCATAGCCATCCAGATCATTCGGTGTTTCCAAATAGAAGGGAAGATGGCGTAAGGCGGGATGATTGATAATGGCTTTTAAGGACGGAAGGCCAATCTGGCCTTCGCCCAACCGGGCATGGCGGTCTTTGTGAGAACCAAGGGGATTCATGCTGTCATTGAGATGGATGGCTTTCAGACGATTTAAACCAATGATGTGATCAAATTCTGCGAGAACATCATCCAGATGGTTTGCGATATCATAGCCGGCATCCCATACATGACAGGTATCCATACAGATCCCCATATGGTCGGACAGATCTATCCGGTCAAGAATTTGGCGAAGTTCTTCAAAGCTGCGGCCGATTTCGCTTCCTTTTCCAGCCATGGTTTCTAGGAGGACAGTGGTGGTTTGTTCCGGTTTTAATATGGCATTTAACATATCTGCGATGTAGGAAATTCCCACATCAACACCCTGTTTCACATGACTTCCCGGATGGAAGTTATAAAGATTTCCGGGAGTATATTCCATCCGTGCCAGATCATCTGCCATAGTTTTTCTGGCAAAATCCCTGAGATGAGGATCGGCAGAGCAGGCATTCAGAGTATAGGGGGCATGACAGAGAATGGGAATCAGATTCTGTTCCTGCACCTTTTTAAGAAATAGAGCTACATCTTCAGGATTGATTTCTTTGGCATTTCCTCCGCGGGGGTTGCGTGAGAAAAACTGAAAGGTGTTTGCATGTATTTTGGCAGCATCCTTTGCCATGGAACAGTAGCCTTTGGCAGAGGAAAGATGACAGCCGATTCGTAACATATAGGAGCCTCCTTTAACATTGTTTTTATGTAAAATTGATCGGCAGTTTCTGCAGAAATGTTTCACGTGAAACATTTATAGTAGAAACTGCCGGTATTTTAATTTTCCAGATAAGGGCGGAATAATTCATAAAATCGAGCAGGGGATTCCAGATGGGGCAAATGTTTCGCCTTAGGAACTGGCACTGTTTCGATTGCAGGATTGTAATTCTGATAATCTTCCATGGTTTCGGACATACCATCCAACTCTGCTCCGCCAAAAAGACAGATGCTGTTATCAATCCGGCGCAGAGCGGTTGTAATATTGCATTTCGTGTAGTTACATTTTACACTGGCATAAATGGATTTTGGAGAAGCTCCCAGATGGGCTGCTTCATAGTAAGCATCAACCAGCCGGGAATTAACAGAGTAGGGATTACAGAAGCAGCGGCTCATAAAATCCTGAGTAAGATTTTTTCGGCTGCAGGCTATATTGTAAATCAGAGTTCCTGCAATGGGAAGATCCAAAATCAACTTATAAAGCCGGGCATTTTTTCCCGGAACCAGACTGCTGGAGAGCAGAGATTCGGGATTGATCAGAAGAAGCCGGTCAAAGAGCTCCGGACTATTGCTGCAGGCCATGACAGCAATCGAAGAGGAGTCTCCAGTTGCCGCCACATCGGTGCGGTGACCGATTTCTGATTTAATAAAATCTGAAATCAGCTGGACGTAAAGATAGTTTGTGTAGGTGAGATTCGGCTTTTCTGAACGGCCAAATCCCAACAGGTCAATGGTATAGACGGTTCGATCCTTTGCAAGACGTCGGGCAAATTCTTTCCATTCATAACCGCTGGAAGCGGGGGAGAGATCATGGATCAGAAGAATCGGTTTACCACTGCCTTCTTTTGTATAGTGAATGTTTCCAAAGCGCCAGTGATAGCATAGAGAGGCGCTGCTTTCATTTTCAAGAATGTGTCTGGAAATCGCAGACAGTTTAATGGCCTTGTTGATACAGGCAGTGGCGGCAGCATCACCTGCAGCCAGTATGAGCAGAGTCAATAATTTATTTCTTGTTTTCATTTAGATAATCTCTTTCTTCCTTATTATAATAGTGATGAAGTAATGTGGTATCTAAACAGTATTATAATACAATGGGTACGCTATTACAACGGACAAAAGATTTAAGAAAAGTTGATGGAATGTTGTGAAACTATTTATATGTTTCACGTGAAACTTTTTGCTATAACTATAAAGTTGTGCTATAATCGTTTTTGACGGTCAGAAAATGAATGTTTTTCTGAGAAAGGATGTAAAAAATATGGGACGAATTATTACAATTGCCAACCAGAAAGGCGGAGTAGGAAAAACTACAACAGCAATCAATTTATCAGCCTGTCTGGCAGAGGCAGGACAGCATGTAATGCTGGTAGATTTTGATCCTCAGGGAAACGCAAGCAGCGGACTGGGAGTGGAAAAAGAAGATTATGAACATACGGTTTATGATATGATGGCAGAAGAAGCAGATCTGGATGAATGCCTGGTGAAAAACATCCAGGACAATCTGGATGTGCTTCCTTCCGATATGAATCTTGCAGGTGCAGAAATTGAATTTCAGGAAGTAGAAGATAAAGAAACGCTTTTAAAACGTTATCTGGATAAAGTGCGGGACGATTATGATTTTATCCTGATTGACTGCCCGCCTTCTTTAAATATACTGACCATTAATGCACTGACAGCAGCGGATACTGTACTGGTGCCGATCCAGTGTGAGTATTATGCCCTGGAAGGGTTGAACCAGGTGTTAAAGACAGTAGAACTGGTAAAAAGGAAATTGAACCCACAGTTGGAGCTGGAAGGTGTTGTGTTTACCATGTATGATGCACGTACTAACCTGTCACTTCAGGTAGTGGAAAGTGTAAAGAACAATCTGAATCAGACTATTTATAAGACCATTATTCCAAGAAATGTAAGATTGGCAGAAGCACCAAGCCATGGTATGTCCATTAACCTCTATGATACAAGGTCAACAGGTGCAGAAAGTTATCGTATGCTGGCAGCGGAAGTGATGAGCAGAGGAGAAGAGTTATAATGGCAAAGAAGGGATTAGGAAAAGGCCTGGGGGCAATTTTCGGAGAAGATGTTGTAAAAGAAAACAAAGAAGAGACAGAGAAAAAGGCTAAAGCTAAAGCAGAAGCAAAGGCAGCAGAGGAGATGGATGAAAAAGGCCGTATTCTGATGCTGAAACTGGATCTGGTACAGCCAAATAAAGAACAGCCAAGAAAGACCTTTGATGAAGAGAAGATTAACGAGCTGGCGGAATCCATTAAAAATTATGGAGTGCTGCAGCCATTACTGGTGCAGAAAAACGATAGCTTTTATGAGATCATTGCAGGAGAGAGAAGATGGCGTGCTGCAAAGGCAGCTGGGTTAAAAGAAGTTCCGGCTGTTTTAAAGGAATACAGCAAGCAGGAAGCAATGGAAATCTCTCTTATTGAAAATGTACAGAGAGCGGATCTGAATCCCATTGAAGAGGCATTAGGCTACAAACAGCTGATCGATGAATTTGAATTGACCCAGGAAGAGATTGCAGTGAGAGTGGCAAAGAGCAGAACTGTGATCACCAATACTATGCGTTTATTGAAATTAGATGAACAGATCCAGAATATGCTTGTTCAGGGGGTTATCACCAGTGGACATGCAAGGGCTCTTCTTTCTTTAGAGGATATACAGATGCAGTTAAAGGCTGCAAAAGAAATATTGGACAAGAAATTAAGCGTCCGTGAAACAGAGCGTCTGGTAAAGCGGCTGCAGAAGGAAGCTTCCGGTGAAAAGAAGGAAGAGAAGAAAAAAGATGAAACATTGGCTCTCATTTATCAGGATCTGGAAGACAGAATGAAATCTGTTATGGGAACTAAAGTAAGCATACACAATAAAGACAAAAATAAAGGCCGAATTGAAATAGAATATTATTCAGAAGCGGAACTGGAAAGAATCGTGGAAATGATAGAATCCATCGGCTGATCGACAGAAGGAGAATGATACATTCATGATGGAAACCAGTATTTTAAATCAGCTCCCATTTGATCCGGGATTTCTTATTTTGGGACTGATTGGCTTAGTGCTTATACTGCTGATCTTGTTAATATCAACAATGATGCAGCTAAAAAGCCTGAGCCGTAAATATGACTATTTTATGCGGGGAAAAGATGCAGAGACACTGGAAGATGTGATCATGGATCAGATTGAAGAGATCCGTAACCTGAAAGCAGAGGACAGAGCTGCAAAAGATTCTATCCGCACCTTAAACCGGAATTTTCGTGCATCCTTCCAGAAATTCGGAATGGTAAAATATAATGCTTTTCAGGGAATGGGGGGCAATTTAAGCTTTGTATTTGCACTGTTAGACTACACTAATACAGGCTTTGTATTAAACTGCATCCATAGCAGAGAAGGCTGCTATATATATATGAAGGAAGTGGACCGGGGGCAGACAGAGGTGGTACTTGGAAATGAAGAACAGGAAGCGCTGGAACAGGCTCTGGGCTATGTAGATAAGCAGCAGTAAAATATAAGTGTTATAAAAGAAAACCAAGATATCCTGGCATGATGTTTCACGTGAAACATTGTATCAGGGTATTTTTTTGTTATTGTACATAGGCAGGCACTTTTGGAAATGAAAATGACCTGCGATAAGGATATCTCTTAAAAAAAGATTAAGTTGTAGTTTTATAGGGTATCATATACAATGATGTTGGGGTTAAAAGGTATTTTGTAGTTTACTATGAAAGTCCCGGACGGCAGCCGCGAATGAGCCATGCTTGCATGAGCGA
>OFMR01001551.1_pt1 | contig 8807 bp, 5 predicted proteins | sample 1541931 | NCBI WGS metagenome assembly OFMR01 (sample SAMN04209224, study PRJEB22552) | human gut metagenome | biome: gut; material: feces | host: Homo sapiens | place: USA: Oklahoma | reverse complement strand
GCTCGTTGGAATCCTGAGGAGGCCTGCCCATAGTACGAGAGGACCTGGGTGGACGGACCTCTGGTATGCCGGTTGTCGCGCCAGCGGCATGGCCGGTTGGCTACGTTCGGGAGGGATAACCGCTGAAAGCATCTAAGCGGGAAGCCTGCTCCAAGATTAGGATTCCTTGGCACTTCGGTGTCTGTAGCCCGCATGTTGAACACGTGTTCGATAGGCCGGAGGTGGAAGTCCCGCGAGGGATGGAGCCGACCGGTACTAACGGGCGAACGCGGCACACTCTTTCCGACCCTTGCGGGTCGGGTCTCGTCCTGTGGTGGTTTTCTCGTTGGATGGCAAGGAACGCTGTTTCTTGTGGTCACGACGACGATACTGGTAAGGCGTTTGATTTGCTTGCGTCCGTTGTCCGGTTCCCGGACCGCCACGACCGGAATCGTGGCTGGTTCCGTTGCCGGCCGATCCGTGTGGTTGGCCGTTTAGAGTGGTTTTGCGGTGGTCATGGCCCAGGTGAGACGCCCGGTCCCTTTCCGAACCCGGAAGCTAAGGCCTGGCACGGCGATGGTACTGCACTCGAGAGGGTGTGGGAGAGTAGCGCGCCGCCGCATTCAACTGTCTGGACCTTCTGGTCGAGTCCCCTGCGGGATTCCCGGAAGGTCCTTTTTTTATTCTCTTGGGGGTTCCCGCCGGGCGTAACGCCCCGGGAACCCCCATTTTTTGTTTTTCTTCCGGATTTTTCCGGGCCTTCACGGACCTCCCGGCAACGCCTTTCAGGCTCGTCGAAGGTGTTTTTCCGTGGCTTGCGTCCCTCTCGTTCCTCCGGACCTCCCGGCCGGGCGTCCATGACTCCCCGAAGGGTTCTTCTCCTATCCGGGGCTTACCGGCGGACGCGGGTCGCGGGAGACCCGTTTTTCTCTCATGACCGTTCGGATTGGATGGTTGGATGCAGCTCGAAGTTGGATGCCTCGTTATTTTCGAATGTTGTCCAAGACCTCCAGCACTCTATCGCGATACTCCTTTTTGTCGATGTAGCGTGCGGGATGCAATATCCTGACCACTTCATACCCTTCCGGCCTCATGCGTCTCAGATTTTTCTCGGCGGCGTATCCGAGAGCCACCAACATAGGCTTGCCACCGAGTAGCTCGAGTTCCTCCCTCAATCCCTTGAGGTTCTCATCAACGCGTTTCGGGTCTTTTCTGAGTGTCTTTTCCACTTCACCGGAATTGGTTTCCTGGTAATCCTTGATCGCGTCGGTTATGTAGCTTCCCCAATACCGTGTGCCCTGTAGCGCGTACCGCAGTTTGAAATCGTTCCTTCCCGCATGGAAATTGAACCACGGATCGCCCGGTTCGTCCGGCTTCTTCTCCGTGTTGCCATGGTAGGCCTCGTTTGTAATGATGATGCCACGACCGCCGGTATAGTTTCGTGCGATGCGGATGGCCAGATCATTCGCTTCCGAACCGGTGCACTGATAGGTGATACGATCGATCTCCCTCGGCATCTTCGCGATAAGTGCTTCGGAATAGTCGAGAATGGTCTCATGAAGGTAACGGGTGTGCGTGTTCAGCGTGGCGGCCTGTTTGGCGATTGCTTCAACTACATGCGGATGGCAATGACCGACTGAAACCACATTGTTATAGGCATCGAGATAGTCGTTGCCCTTTTCATCGAAAACGTGGCTACCTTTGCCACGAACGATTTCAACCGGGTCCTTATAGAACAGACGATAGCCCTTGCCAAGGATGCGGCGGCGACGAACCAATTCGCGTTTGTTCTCATCCAGTCCGTCAAGATTGGAATCATCGAATCTGTTCATGTCGAGAATCGTTGTCTTCTCAGCCATGATTCCTTCTTTCGCTCCATATTTTCATGTGATGCGTTTAGGAATAAGTTCGAATTGTTTCTTACTGATGACGGGAAAATTGCCTTAAAGCATTTCAAACCAAAAAACAGACCGAAAGAGCTGCGGACGTTTTCTTGGAGATAATCACGCAGCCATTCCTTGGCTTTGACGGTATTGTACCGGACTCATTCAACTGAGTGATTGCTTGATGCGCTCATGGTCGTGCCAGTGGATGTAGTCGTCGATCAGGACGAGCACCTCATCGCGGGTACACTCCTTCCAATGCCCGAGATAGACGGATTCCGTCTTCATGCGTCCGCAGCCCCACTACCCTCCGTACCATGCACAAGCGCTAAAGGGCGTTACCAATAGCTGTTGCAGTATCTTTTAATATCATTCGATATTGCTGATATTGCAACAAGAAATCTCAATAGAAGATTGCAAAAAAGATTGGCTATCATGCGATATGTGATAGCCAATCTTTTTGTATATTTGGAGAATATCAATCGCCCTATATCGACAATATATTGCGATAATCCAAGAATATTTGATGATTAGTCGGCGATGTCGGCTTTGTAGAAGTTCACGTAGGAACGGCTCGGCGTCGGACCGCGTTGACCCTGATAATGCGAGCCAGTGCCTTGCGAACCGTACGGATGTTCTGCGGGGGAGCTGAGCTGGAAAAAGCACATCTGACCAATCTTCATGCCCGGCCACAACTTCACCGGCAACGTCGACACATTCGACAATTCCAACGTGATATGTCCCTCGAAACCAGGGTCGATGAAGCCTGCGGTGGAATGCGTGAGAATACCCAAGCGGCCCAGCGAGCTCTTGCCCTCCAGTCGGGCGGCAATCGTCGGATCAAGCTTCACATACTCCCACGTGGACCCCAACGCGAACTCACCCGGATGCAGAATCCACGGTTCGTCCGAAGCCACCTCGAACTGCTCGGTCAGCTCGCCCTGATTCTCAGCCGGATCGACATACGTGTACGCATGATTGTTGAACAGGCGGAAGAAACGGTCCAAACGCACGTCAATGGAAGCAGGCTGCACCATTTCCGGGGTCCACGGATCGAGTGAAATATGACCTTCGGCCTGCGCGGCGAGAATGTCGCGATCGGACAGCAGCATCGAAACTCCTTATTGCCAGGCACGCGAATGTGCCGGTATGGCGCTCGCCAACATTCGAACGTTCGCATGGTTGAGCGTGCGAATGCCGGCAATTGCGAAATGATTATTAGCTGGCTCTAGTCTAACGCGGTATCGCTATATCGTGGCTTATATCGGGCTGTAACGATTGCCGTGTGCTTGGTGCGTAAAATCCGTTGCATCGGATTTTCTGCAGGATTATTCTACGGGATTCTTCTGCAGGATTTCTTACAGGATTCCCGGCGCGATATCGTGTGTTGCAAGCCAGTCGCGCAAATCGCTGAATTCGTTGAGACTAACTGCATGATCGAGCCCACGGTAGCTTTTCGACGTGAGGAACGTATGCTCGTCTAGCCAGGCGGCAGTCGCGAAAAGCTCCGGCATCGGAATCACGGTATCGTTCTTGCCATAACCGTAGAACACAGGAATATTCAACTCCGCGACATAACTGTCGGCAGGCGCGCTACCGGCGACGATTCCCGGAGCAAGGAAGCCGGAAAGTGAGATTGATGCGGCGTACCGTTCCGGATGGACGCGCAGCAATTGAATCGCCAGCAAACCACCCTGCGAAAAACCGATCGGCACCACAGCGCGATCTTCGGAAACATTGCGCGCAACCCAATCGTCAATGGCTTGGGCGGCAGCATAAGCGTCGCGATCCAAATCTTCGCCGGAAGGCATGCAATCATGGAACCACGAATACGCGCCCTGACCGAAACCGAATTCACCGGAACCAGCCTCCTGCAGCACGAGCGGCGCGCGCAACGACGCGAAATCGTTGTAGGGAGCTACGTAACGCATCATGTCGGCCAAATCAGCCTCATTGGAACCCCAGCCGTGCAGGCAGAGGAACAGTGGGCGTTGTGGAGCCGCATTGCCACCCCCGCGCGAATACTGCACGTGCGTGACCTGTAGCGGCTCGCCGAATCGCCCCGGAACCACCTGCGATTCGCGCCCGATCAGAACGGTCGGGGTGTTTGGATTGCTGGAGTCGTGGGAATCGCTGGTTTCGTGCTCGCGTATTTCACTCATGCCTCCAATATACCCGTTTCAGCGGGGCAATCCTCCCAGTCACTGGAAAGATTGGGACGCTGAGCGGCTTGTAAGCGGGATGATTGTTCCAGTGGGTGGAGGTTTTGGGACGTTGGGCGGCTTGCTGGCGGGCAGATTCTCCCACTGACTGGAGGAATCCACCCGTTGAAGGCAAAAAGAAACCCCGGTGGAGAGAAGACCACCGGGGAGAGAAAGGAGAGAGAAGAAGAAAGGGTTCAATTGTCGGGAACTGCTGTGGGTTCCTGGTCGGCTCTTTTGCTGACATCTCCTATATAAGCAGACGATGCTGAGTACATGTCTGGCGTTTTCTGGGAAATATCTGAGAATTTCAATTCCCTCATGTTTTAGATTGTGGAATGGCCTCCAGTTTGCCACGTTATACGCGTGTTCCGTTTCCGCGCAGTTGTCTCATCCTCCACGTTCCCACAGTTCGTTCGCAAACAAACTCATGGCGGATCACCGGCTCACGCCAGCTTGCTAACCCCATCAGATCAGCGGATGCTAGATCTGCGCGTCGGCGTCCACGCTCATCACATACACGTTGCGTCGCAGCTGCTTGGATTGCGCACGCGTAATGTCGCCCGCCTCGTACATGTCTTGGATCACACTCAGCTCGATACCATAGCTTTCGCGCTTCACATCTTCCGCCTGCGCCTGCGCCTCCGCGCTCGTGCCCACATTCGGGCGCGACCTCAGCGTAGCCTCGCCTCGTCGGTAATCCAGCAGCAGTGCCGAACAATGTTCCGTATTGTATGTGTCGAGGCCCATCTCCTCATACAGGCGGTCGATTACATGTTCGATGGCATCCACCTGCACCACGCGGGTGTGCGCGAACAGCTCGTCGTCGCTGAACAGCGGGGTAGTGCGGCGAATGCGGCTGTTCACACGCTTCAACATGGTGCCCATACGTCTCTGCAACGCCCTGAAGCGGCCTTTGGCTCGCCAGATGGTGCGTCCGGAATTATGTTCCGTTTCAATATGGCGCAGTGAGCTCATGATCTGGTCGAGCAGGCGCTCGCATGCTTCGATTTCCAGATCGTGCGCTGCCTTGTCGTCGTTCGGCGTCGCTTTGACTTTCGCCAGTCGCGCCTTGACGTATTCCTTCTCCCAATTAAGCGCGTCGATCTGCAATTGCATATACCCTTGCGGATCGATTTCTCCGATGCGCTGCTTCAGCCGTGTAATACGTTTCGTATACGAGTCGATGATCATCAGCACCGCACGACGATTGTCGGGTGTGACTCGTCCCGTCAGTTCCTCCACGGTCCGTCGCAGCACTTCGATGGTGATTTCAGTCATTTCCACGGAAGCGTCTTTATTGCGATTCGGCGCCAGCAGAGGCAGCAGGAAGTTGGCGAGCAGCAAGGTTACGACGATCACGCCACCTGCGATGAAGATCAGCTCGTCACGCATGGGGAACCACGCGCCTCCCGTAATGGTGTACGGGATCGTGAACATCAACGACAGGGTGATGGTGCCTTTCGGCCCGCCGAACGTCATGACCGCGGCCGAACGCCAACGTTGCGCCGTCATCTTGCGTCGCTTACCGGTGACGGTATCTCGTGCGAGACGCAGCATCAACGAAATCCACAGAAATCGCATGACGATCACCACTGCGGAAACCGTAAGAATCGCAACCAGCAGCCGCCAATTGCTGACCTGAGGATCATCCCAGCTTGTGCTCATCGCATTCGGCAGCAGCATGCCAAGCAGAATGAACACCGTGCCGTTGAGCGTAAACGAGAATACCCCCCATACGCTTGACGAAACAATGTTGGTGCGAGCAACATTCGGGCCGATGCCGGTTCGGTCGAAACGGATGATCAAACCGGCCGTCACTACCGAAAGAATGCCGGAAACATGCACCGCTTCCGCACCCAAATACAGAATGAACGGCAGGAACAATTCCATCAAAATACGGCTTGTGGTCGTCTCCCAACCGACAGATCGCAACGATTCAAATAACAGGTCGGCGATCATGCCTACTGCCAAGCCGAAAATAGCGCCGCCGAAGAACGAGAACACGAACTGTATGGCAGAATCGCCCACTTCGAATACGCCGCTGATGGCCGCTGCAATCGCAAACTGGAAGCCGACGATGCCGGATGCGTCATTGAACAACGACTCGCCTTTGAGCACGCCCCACTGGCGCAGGCTCAGCGACGCCTCCTTGCCCAGCGAGCTGACCGCCACCGCGTCGGTCGGCCCCAGCGCCGCGCCAAGCGCCAGTGCGGCGGCGAGCGTCACGGACGGCCAGACGGCATGGACGACGACGCCGACCGCCACCATGGTGGCGATGGCCAGTCCGATTGCCAATGACAATGACAGTTTCAGCGATTTCAGCAATTCGGATTTGTCGATCTCGTGCGCTTCCAGATACAGCAGCGGCGCGATGAACAGCACCATGAACAGTTCGGGATTCAGGGAGGCGTTGGGGAATCCCGGCACCTGCGTGATGATCGCGCCCATCGCGATCTGAACCAGCGGAGTCGACACCTTGGGGATGAACCGGCTGGCGAACGACGAGAATACGACGACGCCGATAATGCACAGTATCAGCTGAAAGACTTCCAAGGCTCGCTCCGGCTCTCCGTCGGTTGTGTGGGATTACTTCACAATATAAACCGACTCCGCAACCGACACGTTAACTTCGACGTCCGGCTTAACGGCTGCGCGCGGGCAAAAAGAAACCCCGGCGGTGTTGCCCGCCGGGGAGAGAAAGGAGAGAGAAGAAGAAAGGGGTTCAGTTATTGAGAATCGTGCTGCCGATTCCCGGTCGGCTTGTGCTGACAATTAATAGTAAAACACCCGTTTCTTGGTGCAATGCTGAGATTGTCTGAAAGCTTCCTGTGAGTTGATGTCGCGGGCTGAATCCCATCACATGGTAATGGCTGTAGACTGTAGTGTGGCGCCGTGCGCCATACACGTGAGCGCGAAAAGGAGAATCCTCATGCTGCTGTCCGACCGCGACATTCTCGCCGCCCAGAAGGACGGTCATATTTCTCTTGACCCATGGACTCCGGAAATGGTGCAGCCCGCGTCGATTGACGTGCGCCTCGACCGTTTCTTCCGCCTGTTCAACAATCATGCCTACACATACGTGGATCCGGCCGAGAACCAGGGGGCGCTGACCGAGCAGTTCGACGTCGCTCCGGACGAGCCGTGGATCCTGCATCCGGGCGAGTTCGCGCTCGGCTCGACGTGGGAGTACGTCAAGCTCGACGCGACGGTGGCGGCACGCTTGGAGGGCAAAAGCTCGCTGGGCCGTCTGGGCATCCTCACACATTCGACGGCCGGCTTCATCGACCCCGGTTTCGAGGGGCATATCACGCTGGAGCTGAGCAACGTGTCGACGCTTCCGGTCAAGCTCTGGCCCGGCATGAAGATCGGGCAGATGTGCTTCTTCCAGCTCAGCTCTCCGGCCGAGCACCCTTACGGCTCCAAGGGCACCGGCTCCCATTATCAGGGCCAGCGCGGCCCGACCCCCAGCCGTTCCTACGTGAACTTCTACAAGGCCGACGTCAACGACTAGAGCCGATACCCAAGTTCTTTGACGCAATGTGCCGGCGACTCCATGACTGGGCCGCCGGCATATTGTTATGCTCCGTTCGATGCCGTCTGGCTTATTGGCGAATGGCGGTGAACAGCACCGACTGGGCCGGATGCAGCGATGGAGGGCGCAACCCGTAGGTCATCAGCGCCCGGCCCGTCATCAGCACGCCGTCTTTGGTCCACCAGCCCAACGGCGACTGGCCGCTGCCAAGACCAAGCCCGTCGAGATCGAGATCCAGCCACAGCGGCTGTATGCGGTACGTGCCATCGGGGTCAAGACCGGGCACGCGAATCGGCGCCGCAGGGAGAGTCTGGGACGTTGTCAGTTGCGTGAACCGGTAGAACGCCGCGGAACGATCCGGCTTGACCATGCCGTCGACCCGGACGGCCGGATCGGCGATATCGGCGTGCACGCACGTGTCGATCGCGAACCATGCGCGGTGCCTCTTGTATTCGGCGACCCATTCGCCGAGCTTGTTCAACGCCTCGTCCGACTCCTTGAGCAGATTCCATTCGACGCCCATGTGCCCGAAGAACGCCATCGCCATGCGCATCTCCTGGCTCGTGGCGCGATGCGTGGAATGTGCAGGACTCGCCCCTACATGCTCGCCCATCATGCAGGGCGGCACGAGCAGCGACGCGTACCGCTGAATATCGGCCCGCTCGACCGGGTCCACGCAGTCGGACGTCCACACGCGGCTGGCGAATTCGAGTATGCCCAGGTCGATACGGCCGCCGCCCGATGCGCAACTCTCAATCTCCAGTCCCGGATGCGCGACTTCGAGGTCACGGAACATCCGGTACACGGCGAGCGTCTGCCCGTGAACCGCCGGCCTGCCGGTACGTGGCGAGACCGCCTCGGTGACGAATTTGTTGTGGTCCCATTTGATGTAGTCGATGCCCAACTCGCCGACCAGCGTATCGATGGAATCATGGATGTATCGGTAGGCGTCGGGATTGGTCAGGTCGAGCACTTGCTGCGAGCGTCCCTGCATCGGCAGACGGTTCGCCGTCGGGCGCAGCACCCAGTCAGGGTGGGCGCGGGCCACGTCGGAATCCGGGTTGACCATCTCCGGTTCGAACCACAGGCCGAACTCCATGCCTTTTCCGTGCACGTAATCGGCGAGCGCCTTGAGGCTCTTCGGCCCGTCCGGCCACACATCCTGCGCTATTTGCCAGTCGCCGAGCCCGGATGTGGAGTCTCGGCGGG
>OFMR01001548.1_pt1 | contig 8815 bp, 7 predicted proteins | sample 1541931 | NCBI WGS metagenome assembly OFMR01 (sample SAMN04209224, study PRJEB22552) | human gut metagenome | biome: gut; material: feces | host: Homo sapiens | place: USA: Oklahoma | reverse complement strand
ATAGCAGAGCCTGTGAAAGCAGGGGAGTGTGGATAAAAGTACGGAAACTCAAGAAGGTAAACTGGAACTTGACAAATGACTGCCCCACAGGTATACTGGATAAGCATAAATTTGTCATAAAGTTTCCACGCAGCCGGGGAGATAGCGGTGCCCTGTATCTGCAATCCGCTCCAGCAGAGGTGATGCCTTGCCCCGGACCGACCATTGCAAAGCTGCCTTGTGTAAGTGGCGTTGACGTTTGGGTCTTACGCAACGGAAACCTGTGAACCGTGTCAGGGCAGGAATGCAGCAGCACTAAGCAGGACCTTTCGTGTGCCGTAAGGCAGCCTGGACTGAGTTAACTGCATGAGTAACGTTTGTGATGCCGGTACAAAGCAAGGCGCGTGGATTTAATATAATGAACCCAGAGAAAAACAGGCGACACCGCGGGGATTATAAAACTGAAATTAAACCTGCAGATTATAGAAAAGATCAAATCTATAGTCTGCAGGTTTTTTGCTGTCCCTAACAGCCAAATCCCGCAGAAAATGCGCTTGCCCCTTGAAAACCTTTGCGCTATAATTACAAAATGGGTATAATAGAATCATTCTTATGGGCAACAACGAAAAATCCAGATTTCTGATTATGGAGGAAATGCGATATGAGAAGAATAGGTATCTTAACAAGCGGCGGTGATTGCCAGGCATTAAACGCGACTATGCGAGGTGTGGCAAAGTCCCTGTACAATATGCTGGATGATGTGGAGATCATCGGATTTGAGGACGGATATAAAGGCCTTATGTATGCAGATTATCAGATTATGAAGCCAGCAGATTTTTCCGGTATCCTTACTCAGGGCGGAACCATTCTGGGAACATCCCGTCAGCCATTTAAACAGATGCGTCTTCCAGATGAAAATGGTCTGGATAAGGTTGAAGCCATGAAACATACCTATAAGAAACTGAAATTAAGCTGTCTGGTGGTATTAGGCGGAAATGGAAGCCAGAAGACTGCCAATATGCTCAGCGAGGAAGGCTTAAATGTAGTATCTCTTCCAAAGACCATTGATAATGACCTTTGGGGAACAGATATGACCTTCGGATTCCAGAGCGCAGTAGACGTGGCAACCAATGCCATTGACTGTATCCATACAACAGCCGCTTCCCACGGAAGAGTTTTTATTGTAGAAGTTATGGGACATAAAGTTGGCTGGCTTACCTTATATGCAGGACTTGCAGGCGGTGCGGATATTATCCTTCTTCCAGAGGTGCCCTATGATATTCAGGTAGTCTGTGATGCCATTACAAAGCGGACTAAAGCCGGAAAACGTTTTTCTATTCTTGCAGTGGCAGAGGGGGCTATTTCAAAAGAAGACGCCGCCATGTCTAAAAAAGAATTAAAAGAAAAGAAGAAAAGCGGTGTTGTCTATCCGTCTGTTGCATACGAGATCGGAGCCCGCATCCAGGAAGTTACAGGCAGTGAAGTGAGAGTCACCGTTCCAGGCCATATGCAGCGGGGCGGAGAGCCGTGTCCATATGACCGTGTGCTGGCAACCAGACTGGGCGCTGCAGCGGCAGAGCTTATTATAAATGAAGAATACGGCTATATGGCAGCTGTAAAGAATAATGAGATCACCAAAGTACCATTATCCGAAGTGGCCGGAAAATTAAAGACTGTAGATCCGGACTGCTCTATGATCAAGGAAGCAAAACGGATCGGTATCAGCTTTGGTGATGAGTAATAGTGATCAGTAAAAGCAAGGAGTAAGAAAATGTCGTATACGGCATTATATAGAAAATGGCGTCCTGTCTCTTTTGAAGATGTAAAGGGGCAGGACCCTATTGTCCAGACCTTAAAAAACCAGATAACATCAGAACGCATTGGCCATGCATACCTGTTTTGCGGGACAAGAGGTACCGGTAAGACCAGTATTGCAAAAATATATGCAAGAGCGGTGAACTGCGAGCATCCTGTAGACGGAAGCCCATGTAATGAATGTGCTTCCTGCAAGTCCATTTTAGCAGGCACTTCCATGAACGTAGTGGAGATCGATGCGGCTTCCAACAATGGCGTGGAAAATATCCGTGATATCAGGGAACAGGTGCAGTATCCGCCTACAGAAGGAAAATACAGAGTCTATATCATCGATGAGGTACACATGTTATCCATTGGTGCATTTAATGCTTTATTAAAGACTCTGGAAGAGCCGCCATCTTATGTGATCTTCATACTGGCAACTACTGAAGTCCATAAAATCCCAATCACCATTCTTTCCAGGTGCCAAAGATACGATTTTAAGAGGATTTCCCTGGAGACTATTGCAGGAAGGCTTCGCCAGCTGACAGAAGCGGAGCACATTGAGACCGAAGATAAGGCCCTTATGTACATTGCCAAGGCAGCAGATGGCTCCCTGCGAGACGCACTAAGCCTTTTGGACCAGTGCGTAGCTTTCCACTATGGAAAACTGCTGACTTATGAAAACGTACTGGATGTCCTTGGTGCAGTAGATTCCGGTGTGTTCAGCAGCATGTTTAACGCTGTGATCGAAGGACGTACCAAAGACTGTATTACACAGTTGGAGGAGATCGTGATCCAGGGCCGTGAATTAGGCCAGTTTGTCACTGATTTTATCTGGTATCTGCGAAATCTGCTGTTAGTCCAGAGCGCAGATGATGCAGAAGGCCTTCTGGACATGTCAGAAGAAAATTTAAAACAGTTAAAAGAAGATTCCACAAAAACAGATGGAAATACATTGATGCGCTATATCCGTGTGCTTTCTGAGCTTTCCAACCAGCTGCGTTATGCCAGCCAGAAGCGTGTTATGGTGGAAGTTGCCCTGATCAAGCTGACCAGACCGTCTATGGAGCCGGATATGGATTCTGTTCTCCAGCGGTTAAAGCAGTTAGAGGCAGCAGTAGAAGATCTGGAGGCAGGTGGATTTATACCGAAAGCAGGTATGCCGCCACAGGTGGGAATGTTACCGGCAAATGCAGGTATACAGGGAACGCAGCCCCAAATGGCAGCTATCCCGGTGCAGGCAGCAGGCACGCCGGGTGTTCCGTCAGGAAATGCTTCTGAAGCACCAGGTATTGTCCCGCCAAATCAGGTCAGTCTTCCGCCGGCCCAGTTAGAGGACTTAAATCTTATCAGAAATGAATGGGCGAAGATCATAAGGAGCGCAGGAGGCAGTGCAAGAGCCTGCTTCAGGGATACAGTGGTAGAACCTGGTGGAGAAGGCTGTCTTACCATTGTATTTCTTGACTCTATGAGCTATGATATGGGAAGGCGTCCTACGGTGATCGGCCAGTTAGAACAGCTGGTCCAGGCTAATTATGGAAAATCTATTTATTTTAAGACCCGGTTAGCCGGTCGCGGAGAGCGCCTGGACACAATATACGTGACAAAAGAAGATCTGGAAGATAAGATCCATATGGATATTACTTACGAAGATTAAAACGAATTTATTGAATGAAGAGATGATGAGGAGGAACACACCATGGCAAAACGTGGCGGATTCCCAGGCGGTATGCCGGGAAATATGAACAATATTATGAAGCAGGCACAGCGTATGCAGCGCCAGATGGAAGAGACAACAAAGGAACTGGAAGAGAAGGAATACACAGCAGCAGCAGGCGGTGGTGCCGTTACTGTAACTGTATCTGGTAAAAAAGAGGTAGTTTCCATTAAATTATCAGAAGAAGTAGTAGATCCGGATGATATTGAGATGCTGCAGGATCTGATCGTGGCAGCAACAAATGAAGCATTCCGTCAGATGGAAGCTGCAAACAGCGAAGCTATGTCCAGACTTACAGGCGGACTGGGCGGTGCCTTAGGCGGAGGCTTTCCGTTCTAATGGATTATTACAGCAGTCAGATCAGCAAATTGATCGAAGAATTATCTAAGCTTCCGGGAGTGGGAGCAAAGTCTGCTCAGCGCCTTGCCTTTCATATTATCAATATGCCGAAAGAGCAGGTAGATGAACTGGCCGGCGCCATGACCGGTGCCAGAAATAATGTACGTTACTGCAAAGAATGTTTTACACTGACGGACAAAGAACTTTGTCCTATCTGCAGCAGTGACAAGAGAAACCATAAGACTATTATGGTAGTGGAAAATACCAGGGATCTGGCGGCCTATGAAAAGACCGGGAAATACAACGGAGTATATCATGTGCTCCATGGCGCTATTTCACCTATGTTAGGGATCGGGCCGAATGATATTAAATTAAAGGAACTGATGCACCGCCTTCAGGCAGATGTGGAAGAAGTGATCATTGCCACAAATTCCAGTCTGGAAGGTGAAACTACGGCTATGTATATCAGCAAGCTGATAAAGCCAACAGGCATTAAAGTCACCAGGATCGCCAGCGGAGTGCCGGTTGGCGGAGATCTGGAGTATATTGATGAAGTAACCCTTTTAAGAGCACTGGAAGGCAGAATAGAGCTGTAGCTGCGGGGAAAAGCACAGGGAGATACAAAAAAGATGGATAAATACGAGTTTAATATTAAAGTTGAGCAGATTAAAAAACTGATCAACAAAAGCGATTATGAGACAGCTATGAAGATCGCGGATACCATTGATTGGAGAAGAGTCCGCAATGTAAATATTTTGTCTATGGTTGCAGGCATTTATGAGAAAAATGGAGAGTTCCAGGAAGCAAAAGATATCCTGCTTCTGGCCTTCGAACGTGCGCCTATTGGAAAACGCCTGCTTTATAAATTGTCAGAGCTGGCATTAAAGGAAGGCAGTATAGAAGAGGCGGAGGACTATTATAAGGAATTCTGCGACCTGGCTGCAGATGATGCGCGTCAGTATATTTTAAGATATATGATCTTAAAGGCCAAAGGTGCACCTGCAGAACAGCTGATCCATACCTTAGAGCAGTATTGCAATGCAGAGCTGGATGAAAAATGGATGTATGAGCTGGCAGAATTGTACAACAAGGCTGGAATGGAGCAGCTTTGCGTTATGACCTGCGATAAGATCATGCTTATGTTTGGTCTTGGAAAATATGTAGACAAGGCTATGGAGTTAAAGCTTCAGTATGCACCGTTGAATAAGTACCAGATGGATCTGGTAGAAAATAAAGACAAATATGAAGCAAAATTAAAGGCAGTAGAGCAGGAATACCGCCAGGGCACATCCTTTGTTCAGCCTGTAGAAAATACAGACCGCCGTCAGCTGGATCGTGAAGAAGAGGCAGAAGATGAGATGGTCTATGCAGAAGAAACACAGGATCAGGATGCTGGCTATGAGCAGGAATATCCGGAGGAAGAAGAACCGGAAGAATATGAAGAAGAGTTTACGGAAGAACCGGTACGGGAACCTGCAGTTACCATTCAGGAAGATGATGTGACAGAAGAGGAACCAACATCAGAAAAAGCGGAAGCTGGTGAAGATAGGGAAGTTGTTTCGGAAGAAGAACAGGTTTCTGAAGATGAGGCTATTTATGAGACAGCTGCCGCAGATGAAGATATCCGTGCCCGTTTCCATGAAGCTCAGGCACAGGAAAATCTTGCGAGAGAAATGTCAAAATTATCTGTTACAGCTATGGAAGAAGATATTCCGGAAGATGAAATGGCACAGACAAGAGCTCTTGCAGATATCAGAGAGATTCGCAAAGGTCCGGTTTACACAGGCTCCAACCATCTGATGATCGAGGCTGAGATTCCTGAAAAAGGGCTGGAACTGGCTATTGAAGCATTGCGCAAGGTACATAAAGAAACGGGTGTAAAAAACCAGGCTGCAAAGATCTCCGGGGAAAAATTAAACCGCAGAGGTGTATTTGCCCTGGCTGATAAACTGACAGGAAAGGACCTGATCATCGAAAAAGCAGGTGATATGACAGAAGCCATTCTTCAGGAATTAAACCAGCTGATGGCAAGAGATGAGACAGGAATGAATGTTGTCCTGATCGATACTGCAAAGCGTTTAGAAGAACTTCACCGGGTATATCCGGGGCTTGCAAAGCGTTTTGAATGCATTGGTACTTCTGACAGTATCAAAGCAAAAAAAGCAGAAAAACAGCCTGTTAAAGAGGCAGAGCCTGTAAGAGAAATGAAGCTGGCAGCTGCTGTAAAACCACAGGCACCGGCAGCTAAAATCCCAGAAACCACAAAGAAGGTACAGCCTTCTGAAAGGCCGGCAGTAAAGCCGCAAATGGTTCAAAAATCACCTGAAAAACCAGTTAAAAAAACTGTTGGACCAAAGCCGGCTGTAAAACCAGACCCACAACCGGAAAAGAAACAGGCTGCAAATCCACAGGCTCAGAAACGTCCGGTACAGGCACCGGTAGTAAAAGAACCAAAGCGTCCGGCAGAAGAGCCAAAAGAAGTGGAAATGGATATTGATGAGTTTGCAAAATATGCCTGCCAGTACGCTGGAAAGATCGATTGCAGCATTTCCGGTAAGAGTATGCTGGCTCTCTATGAGCGCATTGAGATCATGGAAGAAGATGGGATCGCACTCACAAAAGCAGAGGCAGAAAATCTGATCGAAGAGGCGGCAGACAGAGCAGAAAATCCATCTTTCTTTAAGAAACTCACAGGTATTTTCTCTTCAAAATATGATAAAGAAGGACTCCTGATACTGAAGGAGGAACATTTCTTATGAAAACAATAAAATTGATCGCTCTGGATTTGGATGGAACCCTTTTAAACATGGAGAAAAAGGTTCCTCAGGGAAATTATGAGGCTTTAAAGCAGTGTGAGGCGGCAGGTATCCAGATCGTACCGGCTACAGGAAGAGGCGTAGGCGGTATTCCGCCTATGATCCGGGAGCTTCCAGGGGCAAACTATGCCATTACTACCAATGGGGCGGTCATAGCGGATCTGAAAACCAATAAGGCTATCCGGACCTGCGGACTTTCCAATGAAATGGTCCAGCGCATTTTGAATATTGCAAAAAAATATCATTCCGCAACAGATCCCTTCATTGACGGAAGGGCCATTACCCAGCCTTCTTCCATTGATCATATGGATGAATTTGGTCTCAGTCCACAGATGCAGAAACTGATCCGCGATACCAGGGAAGTAGTTCCAGATGTAATGGAATACGTAAAAACTACAGGTGCTCAGGCAGAAAAGATCAATATTTTTATGGCTGATCTGGAAGAAAGGGAAATCCTGCGTAAAGAATTAATGGCAATGCCGGAGCTTTCTATCAGTTCTTCTATGTATAATAACCTGGAAGTAAATGCAAAAGGTGCTGATAAGGGATCAGCGCTGTTGTGGCTTGCAGATCATCTGGGTATTTCCAGAGAAGAAACAATGGCCTTTGGAGATGGGGAAAATGATATTCCTATGATCAAAGCTGCCGGTATTGGTGTAGCCATGGAAAATGCCCTGGATACAGTAAAAGAAGCAGCAGATACCATTACTCTCAATAATGATGAGGATGGTGTGGCAGCTGCGATCAGAAAATTTATATTTGGATCAAGTGAAGAATGATGACAGAACATTGGTTATCCATCGCAGCAGGTGTTTTTTTAGTGGGGACGATGCTATATGGTCATTACCGGGGCCTGCTGCGTCAGTGCGTTTCCTTAGGAGCACTGATATTAACAATCATCGCGGTAAAAATAGCAACGCCCTATGTGGCTGATTTTATAAAAGCAAATCCTGCGGTAAGGGAAAATGCAGCTGATTTTATTATTGAGGTATCCGGATGGGAGCCGCCTGCAGAAGATGCAGGCGTTTTACCGGCAGCACAGCGTATGGCTATTGAAAAAATGAAGCTGCCGCAGTCTGTAAAAAATGTATTACTGGAAAATAATAACAGCGAATTTTATAAACTGTTAGGAGTGGATCGCTTCGAAGAGTATATCAGCACCTGTCTTGCAGACATGCTGATCAATACAGTGGGATCTGTCCTGGTATTTGCGGTTAGTTATGTAGCGATCCATCTGGTCATACGATGGCTGGATCTTTTGTCAAGACTTCCCATATTATGTGGCTTAAACCAGATGGCCGGAGGTGTTGTGGGATTGGCTGAAGGTTTCCTGATCTTATGGATCGCAGGCTTTGTTCTCAGCTTTTTTACAGAAACACCTGTGGGTCAGATGCTGGAAGAACAGATAAATAAAAGCATATGGCTTTCTCTGATATACCGTTATAATCTTATGAACCTGCTGTTAGGCGGATTGATAAAGGGGATTTTATAGCTGATCCGTGTACAGTTACAGTGCAGGATGAAAATGATTGAAATAAAATCTACAATAAAAATAAATGGCCAGGAAGCGTGTCTATTTAAACGTTCCCTGACCATTTATTTTATATTAATGTTAGTACATCGTTTTCGAAATGACTGTACTACGCACTTGTCTGCGAATCTGGTTGCGCAGGACTAAAAAACTCAGCGCAGCCCGCTGCACCTGTGTTTTTAAACCATACACCCGGATCCGCATCCTACGCGAATCAGTACAGTTATTTACAAAACGATGTGCTGTTTATCCTTTCCTGAAAAACAAGATAAATACTTGAAAAAACAGCAATGTATAGAGCTGGAAAAATTGTGTAAAAAAATCTACAAATCCTCTTGACAATAGCGGGGTATAATGTTATATTATAGTTCCGTTGTGAAAACAATGGCTCAAATAAAGAATTTGAGAAAAACAAAAAAGTTGTTGACAAAAGCAATGATACATGATAAACTGATTGAGTTGCTGATGAGCAACAAAAAATAATTAAAAAAGTTCTTGACAAACACAAATGGTTATGTTAAAATAATCAAGCTGTTAAAAGCGAGACAACAAAGAACCTTGATAATTGAAGATTAAACAGTATGTAAAACCCTGAAAATTCAGAAAATAAAAGGTCTGGTTTAGACCTTTGGATTT
>OFMR01001545.1_pt1 | contig 8821 bp, 7 predicted proteins | sample 1541931 | NCBI WGS metagenome assembly OFMR01 (sample SAMN04209224, study PRJEB22552) | human gut metagenome | biome: gut; material: feces | host: Homo sapiens | place: USA: Oklahoma | reverse complement strand
ATTCTTTTCCGGGTTCTCTGCATTGATCCTACATTCGATCGCGTGACCTGTGATCTTGATGTCTTTCTGCTGAAGTTTTAGTCTCTGTCCGTCTGCAATCTTAATCTGCTCTTTGATCAGATCGATTCCTGTCACCCATTCTGTCACCGGATGTTCTACCTGGATTCTTGTATTCATTTCCATAAAGTAAAAGGCTCCACTCTTTTCTAAGAGAAATTCAATCGTTCCGGCATTCGTATAATGAGCTGCCTTCGCCGCTTTCACAGCCGCTTCTCCCATCTTCTGTCTCAATTCCGGTGTCAGTGCTTCTGACGGAGATTCCTCGATCATCTTCTGATGATTTCTCTGTATCGAACAATCCCGTTCTCCGAGATGAACTATATTTCCATATGAATCTGCAATGATTTGAAATTCAATATGACGAGGATGCTCCACAAAATGCTCGATATACATTGTTCCGTCTCCGAATGCCTTTTCCGCCTCTTTGCGCGCCGTCACAAAACAACTTTCAAACTCTTCTTCACTTTGCGCTGTCCGCATCCCTTTTCCTCCGCCTCCCAAGGCGGCTTTAATGATCACAGGATATCCGATGCGCGCCGCTTCTTTTTTCCCTTCTTCCAGATCTAAAACCGCTCCGTTTGTCCCCCGGATAACCGGAATCCCTGCCGCGATCATTGTTGCTCTTGCTTCTGTTTTATTTCCCATCTTACCGATCACTTTAGAATCAGGACCGATAAAGGTAATCTCGCACTGTTCGCAAAGTTCTGCAAATTTTGCATTTTCCGATAAAAATCCGAATCCGGGATGAATCGCATCTGCTCCCGAAACGAGCGCTGCGCTGATCAAATTCTGCATATTCAGATAACTTTCCGATGCCTGCGCCGGACCGATACAGACTGCTTCATCCGCAAGCTGGGTATGAAGAGCCTCCTTGTCAGCCTCCGAATAGACTGCCACAGTTTCAATTCCCATTTCTCTGCATGCCCGAATAATCCGAACCGCAATCTCGCCACGGTTTGCGATCAATATTTTTTCGATCATAAATCTATTCTCCTGCCATAAACGTCAATTCTGCGCTTACTACTACTTTACCGTCCACACTTGCAACCGCTTTTCCGATTCCTACCGGACCTTTTTGACGAATAATCTTTGTCTCTAATCTCAACACGTCGCCAGGAAATACCATTCCTTTAAACCGGCAGTTTTGTATTCCTCCGAAAAATGCAATCTTTCCTTTATTTTCCGGCGTACTTAAAATCGCCACTGCTCCTGTTTGTGCAAGCGCTTCTACAATAAGTACCCCCGGCATAACCGGTTTATTCGGGAAATGGCCTTTAAAAAATTCTTCCGTATATGTTACCGCTTTATAGCCTATGGCAAATTCCCCCGGTTCATAATCTTCGATCCTGTCGATCAGGCAAAACGGATGCCTGTGCGGGATGATCTGCTGGATCTGTTCTATATTTAAGCTTTTCTTTGTCTCTCTTTCCATCTCCGTACTCTGCCTCCCTGATATTTTTACTATGCCGTTTTTGTATCGTTCTTTATTTGATGACAAAAAGAGGCTGTCCGTATTCTACCGCCGCTCCGTTTTCGACAAGAACCTCTTCTATCGTTCCCTCAAAATCACTTTCGATCTCATTCATAAGCTTCATCGCTTCCACGATCCCGAGAACCGTTCCCTTTTCTACTTTGTCTCCTGCCTGCACGAAAGGAGTTCCTCCTTCTTCCGGCGACGCATAGAAAATTCCGACAAGCGGAGCTTTCACTATTTTGCCTTCTAATAAGACTTCCGCATTTTCTTCTGTTCTTGCAATCTCCGCTTCTGTCTTTGTTCTTCCTGCCGTTTCTGCCGATACTGATGTGCAGACGTTTCCGCCTTTTTTCAACTTCAGCTTTACTCCGTCTTCTTCGTATTCAAATTCGTCCAATCCGAATCCCGACACAGCTTCTACCAACTGAAGGATCTGTTCTGTCTTCATTTTTGCACCCCGCCTTAATCTTCATATTTTTTCACGAGAAGAGAAGCGTTATGACCTCCGAATCCCAGTGAGTTTGTCAATACATAGTTTACATCCTTCTTGACCGGTGAGCCTACCGCATAATTTAGATCACATTCGGGATCGACATTTTTTGTTCCCATTGTCTGATGAATGTATCCGTCCTGAATGCTTTTTACACATACGATAAACTCAACTCCGCCTGCCGCTCCGAGAAGATGACCGATCATCGATTTCGTTGAGTTAACGACAACCTGATCTGCCGCGCTTCCAAGTGCGCTGCGTATTGCTCTTGTCTCAAACAGATCGTTGTGATGCGTGCTTGTTCCATGTGCATTAATATAGTCGATCTGCTCTGCCCGTACGCCTGCTTCCCGCATTGCAAGCTTCATCGCCATTGCGGCGCCCTCTCCGTCTTCTGCCGGTGATGTGATGTGCCATGCGTCCGCCGTTGCTCCGTACCCTGCAAGCTCTGCGTATATTTTTGCGCCCCTTGCCTTCGCATGTTCCAGTTCTTCCAAAACAATAATGCCTGCTCCTTCTCCCAAGACAAATCCATCTCTGTCTTTGTCAAACGGTCTTGATGCACAAGTCGGATCTTCTGATGTAGAAAGCGCCGTAAGCGCCGTGAATCCTGCCAGACCTGTCGGAGAGATCGCGCTCTCCGCTCCTCCTGCAACCATGATATCTGCATCACCATACTGAATTGCCCGAAAAGCATCTCCGATACAATGTGAACCGGAGGCGCATGCCGTCGCGACATTTGTGCATTTTCCCCGAAGTCCAAGCCGGATCGAAATATTTCCCGCCGCCATATTTGAAATCATCAGCGGAACCATCAGCGGATGAACTCTGTTCGGCCCTTTCTTTAGGATCGTCTCATAATTATCTTCCACACATTTTAAGCTTCCCACACCGGATCCGACGATCACGCCTGCCCTGTAAGGATCTTCCTTTTCCATGTCGATTCCGGCATCTTCAAACGCCTCTTTCGCTGCTGCCGCCGCGTATTGTGTAAACAATTCCATTCGTTTTGCAGATTTAAAATCAAGCCGTTCTCTTGCATCAAATCCTTTTACCTGCGCTGCGATCTTCACTTTATAATCAGAAACGTCAAATTGAGTGATCGGTCCGATTCCGACAGTTCCTTTTTTAATCTCATCCCAAAAAACATCCACTGTATTTCCGATCGGAGTAACAGCTCCAAGACCGGTTACAACAACTCTTCTCTTCATACTTCCTCCTTTTCAAGCGGAGCGATTATAATTACATCGCCATGCCTCCGTCTACGCAAAGCACCTGCCCGGTAATGTATCCGGCCTGCTCTGATGCAAGAAACGCAACAGCCTGCGCCACATCTTCCGCCTCTCCGAATCGCTCCATCGGAATTTGCAGAACTGCCTTTTCTTTCACTTTTTCCGAAAGAACCGCTGTCATTTCCGTCCGGATAAATCCGGGCGCGACTGCATTTACTGTAATTTTCCTTCCTGCAAGTTCTCTCGCCGCTGATTTTGTCAGACCGATCACCCCTGCCTTAGATGCGGCATAATTTGCCTGACCTGCATTTCCAAGTACCCCGGACACCGAAGAGATATTAATGATCCTTCCGCTTCTTTGACGTATCATTGCTCTTGAAACAAAGCGTATACAGTGAAACGCCCCCTTTAAGTTTGTATCTACGACCGCATCAAAATCATCTTCCGACATCTTCATAAGCAAACCGTCTTTTGTAATTCCCGCATTGTTGACAAGAATATCAATTCTTCCAAACTCTTTCATAACCTCTTCAAACATCTTTTCGCATGATTCAAAAGAAGCTACGTTACACTGAATCAGTTTTACCTGTCCTCCCGACGCTTCAATCTGCTCTTTTACTTTTTCAGCTTCGTCTTTCGACCTATTATAATTAATGATCACGACTGCGCCTTCTGCCGCAAGTTTCACCGCGATCGCTCTGCCGATCCCCCGGGATGCCCCGGTTACAACTGCAATTTTCCCTTTTAACATCATTTTCCTTCCACTTTCTGTCGCTTTAACATAACTGTTCTGCCGCTTTTTCTGCTTCTTCCCATGTACCGACATTGAAACATTTTACATTTCTGTCAATCCGCCGTATAAATCCAGACAATGTCTTTCCCGGTCCGATCTCCACAAATGTATCTACCCCTGCGGCGATCAGTTTTTCCACACTTTGCTGCCATCTCACAGGAGATGATACCTGCCGTATCAAAAGATCCTTAATCTCTCCTGTTTCTCCCACAAAATCCGCAGTCACATTCGATACATAAGGAATGACCGGTTGATTCAGCCTGACATTCTCCAAAACACGCGCAAGCTGTTGTCCTGCAGTTTCCATCATCGGAGAATGAAACGGACCGCTCACATTCAATAAAATAACTCTCTTTGTTCCTGCTTCTTTCAGGCTACTTCCCGCTGTTTCCACTGCGCTTTTTTCTCCTGTGATCACCAACTGACCGGGACAGTTATAATTTGCGATCCATACATTCGGAATCTTTTCCAATACTTCTTCTGTCCGAGCGCCTGTAAGTCCGATTACAGCCGCCATCGCCCCTTTGTTTGCGGGAACGGCTTCTTCCATAAAAATCCCGCGTTTTCTCACCATCAGAACTGCGTCTTCTGTAGAAAATGCTCCTGCCGATGCTGCCGCGCAATATTCGCCTAAGCTCAATCCCGCTGTAACGTCCGCAGTCATCCCCCATTCTCTTAATACATGCTCTGCTGCCATACTGACAGTTACCAAAGCCGCCTGTGTATATTCTGTCTTATCAAGAAGATCATTTTTCTCAAAACACAACTTCCGCATATCAAGCGACAATAATTCAGACGCCATATCAAATATGTCTTTTGCCTTCCTGCTGTTCTCATAGAAATCTTTTCCCATTCCGGCTGTCTGTGCGCCCTGACCCGGAAAAATAAATGCAGTCTTACTCATAAAATACACTTCCTCTGATTTGTTTTTCTGTTCCTTTTACTAACTTTCGGATCAGCATTTCACATGTCATCTTCTCTGTGACAAGTCCTGCCGACTGTCCTGCCATCAGGCTTCCGTTTTTTACGTCACCTTCAACGACTGCTTTTTTTAAACCGCCAAGTGTCAATGCTTCCAGCTCTTCAAAAGACGCGCCCTCTTTTTCTTTTTGCAGATACAGTTTCGTCATCTGATTTCTAAGCGTCCGCACCGGATGTCCGCATGATCTTCCGGTAACTTTTGAATCGATATCTCTTGCCCTTATAATTTCATTTTTATAATTCTCATGAACCTGACATTCCTCTGTTACGATAAATGCCGTTCCCATCTGAACTCCTTTTGCTCCGAGCATAAATGCAGCCGCAATCCCTCTTCCGTCTGCAATTCCTCCTGCCGCAATGACAGGAATCTTTACCGCATCGACAACTTGCGGTACAAGAGTCATTGTTGATGCCTCTCCGATATGCCCTCCTGCTTCCGTTCCTTCTGCGACAACCGCATCGGCATGACAGCGTTCCATTCTCTTTGCAAGTGCAACAGACGCAACAACCGGAATCACTTTTACATCCGCTTCTTTCCACATCTGCATATATTTTTCCGGAGAACCGGCTCCTGTTGTAACAACTTTTACCTTTTCTTCCACAATTACCTTTGCAATTTCATCTGCATACGGACTCATAAGCATAATGTTGACTCCGAAAGGTTTATCTGTCATCTTCTTTGCCTTTTGTATCTGCTCTCTCACCCATTCAGGAGGAGCGCTTGCCGCTCCGATAATTCCCAGACCGCCTGCCTCGGATACTGCCGCTGCCAGATGATATTCTGCAACCCATGCCATCCCGCCCTGAATGATCGGATATTCAATTCCCAAAAGTTCCGTTATTTCTGTTTTCATTTTGACAATACTTTCTCCTGATACTTTTTTCTTTTTTATTATCGGCCTCTTTGTTTCTATTTTCATTTTTTATATCCGGTTTTTTATTTTTTACTCTTTGTGAGCCTCCATATATGCCGCCGCATCTTTGATCGTTGTGATCTTTTCCAGATCTTCGGAAGGAATCTCTACTCCGAATTCTTCCTCAAACGCCATCACCAATTCAAAAAGATCAAGTGAATCTGCCCCCAAATCTTCTTTAAATGATGTGTCCTCTTTTAAAGTTTCGATTTCTACATTCAATGCCTCTGCTACGATTTCTTTCATTCTCTCTGTCATGATAATTTCTTCCTTTCTTTTCTCTTTTACTTTATTTTTTATCCACAATTTGTTTTCGTTTGATCTCTCAAAGAGATTTACCATTCTAAAATACTTCCAGCCCATGTCAGCCCTGCACCAAATCCGGCAAGCAATATTTTTTGACCTTTTCTCAATCTTCCCGTTTGAACAAGTTCATCCAAAAGGATCGGAATCGATGCGGCAGATGTATTTGCATAATTTTCCATATTTATCGGAAAACGGCTCATATCGACTTTTAATTTCTTTGCCGCCGCTTTCACAATCCTTTCATTCGCCTGATGCAAAATAAAAAAATCAATATCTGCAATTTTCAGTCCCGACTTTTCTAAAAGCTCTTCTGTCAGCTCCGGTACTTTTCTGACCGCAAATTTAAATACTTCCTGCCCATCCATGGCAACCTGTTGCATTGGAGAATCATCCTTTACTAAGAGATTGTTTAAATGTCTTTCTTCACATGTTAAAACATCTCCTCGTGCTCCATCAGATCCTGCATCGATAAAGATTTCTCTTTCTTCATCCGCTTCCACGATCGCGCATCCTGCACCATCTCCAAATAATACACAAGTACTGCGGTCACTCCAATCAAGAATCTTAGAAAGTGTCTCAACCCCAATGATCATCATCTTCTTACCCATTCCTGCTCTCGCATATGCAACTGCTGTATTTAATCCAAAAACGAATCCTGAACATGCTGCATTAATATCCATACAGACTGCATTGACAGCTCCGATTCCTTTCTGTACCTGACAAGCCGTACTTGGTGTTGCATAATCTCCTGATAATGTTGCAACGAAAATATGATCTAATTCTTCCGCACTGATTCCTGCATCTTCTAATGCTTTCTCTGCAGCTTTCACTGCCATCGTTGATGTTGTATCTTCAATCGAAATGTGCCTGCTGCGAATCCCTGTCCTGGATGAAATCCATTCATCATTTGTATCCATCACTTTGGAAAGGTCATCATTGCTCACTGATTTTTCTGGAAGAAAACTTCCTGTTCCTAATATTTTTACAGACATAACTACTCCACTTATCTTAATCGCTTCTTTTTTTCTCTTCTTGATCTGTACTCATAAATGACAGATCAAAAACACTTTGTCTATCAAAGTATATTCTTTTTCCATCCGTTTGTCAATTGTTCTTAGATAATGATACAGACAAGACCGCCATTACTTTCATTTATGATCTTTTCCATTGTATCCTGAAGCTTTTGCTGACTCTCATCTGTCATTTTTAATGCCTTCGTCTGCATACCGTCTCCAACCAGCTGTTCTAACGTCTTTCCAAAAATATTGACATCCCACATACTTTCCCCTGGCTGATTCGATCCCTGCTCAATATAGTCCATCAGATCTTTTGCCTGATATTCTTCCCCAACGATCGGAGCGATCTCCGTTGAAATATTTGCACGGATCATGTGAATAGAAGGTGCACTTGCCTTAATTTTTACTCCGTATTTACTTCCATGTTTTACAATCTGCGGTTCTTCTAATACAATTTCTTCTTTCGTCGGTGTCACAACACCATATCCTCTTTGTTTTACTGCCGCCAATGCTTCTCCAACTTCTTCGTACTCTTTCTTTTTCTTTGCTAATTCTCCCATGATCTTGATAAATTCATATTCATTGCGAATCTCCATCCCTGTTGTTTCACTTAAAAATTCATAATAATATACATCCCCAACTTTTACTGTGATGACCACTTCCCCACTGTCCATCGCAACAGATTCTAGTTTCTGCCCCGTTATGTACTCATATTCTTTTTCTTGTTCTTCATAAATGTCTCTCATTGTTGTTTTTTCTGTGATCACATCTCTGGCCATTTGAAGTAATTCCATTTTTAATGGATGATCTTTCTTTAACATCTCTGTCCATCTTGGAACATAAAATCCAATTGATGAAATCGGAAATTCCATCAACACACTCTTTATAATTTCATAAATATCCTCTTTTTTCATCTGTTCTAAATTCATTGGTAGCACTTTTGTCTGATATTTTTCTTCCTTTTCAGCCGCTAGCTGCTTTGTGCTTTCTGAATATGGATGAATCGTATTTAATAAAACAACAAATGGCTTTTTCAATGCTTTCAGTTGTTTGATCGTTTCTTCTTCCGCTGGCTCATATTGTTTTGCTGCAATTTCCCCAAAAGAACCATCACAAGTTACAACTACACCGATCGTTGAATGTTCCGTGATCACTTTCTTTGTTCCAATTGCCGCTGCTTTCGTAAATGGTATTTCATAATCAAACCAAGGTGTTTTTACAAGCCTCTCTTCTTCTCCTTCCATGTGTCCTGTAGCGCCTTCCACCATATATCCCACACAATCGATCAGTCGGACATTTAATTCGATTCCTTCTTCCGTCTTTATTGATACTGCTTCATTTGGAACAAATTTCGGTTCTGTTGTCATGATCGTTTTACCACTTGAAGATTGTGGAAGTTCGTCATTTGCACGATTTCTGTCGTTTTCATCTTCGATATTTGGCAATACCATCAGATTCATAAAACGTTTGATAAATGTACTCTTTCCTGTTCGCACCGGACCAACAACACCAATGTAAATCTCTCCGTTTGTCCTTGCTTTCATATCCTTATATA
>OFMR01001527.1_pt1 | contig 8944 bp, 6 predicted proteins | sample 1541931 | NCBI WGS metagenome assembly OFMR01 (sample SAMN04209224, study PRJEB22552) | human gut metagenome | biome: gut; material: feces | host: Homo sapiens | place: USA: Oklahoma | reverse complement strand
TTCTGGTTGCACTTCCTGCAACTCATCCATTAGCCACTTCCAGCAAGATCCGTCTGGCTGATCTGAAAGATACCCCATTTGTACTACAGGGGCCCCGACACAGCATTCGCATCCTTGCAGAAGAACTTTTTAAGGAAGCAGGCTTTGAACCTGTGATCACTTTTGAGTCAGATAATGTGATTCTTGTTGATTCTATGCTCCATCACGCAGCTGGAGCAGGTCTTGTATCCAAAACATATGTCACACCTTGTAATGAGCTGGTGTTTCTTCCTTTAAATCCACCTGTTCACCAGGTCACACATATTCGTTTTCCTCTGGGGTATAAACTGACAGAACCGGAAAAATATCTCGCATCTTTACTGATCCAGGATCTGCAGTCTGATCCAGATCAACACTTTGAGATCATTCCATCCTCACAAGTCAACGATCTGCTTCTGGCTGCTGACCTGTCATTAGGAAATAAAGGTTCAGGTATTTCTGCACCAGATATCCCTGGTACTTTGGCATCCACACAAAATCCTCCTGAATTAAATCTGAATCTACAACTGCTGCGTTACGTTATTGCCATTGTTGATGAAAAAAGTCTGACAAAAGCTGCCGAAAAATTTTATCTTACCCAGCCTGCTCTTTCCCGGTATCTGCATGGTATGGAAAAAGTGCTTTGTACCAAATTATTTACCCGCAAACATAATACACTGCTCCCCACCAATGCTGGAAAGGTATTTGTCAACTTCGCCCGTAACATCCTGCAGATTGAAGCTGAAATGTCCGAACATATTAAAGCTTATCAGCAAGGACATGAGGGAAGTATTTACCTGCAATGTGATCCCAGTCTGATACATATTATACAAACTCAGATTGTTTCTGCTTTTCAGGAACAGCATCCAGATATCCAGCTTCATATCACCTGCGGTAACCGTGAACAAATCCAGGAAGCTCTTTTAAATGCATCCGCAGATTATGGCATCTATTTTTCCTGTGAAGAAGAACATCCCATTTTAGACAGCCGTATTCTGGATGAAGATGAACTAGTATATTGTTCTAAAAACGATATTGCTTCCTGTTCTTTAGAATCTGCAAAAGCTATGATGGTCCCTCAGACAAATGCGCTGCACTGCGAACAGGAACGTTTATTCCAACAGATATGTCCGGCCTGTGTATCCTCCATTTGTGAGGCTATTCCATCCATCCTGCATTTTCTGGAAAAAAATGGAATTGGCAACACGATCCTTCCATCAAAGATTTTTGCTGACACTCCTGATGATATTCATTCCTTTACACCACCTCAGGGATATTTTCTGATCATGGCCCATCATCCGATCCGCGCCATGCCCCCTGTGACCCGAGATTTGGAAAATTTGCTTTATGACACATTTGAAACTTATTTTGAACATTATGAGGAGGTATTTTCATGAATTATCTTTTTAACTATCCAGATGTCCTTAAAATCAAAGAAGCTATATTTTATGATGTAGCACCTATTCCACTTCCAGTTCCTTTTAAAGACGGAACTGGCGGGATCCGTCATGCATCCTTTTTCCAGGGCTGGCTAAAAGTATATGACGAAGATGGTTTCTGTGGTCAGGGCCCAGCTTCCCGTATCATGGTAGATTTCTTTGTCCCAAGACTATTAGAGCAAGGCGGAAAAACCAATAGTGAATGGACTCATTACTTCTGGTGGGAGATCCGCAACTTTGGCTATCAAAGCCCTTATGTTGCAGAAATGTTTAATCTGGACTGGATCCTTTTAGACCTTTTAGCCAACCGGGCCCAAAAACCACTTCATCGTTTTCTTGGTGCCACAAAAGACTGGGCCAGCGTCTATAAAGGCGGCGGTTCTGTGCTTCTTAGCGATGAAGCCCTTTTAGACGATCTTCTCCGCTTCAAATCAGAAGGTTTCAAAATCACCAAATTTAAGATTGGTGGAAATGGCAATGACTGGTCTGCAGATGTCCGCCGTCTTGAAAAAGCCCGACTGGCTCTGGGCGATGATTTTGGCATTGCTGTAGATGCAAACCAAGCCTGGGATGCTGATACCGCTTTTGAATTTGCAAAAGCTGCTGCTCCTTATAATGTGGAATGGTTTGAAGAACCTGTCCATGCTTTTGACATGGAGGCGCTTCGCTCTCTGCGCGACCAGATGGATAATGCTGGTATTTCCATGGAAATTGCTATGGGTGAATCTGTCAGAAGTTATCATGCTCATGTGGATTATGCAGAACATGGCGTAGATCATCTCCAGCCTGCCCGTTTATACTGCCTTGCTGAAATCATGCGTGTACGGGATTATGCCCACCAACATAACTGCCGTATTTCTACTGGCGGCTTTCCATTTATAAATGCCGCTTTAGGTGCCCTCTATTCCGAAAATGAACTTCTGGAATTCCATCAGCCATTAAATGAAGTATTGATTCCTTACTTTAAGGTTGTATCCCAGATCAAAGACGGGCGATTCTACCTTCCAGATATTCCAGGCATTCCTGTTCAGCTCGATTTTGACCATCTGGAAACAGATGGACTCTTAAGAGGTATCCAGTATTATTACAGAAAAAAATAGGTTTTCTCTGTTTAAATAGATAATAACAGTCCATTTCCAAAAAGAAAACGTATTCATCTCGTATACAAGATAAAGATAACAGGCAGAATCTTTGCAATTATAATATGCGAAGTTTCTGCCTGTTTCGTTCTACTATATATGCTAAACCAGATAATTATTTGGCAGGCGCACACTTCTCCTGCATCTCTCAGGTTTCCCTTGTCTGTACCAACAGCGTGGGGATCGTGCGAAATTTTCCACCTCAAATAATTACCTGGGTAAAGCCCTATCAATTTTCTCTTTTTAAATATTCCGTATATGGCACATCCGGATCCAAGATCAGTCCGCCATGCATAGTCGGCGCTTTGGCCGGTTTCATGTAATCGCCATATTCAGCTGTAAGTCTTCCGTCATAACCTACTGGAACAGGTATTTTACGGTTTTCAAAAGGCATGTAGACAGCTTCTTTGAACCATTCCCTCTTCCAGGTATTCTTCTCCAGATAGCGGATAAATACAGTATCGCAGACGTATTCCGTGTCTTTTCCTTTAAAACGGGTACACAATTTTTCATAACCCTTATACGCTTTGCGCATAGGAACATGAAGAATGGTTCCAACGCCATGAAGGAGCTTTCCGAAAAATGTTGCATTTTCATAATAATCAAACCGATACCATGTATACAGTACCATCCAGTAAAATTCTATCTTCTTCGCCCAGCTTTTTCTTCCTTTTGCTGTATCCGGCATACCATCTAACGGAAAAATATCAATAAAAATACCGCAGTTATATCCCGCCTTTTTATCTTCTTCATTGCAGCCGCAGGTCTTGCTGTTTCGGATCTGGGCGTGGCCGCGAAGATAATTTTTCTCTGTATACACAGTCTGGAGCACCAGATCTTCTTTCAGCCATTTCGGGGCGATCTGCACAAATTTATCATAATCTTCCCGCAGCATCACCAGATCAATATCGTCATCCCAGGGAATATATCCTTCATGGCGGATAGCCCCGATCAGAGTTCCGCTGTCAGCAAAATATTTAAGCCCATTGGCTTTGCAGATACGTTCTACTTCATCCAGCATTTCCAGCTGCACTGCCCAAACACGTTTCGTTTTTTCATCTACGGTGTATCCGCAGCGTATTTCTTCTTTATAAAATTCCGGCTTTTCTTTCAGCATGTCCCCTGATTCCCTCCAAACTGTTTTTGTCTGACCTAAGCTTTCTTTTATAGGTATTTTAACCACTCTGATACTGAATTGCTGCGTACTTTCCACTCTCGCAATTCTATGGCTGTCCTGTCAGCCGCCTGTATATAATTCCCAGATACCGGTACAGGAACACATCATGCATAACCAAAAGCACCAGGAAATACACTACTGCCCCTGCTCCGATCTGTACAAAGGTAGTGATCGGTCCAAGTCCCCGGACCTGTTCCAAAAACTGCCCCGTCCACACTACAGCTCCTAACATAACTACAGCTGCCACAAGCCGTTTCCAGCCATATCGCACCAGCATTCCCGGCTTTATAAAATCTCTTCCCAGCCACAAATAAAAGGAGGTGATAAAACACTCTGCTGCTACTGACGCAGCTGCTGCTCCCAGAGCTGCAAAATGGGGGATCAGCAGGAAATTTAAACAGGCATTGACCACTGCTCCCGCCACGATCACTTTTCCGCTCTGGGCACGTTTACCTCCGGGAGTTAATATCTGGCTGCCGATACAGTCACTTAAGCCTACTACCAGCACCAGTGGACTGCACACATACATTAAAAATGTCACCGGCAGATATCCATTTCCTAAAAACCATGGGATAAACCCGGCTGCAATCCCCGCCAGCCCCAGCATAATAGGCATCGCCATTAAAAGCACGAAATCCAGGGATTCCCGGATACGCTTATGGATCTCCTCCATTTGCCCATTTCCAAATAAATAGGACATGCGTGCGGACATAACTGCATTAAAAGACATGATCAGTACTTTCGCCATATTTACAAAACCGGTGGCATATTCATAATAACCGTTCTGCGATTTATTTTCCCCGGAAAACCAGCCAAGCATGGTCTTATCCAGAATGGTATACACGGAAGTGGCAATAGTAGGAATAAAATAAACCAAAGTCTCTTTTAAATGGCGCAAAGGACAAAGTTCCTTTAAAACCGGCCTTTCTACCTGTCCCTTTAAATACCCCCACATAGAGATATTTCCCAGAAGTCCTGTTGCCGCAGTCAGCGCCACGTACAGCAGAAGGTCTTCTTTTTCCCGGATAAATAAAAACAGCATAGCAATGCCAATAAGCTTCACTGCCGTATTTCGCAGAACGATCAGTGAATACTGCTCAAGACCACCAAAAAACCAGGAAATATCAAAAGCCACAGCTGTGAGCGTCATAGTAAGCACAATATAATAAGGCCGGTATTCCTTTGCAAAGCCGATCACAAACAGCCAGATGATAAGACATGCTGCTGTAGTTGCCATACAGAGCATCTCGATCTCCCAGAAAAGTCGGCTGCGCATCTTTAGATCATCTCTGTGTCTTGCGATCTCCCTCTGCCCATAAGAAGCTGTTCCCAGCGCCGCCAGTATAGCAAAATACTGGACCACGGAATTGGTATAGCTTTGTATTCCCGTTCCGTCCGCCCCCAGAACACGGGAAATATAGGGCGTTGTGATAAAAGGGGTGATCAGAGTCATCACCTGGTAGATCAGGTTGTAAATATAATTTTTTCGAACGCTGGGTGTTTTGCTCATAAATTTCTCCATGTACATTTCTGTTTTCTCGAAATTATTCTGTCTCTTGGCTCATTATACCCATGGAAGCATTTTTAAGCAAGGGATTTGCACATACATCTCCTTAACCAGAAAACAACGCAAAAATCCGTACCAATGCCAGCAACAGCATTATTACGGATTTTTCCAGCCAAACCTATTTGCAATGTACTAAATATTGACAAATTACATGTTTAGTGTCTATTCTATACTTATAATGTAACCGTACACAAAGTCGATATAGAATCTTGATGTTCTCTCGTAATCTTTCTTCGGCTGATAGAAAATCTGTCACAAAGGCAGGCACACAAAAGACTCCGAAAGGACATTTTATTACAAAGGGGGATATACATTATGAAAAAAACCTTAGCTATTCTTATCACAACATTCAGCCTTTCTTTAGGCCTTACACCTGGATTTACCGGAATATCCGGCAATCTGGTTATAGAGGCTGCGGCTCATCCCGGACGGACAGATGCAAACGGCGGACATCGGGACAATAAAAATAAAAGCGGGCTTGGAAGCTACCATTATCACTGCGGCAACCATCCTGCTCATCTGCATCCAAACGGTGTCTGCCCTTATGGAGGCGGTTCTTCCTCTGGTAAGTCCGGATCTTCAGGTGGTTCTTCCTCCCAAAATCAGTCTTCTTCCCAAACCCAGACCCCACCAGAAACCACAGCACCGGAAGTTTCCACCGGCTGGCAGCATGACGACCATGGCTGGTGGTATCGTTCTTCTGAAAATACTTATTATGCCGACGGAACAGTTGTTATCGACGGTTCCACCTATTTATTTAACAGTGATGGATATATGCTTACCGGCTGGCAGCAGTTAAATGGACACTGGTACTATTTTAATACCAGCGGTGCTATGGTAACCGGAGGTCTGACCATAGATGGAAAGTATTACTATTTCGATTCTGACGGTGTACTGGATGAAACCTACCATGACGCTGTAGATGAACCAGGGGATGACACGGCAGACGATGATATAGAATATGATTACGAATACTAACACATCGTTTTCGATGTACTACAGGAGTACCAACTGCACGTAACAACTGACTTCATTGAAAGCATTGCCAGGTGGCTATATGAACTGCGCACTTGCGCATAAGGGCATATAAACATTTGGCAGCCAAAACGATAATCAACAAAAAACATGCTGTCGCAGGATCATCCTAAGCAAATATTCCTACGGCAGCTTTCACTTTTATTTATAGAAACATATAGGATTCCTCTGTACCTCTTTTGAATTTCGGTCGATTGACCATGATATAAGATACTTAATAAAAATAGACTCTGCCATTCAGGCAAAACGGCTCATAAGATATGAGCCGGAATTTTTTGACTTATTGTAGGATTTACAATAATCGATGTTTATTTGACCATCAGAATCCAAATTCCTGCAGTAACTGTTTCAGATATGCAGGATCTTTCACTGCACGCTGTAAATCATCTGCACGCCCTGATGTCAGAAGACAAGAATATAATTTATTCAGTCTGACCGTAGCTTCTTCCTGACCTTCTGCATGTCCTTCTGCATGTCCTTCTGCACGGCCCTCTGCACGGCCCTCTGCCAGTCCTTCTGCACGACCTTCTGCCAGTCCTTCTTCTCTGGCTTCTTCCCGGATCTCATCTGCATGCTCCTGAACATACTCTTTCATATACTGCTCAAACATCATATAGCGTTCCCCCATTTTCCGGCTTCTTTTAATCTGACGCATGGAATTCTGAAGCTGTTTGACAAATATATCTTCATAATCAGCTTCGCTTCCAACCAGATCAGCCTTAACAAAATCAAGTAATGATGTCAGTTCCTTCGGTACTTCCTCTCGATTTTCTCCGTTTGTGTTAAGAAAAACGGTACAGACCCCGTCACCAAATACATTTCCTGTTTCTTCACAATATCTCCGGATAGTGTAACGGCATTTTTTCTGTTCCAGTGGATCAAAGTTACAAATAAAAATGACATATGTATCTGCCAGTTCTCCATAACTCTTCCCTTTTTCCAACATTTCCACATCCATCTGACTGTGGTAATAACGGCTGCGTTTTTCCAGACTGTCTTTTTTCACCAGCTGCATCTCAATATCATAATGCGTCCTGTTTTCATCTTTTGCAAATACATCCATGCGAATGCTCTTGCACTCTGGATTAAAAAAGAAGCCATGCTCCGCACTGATCTCAACTCTTTCAATCCGGATCTCCAATACACGTTCCAGAAAACATCTGCAGTTTTCTGCATCCATCATAACAGCCGCAAACATAAAATCGTCATGAAATACCAGTTCTTCCAGTGTTTTTTTACTCATTTTATTCCTCCATATTACAGAGGAATCCTATACTGGTAGATTATCATAATTTTCCTGTACATGCAATGGAATTCCCAAGAAAAATTATCCCCCTCCATTAAATAATGGTACGGTTGTACCCCCAAAAATCTTTCAATAAGTTTTTTTGACTTTTCCATATAAATTGCTTATGCTATACTGTAGTGAGCGTGCAAACACACACATTGAACACGGCGCGAAAGGAGCCTATCGTGAAATTCGCAGTTACAATCGTTACTTACAACCGACTGGAATTATTAAAAGAATGCGTACAACAAGTTCTGTCCCAGACAGTTCCCTTTTCCTATATTTGTATTGTAGACAACCATAGTACAGACGGTACTTCAAAGTATCTGGATCAGCTGGTGGCTGAGACCAAAACAGCTTCCTCTGATAAAAATAAACCGGAGTTTCACATCCTCCATCTTCCGGAAAATATCGGCGGGGCCGGCGGCTTTGCAAAGGGACTGGAAGATCTTGGAAAAACAGATTGCGACTGGATCCTGATCATTGATGATGATGCCATGATCGCAGCAGATTATATAGAACAGCTTCAGAAAGCCATTTTAAAAACAAACTACCTGGCTTATTCCGGCACTGTAACTACTGCCGGAGCCATTGATACCACCCACAGACGTTTCATCCAGTGTCCAAGACTGATGTTTTATAAGCCGGTACCGGAAGAAGCATATGCCAAAGCTTCTTTTGAATACGATATCAGCACCTTCTGCGGTCTGTTGGTAAAGGCTGACATGGTGCGAAGGATCGGCCTTCCAAAAACGGAATATTTTATCTGGTTTGATGATACAGAATACTGTCTGCGTTTCCATGATCAGTCACGTATCTTAAATGTGACCACAGCTGTTTTAAACCATAAAACAACACCTGCCAGTTCTGCCCCGGCCATCAGCTGGAAAAACTACTACGGCTTCCGCAATGCCATTGATATAGGAAAGACCTATTCCAAGAATCCCCGCCTGTACATGGCATATATCTGGCTGAACCACAAGGCTCACATTTTCTTAGATACCCTCGGACTTCTGTTTGGAGACCAGAAAGAAATGCGCCGTTACCGTATTAAAATTTACAAAGATGTACTGAAAAACCGCCATAAAACACCTGACGGGAAATCCCCGGATTACCTGCCTGGAAGTGGATACAAAATAATTTGATCTTAAAAAGATATTAATGTCCTCTCGGAGTCTTTCCTGCACTTGATTTTGTGAGAACATATTAATTATAAGGAGAAAACTCATGCAAGCAATCATCCTGGCTGCCGGAATGGGAAAACGTTTAAAGCAGCTGACA
>OFMR01001517.1_pt1 | contig 8987 bp, 9 predicted proteins | sample 1541931 | NCBI WGS metagenome assembly OFMR01 (sample SAMN04209224, study PRJEB22552) | human gut metagenome | biome: gut; material: feces | host: Homo sapiens | place: USA: Oklahoma | reverse complement strand
TTCTGGATCAGGAACTGCTTTTCTTCGGTCATGTCCCCTGTGCGCTCCACTGCATCATCCGTCGTATAAAAAATCTGCCAGAAAGTACCGCTGCATTCAAAATTCCAGCCGGCTTCCTGGCACTGCTTACGGAACTGCTCTGCTTTCCAGCTGTCCGCGCCTGTGAGGGAAGAACTTCCCGGAACCAGAAGGGCTGCATATCTTCTCTTTGCCGGTTCTGCTCTATGAAACTTCATGACAGAACCGCCAACGCTCTCCAGAAACCAACCCTGCGTTGCCATTTTTTCTAGGTACTGTTCGAATGCATCCGCTTCCCATAAATTAAAGGACCACCAGACTCGCTTCGTTTGTTTCATCATGTCATCTCCTTTCCAGGGAACAGCTGAATTTTCGATTTTGTATCTATTTTCATTATAGAAATAATAGGAATATCTGACACGAAAGATTGGATTAACAATTTCTTACATATTTCTATTGATCAGTTGGAATATTCAAATTTTTCATATACGGGCATTCTGAAAGGAAAAAAGTATTGGAATTGGCTACTAAATGAGCTCTTCAGAAGCAACAGAAACAGCTAAAATGTATGGCCCGGGCTACAGCATATCTCAGATAAAGAAAAATATAAGACCGGCGTGACGGACCGGTCTCATTGCGTGGTTCAGGCAGGTACTTACAGTGTTTCTGCCCGATCTGCAATATGCTGTTTGAAATTGATCACTTCATGCTTGTAATCACGATTCATATAACAGGATGTAATCATAAAATCCGTAGTGGATTTATTGACGGCCATTGGAATATCGTAGACCTGGGAAATCCTCATCAGGGCTTTTACATCTGGATCATGAGGCTGCGCTGTCAGCGGATCCGAAAAGAAAATCACGAAGTCAATGACACCCTCCACAATCTTAGCACCGATCTGTTGGTCTCCACCTAATGGGCCGCTGTTATAACCTTTTACTGTAAGTCCAGTCTGATCTGTGATCATGCGGGCCGTTGTACCTGTTCCGTAAAGATTATGCTTCTCTAGCTCAGCTTTGTGTTCTTTACACCATGCAATCAGTTTCTGTTTTTCGTTGTCATGAGCAATCAGGGCAATATTCTTTTTCTGGCCGATTGTAAAGGTAATGTATTCTTGAGACATAAAAAAATCCCCCTTATCTAAGTATGGAAAGTGCAGATAGATACAACTTATCACAGAATGGTTTATTACACAAGTGCAAAAATATCAAACTGAAGATTAGAACTCAAATTATTAGAATTTCCCCAGAACAGTCAAAATCAGAAGATTTCTCCGAATATTTGATTTTGACTGCAGTATAAGAATCGAATCTTTAATCCAATCTTTTCCGAACTCTCACATCGAAGAAAATCCGTATTCATTATCATCGTACTCGATGCTGATGATATTGGTGTTTTGCGGAAATAATCTATTGCCCGTTCGCTAATCTTAACATTCCACTAAAATCAAAAATTTCAAACTTGCAAATTTGGTATTTTTCTTAGAATTAACATACTTAACAATTATTTGCATTTTTCCTAGTTTCTTGTTTAAAAACTTACAATGTTTTTACTGTTTCATGATAGATGTCAAGGCCATACAACACTATAATCGGAAACTGTGAAACACATAACCAATCCTATTGCCAGACTAACACGAGGAGAAAAACATTATGAAAAAAAATCTAAAATGTCTCACAGCACTTTGCATGGCTGGTGCCATGATCTCTCTGACCGGATGCGGTTCATCCAGTCAGTCTACTTCCGCAGATACCACAGCAGGTTCCGCCTCTTCCGAAGCCACCACTTCCGCCGAGAGCACCGCTTCCGGCAATGGTTCCAAAACCGTTATCGAGTACTGGCACTGTAATGCAGAGAACCAGGGCGGACTGACCGTAGATGAACTGGTAAAAAACTTTAATGAGAACAATGACCACATTGAAGTTGTTGCTAAATATAACCCGGATATGTATAAGGGACTGATGCAGAACCTGCAGGCTGAAGCCGCTACCGGCAATACCCCGGCACTGGTTCAGATCGGCTGGGCTTTCCTGGATTATTTTTCCAACAACTTTTCCTACACCTCCCCACAGGAAATCATCGACCAGTATGATGCTTCTGACAAAACCTTCCTGACCGACAATTTCCTGCCAAACGTCCTGGATCTGGCGGTAAACAGTGATGGCGTACAGGTCGGAATACCGTATTCTTTAAGCAGCCCGGTTCTCTACATCAACCGCGATCTGCTGAAGGAAGCAGGACTTTCCGAAGAGGGACCGAAGACCTGGGAAGAGGTTGATTCCTTTGCCAGAACTGTTCAGGAAAAGACCGGAAAATATGGTTTCTACATGCAGGAACCGGCAGACTTCTGGGCACAGCAGGGACTCATCGAGAGCAATAACACTTTCATGCTGACCAAGACCGCAGATGGCAAGATTCAGGCAAGCTTCGCAAGCCCGGAAGGTATTCAGGCTATGCAGATGGTTGCTGACCTCATCAAGGACGGAGCCGCTCTCCATGTTTCCTGGGATGAAGGCTGCCAGAGCTTCATTGATGGCAACTGCGCAATGCTCTACACCACCATTGCCCGTCGCGCATCCGTTCAGAAGAGCGCGCAGTTCGATGTCGCTACCGTAAAATCCCCGACATGGGGCAGCAGCCCGCGTAAAGTTCCGGCAGGCGGATGCTTCTTAGCTATCACCGCACAGACCGATGAGCAGAAGGAAGCCGCATGGGAGTTTGAGAAATACCTGTACAGCGTGGAATCCATGGCTGCATGGACCATCGGAACCGGTTATGTACCGCCAAGAAAGGACGTTGCAGACGCAGAGAACGGACTGAAATCTTTCCTGGCTGAAAATGAGATGATGAAGGCTGCCATTGAGCAGATGGACAGCGTGGTTTCCTGGACATCCTTCCCGGATGATGCAGGTCTTCAGGCTGAGCAGATGCTCCTGGATATGAGAGATCAGATCTTCGGTGGACAGGTAACTGCCGAGGAGGGTATGACTTCCACCCAGGATGCCATCAATGCCCTGTTAGACGCACAGTAAGCTGACATTCCAGATGCAGACCGGTACTTTCCCTTTTGCTCACGGGAAGGTACCGGTTTTCCTGAATTTACGGAGGTAATCACTTGAATAAAGAAACAAAAAAACAAACGATTCTGGGATATCTGTTTCTGATCCCGTCCCTGGTCGTGTTCGCCGTCTTTATGTTTTACCCACTCCTTTATACCTTTTACTTAAGCTTTTTTGAGTGGAACATGGTAAAGCCTGTCAAAAAATTTGTCGGTCTGAACAACTACATTGCCGTATTCCGAGATCCGAATACCTTTAAGATTCTGGGCAATACCCTTGCTTACATTCTGGTTCTGCTGGTCCTGAACTTTGTGCTGCCCTATATTCTCTCCTTTATCCTCTCCGCCGTGATCCGGCATGGAAAGAGTTTTTACAAGGCTGTGTTCTTCCTTCCTAGCGTCATCTCCCTGGTGGTCGGCTCCATCCTCTATACCTGGATCTTAAACCCGATTTCCGGACCGGTGGCCATCATTCTCGGTAAATTCGGCATCCAGATGCCCTTCTGGTCCAAAACCGACGGATGGGTCATTGCCGTGCTCTGCATCATTACCACCTGGAAGACCTTCGGCTACAACTTCATCAATATTTTAGCCGGTGTCTCCGGCGTATCCCAGGAAGTTATTGAGGCTGCACGGCTGGATCAGGTTCCCATGTGGAAAATCTTTCTGGACATCATTGTGCCAATGAGCTCCGCTACCGGAATTTACGTGTTCATCACCACCATTGTCCAGGGACTCCAGTATGTGTTCACCCCCATCAAGGTCATTACCCAGGGCGGACCGAACTACGCCAGTTCCAACCTGATCTACGCTTCCTACCACGAGGCCTTTACCCTGTACCGGACCGGCACCTCATCGGCCATTTCCATTCTGACCATGCTGCTGTTCATTGTCCTTTTACTTCTGGAATTTAAATTTGTGGAGAAGGGAGTCTACTATGAAAACTAACAATCATTCGGAAATTGGCTGGCACATGATCCTGGGTGCCATCGTCTTCCTCATGCTGGTTCCCATCGTGTTCGCTCTGTCCAACTCCTTCAAGACTTTGCAGGACGCGTTTAATACCATTTTTGAAATCATTCCGTCTCACCCTACTTTGGAAAACTACCAGCATGTATTTGAAAAACTGCCATTTGTCCAGATAACCTTAAATACATTTCTGATCGCGGCATCCGTTACCACCTTCAAAACCATTACCAGCCTGTTTGCCGCCTATTCCTTTGTTTATTTTGATTACAAGGGAAAACAGTTTTTCTACTTTATCATGCTGAGCACCATGTTTATCCCGTTCACCGTGACCATGATCCCAAACTACCTGATGATTTCAAAACTCGGTCTGCGGGATTGCATCTGGGGCGTGGCACTTCCGCAGTTTGCGGATGTTTTAGGTATCTTCCTGCTGCGCCAGGCCATGCGCGGAATCCCGAAGGCCCTCATTGAGGCTGCGCGGATGGAAGGCATCGGCAGCCTCAAGATCATGCGAGATATCATCCTGCCGCTGGTACGCCCGTCCATTCTCACGACCGGGATCATTTTCTTTATCAATTCCTGGAACGAGTATGTATGGCCGGTGCTCATCTTAAAGAGCAAGGAAAACTACACGCTTTCCCTGGCGCTCCAGATGTACATCAGCGCTGAGGGCGGCACCGAATTTACCATTGCCATGGCCGTATCCGTCATCACCATGATCATTCCGCTGGCTCTGTATCTTATTTTCCAGCGCTATATCATCAACACCTTTGCCGCATCCGGCGTAAAAGGTTAATCTGTCAGGAGGACTTATGAATAATATCGTTTTTGAACACGTCGTAAAAGCATACGGAAAAAATGTGATCGTCAATGATCTGAATATGGAAATCCGGGAAGGGGAGCGGCTGATTCTGCTGGGCCCGTCCGGCTGCGGAAAATCCACCACCCTGCGCATGATCGCCGGTCTGGAGGATATCACCTCCGGCTCCCTGCATATGCGAGGCCAGGTAGTCAACAATGTTGCCTGCGGAGACCGCGGCGTATCCATGGTATTCCAGAACTACGCCCTTTTCCCGCATATGACTGTAAAAAATAACATCATCTACGGTCTGAAAGCCCACAAAATGGAAGCGGCTGAGATTAACCGCCGCCTGGAGGAAGTACTGGAAATGCTGCAGCTGAAAGGTCTGGAGGACCGCAAGCCGAAGGATCTTTCCGGTGGACAGCGCCAGCGTGTTGCCCTGGCCCGCGCCGTCGTAAAACGCTCTGACTACTTTCTTCTGGATGAACCGCTTTCCAACCTGGATGCACAGCTCCGCCTGCGTGCGCGAAAAGAACTGGTCAAGATCCACGAGATGTACCGTCCGACCATGGTTTATGTCACTCATGACCAGATTGAGGCCATGACCGTGGGACAGCGTGTTGCCATCATGTATCGCGGAAATATGGAAATGCTGGACACGCCAAGCCATGTATACAATATGCCGGCAAGTATTTTCTGTGCCCGATTCATTGGCTCTCCGTCCATGAACATCATCTCCTGCCAGTATGAAAACGGCAATCTCTCCATCGGAGACCAGATGATCAGACTGGCTCCGATGTGGCGTCCGATCGCAGATGCCTGTCCATCCGGAAAATACTGCGTTGGCATCCGCCCGGAACATATAGTCTTAAGCAGCCGTCCAACGGAAACTTCCATCTGCGGAACCGTAAAATACGTGGAGGACTATGGAAACCGCTACGGCGTTTATATTGATGTCAAGGGTGAAAAGAGTGAGTTGATTGCCATCTGCAATGACTCGGTCCCGCGCCCAGGCGAAAACATTTTCATGAATATTGATTTCCGCAAACTGCATCTGTTTGATGCCAAGAGCGAGAAGTCCCTTGGATATCCAGAAGAAATTCGCCGTCTGAACGCAGCCCTGGATTTTTCCATGCCGGATGCCCAGAATAAAAACCAGAAAACAGGAGGTAAATATCATGAATCTTTTGGTCAGTACCAATGTGTATAAACCGGGTCAGCTTGCCCGGGTTATCCCGCATTTACATGCCTTCCGTGGTCAGATTGGCGTCGAGCTGTTCCCTATGTTTGACGCAGACTGCTATGAGGAAGAGCTTCTTCATTGCCTGCCGGAGTTTGAAGGAATCCCAGTTAGTTTTCATGGCCCGTACTATGAAACCGAGCACAGCGCAGCCCCCGGCACCCCGGAATATGCGCACTCCATGGACCTGATCCGCCAAACCCTGCCTTACTGTGTGCGCCTTCGAAGCCAGTATCTGGTCTTTCATCACAACAACATCCCGGTGACGGAAGAACGCCGGGAAGAGATGATCCGTGTTTCCAGAGAAAACTACAGGGAAATTGCGGAGCTGTTCAAGCCGCACCAGATTCCGGTGGTGGTGGAGAATGCCGGTGTCCTGGACCGCGGCAACATGCTGTTTGACCAGGATGCGTTTATCCAGCTCTGCAGGGAAGAGCATTATCCCGTGCTGATCGACATTGGCCATGCTTACGCCAACGGCTGGGACCTGGAGCAGACCATGGAAGCGTTAAAGGATCAGATCGTGGCTTACCATCTTCACAACAACGACGGTGTTCACGACAGCCATCAGCGGATTTTCCACGGGACCCTGGATTTTCCCCTGTTTCTGTCTGATTATCAGAGACTGACTCCAAACGCAGATCTGGTTCTGGAATACAGCCCGAATGTGGCAGATGATGAATCCGGAATCCAAGAAGACATTTCCTGGCTTCTGGAGCAGATCCGGAGGTAGCTTATGCTTTCCGAAAAGAAACTCTTCTTATTTGATATTGACGGAACCGTGGCCTTGGGCGATGTCCTGCTGCCCGGAGCGGCGGAATTCTTCCAGGAAATTAAAGAGCGCGGCGGGCAGTTTGTATTCATTACCAATAACTCCACCAAAAGCATTGCGGACTACATCAAAAAATTCCGTCAGATGGGTGTCTCAACCGATCCTCAGAATTTTGTAACTGCCTCCACCGCTTCTGCCAGCTGGCTGCGGCAACACGCAGCTGGAAAGACTATCTATACACTTGGAACACGATCACTGATTCGAGAGCTTGAAGGACATGGAATCCGCGTCACCACGGATCCGGACACCCAGGATATTTCCTTTGTGCTGGTTGCCTACGACAGCGAACTTACCTACAAGAAGCTGACTGACACCTGCCGCATCCTGCAGACCCGCCCTGTCACCTTCCTGGCCACCAACCCGGATCTGGTCTGCCCGGTCCCATTTGGCTATGTACCCGACTGTGGCTCCATATGTCAGATGATCACTAATGCCACAGGCCAGGTACCACATTATATCGGAAAACCTTCTACCGATATGGTGGATATTGCACTCCGGGAAAATCCGTTTTCCAAAGAGGAAACCGTGATAGTGGGTGACAGGTTTTACACTGACATTGCATGCGGGAACGCTTCTGGGGTAGAGACAGTCCTGGTACTAACCGGTGAAGCGAAAAAAACAGATACTATGATTCATACGTACTCTCCAACTTATATTTTCGACTCCATAAAAGAAGTAAAGAAAGCCTGGAAGAATTAGTAATCCAGGCTTTCTCTACTTCTTTAAAATTTTCAATGCGGTATGTGTAATGATTGTAAAAGATGAAATAACGCAACAATATAGCATTGCTTACTTATAAAAAAGTAACCGACTCAGAAACGAGAACGATTACTTTTTTAGATAGTATGAATTTAAGTGCTTCTTCATTCTAATGCAAAACCGTAAAGATAGCAAGGAAAAGTGGCATCATGATGGATATTGCCATATTTTTGCTTAATAATACCGCCTCATATTCGAAAGAGAGTAGTATAGATAATTTATATGTATTTAATTTCGCCATATGCAATTCCAAAACTCAACTTCTTTCTCTTCTCTCCCACTATTTTCCTGACCTCTCAAAAAAATATTTCTCCATTAGGTTCCCCTAATTTGTTCGCTCGCCGTCAGGCGTTTGCCGCCATCAGGCGGCGCACTCAATGGATAAAAAGAAAAATAAATGGAAGGGAAAATGAAAAACGGCGCTGCTGCGCCAGCAATCAAGGAATTTATGCAGCCAATTCTCTCTCCCATTTAATAAAAAAGTCGAGGGAGCAATGGAAATTGGGTAATATCCTCTTGCATATGGCGAAAATAAATACATATGATTTTCTCAGCATTCATACACACCTATATATTTTAGTGTAGAACATTATCGGCCATATAAAAAACGGCCAAAAACCCGCTGTTGCATAATTTCCATATAGCAGCGGATTTTTGGCCGTAATTCTTTGTTAAAAATCTTCAATACATATCCCAGCCGGGCCTATGAATATTCCTGGCATCCAGTGATAAATTGAAGCGTTTTCTTATCACATTAATTTGCTTTCTCCACAGAAATAATGGTTCCTGTAAACGCATCCACTTCACTGAGCTCTCCCGTATAGGTTACCGTTACCTCATCTCCTTCTTTAACATCTGATAAGCCTTCCGGTGCGGTATCGAATGTCATTGCATAGGTACCCTTATCGCTTTCGATCGTGAACATAAAATCCTTGATCTCCTCAATCTTTCCTGTCACAGATTCCGTTTTTTCCTCTGTTTTCTGCGATTCAGACTGAGTTGTCTCGCTCTGGGTAGTTTCTGCCTTGGTTGTTTCTGCCTTGGTCGTTTCCGCCTGGGTAGGCGCTGCTGTGGTTGTATCAGCCTTGGCACCGCATCCAGCAGCCAAAGCCGCGGTCATCATCAAAACTGCAATAAGATTTCTTTTTTTCATAATAAAGCCTCCAAACTAAATAGATTTGATTTTTTTAATTACACTAATTAGACGTATTGAAACCCTGAAAAGTTTCAAAAGCTCTAAAAATTTATCTGAAATTTTATATCTAATTTTCGATTATCCGCATAAACACTATACTTTCAAGTATTT
>OFMR01001487.1_pt1 | contig 9191 bp, 6 predicted proteins | sample 1541931 | NCBI WGS metagenome assembly OFMR01 (sample SAMN04209224, study PRJEB22552) | human gut metagenome | biome: gut; material: feces | host: Homo sapiens | place: USA: Oklahoma | reverse complement strand
AGATCCCCATTTAGGGGCCTTTGCAGTGATCTGTGCGGTTGTATATCTGTTATTATATACAGGAAGCATGTATGAATTTTGTGAAAATGCCCGGGGAAAGGCCATGTTTTACCCGGTATTGTTTCTATTCAGTGAGCGGGTGTTCAGCGGCCTTTCCGTGGTCATGTTTCCGTCAGCGAAAAATAATGGGCTGGCAGCTGCCTTTTCCCAGGCTTCTGAGAAAAAGCTGGATAAGAAAATATTGCTCCTGTCACTGGTGATCCTTGCAGTGCTGGCTTTTGGCATCTGGGACGTACAGGGACTGGAAGTTTATGGAGTCTGCCTGGTGCTTCAGGGAGTGCTTTTTGCCTGGTATGATAAATGGTCCAAAAAGAATTTCGGAGGTATTACCGGAGACCTGGCTGGATTTTTCCTGCAGGCAGAGGAACTGATATGTCTGACGGTAGTGGCATTTTTATTGAGAATAATGTGAAAATATCTGAACTTGTAAAAATAAGTTGAAAACAGGGTTCATAAGCATAGGAGAACCGAAGGAGAAAAATCGAATGATCATGGTCATTGGAGGAAGATGTCAGGGAAAGTCTTCCTTTGCAAAAGAACATTTTGAAAATAGGGTACAGGAAAAAGGAAAAACTCAGTGGGAACAGGAAAAAGAAAAAACGCAGGAAGATCATCAGAAAGATCCAAAGGCAGATCACTGGGCAGATGGGGAAACATCCACCTGGGAAGAATTTCTTACTTCCACCTGGTGCCGGAATTTTCACCTGCTGGTACGCCGGATTTTAAAAAAAGATGAGACATTGGGATTGCCGGATGAGCAGGAAACAGCTTTATTTGAAACAACATCTGCAGGTCTTCACAACTGGAAAAATATGGCAGAAACCATTTATAACGCCAACCCGGACCGCATTTTAGTTACAGATGAGATTGGTTACGGTATTGTCCCAATTGATCCCTTTGAACGGGAATACAGGGAAGAAACAGGCCGCATCTGCTGTCTGCTGGCAGAAAAGTCAGAGGAAGTCTGGCGGGTCTGCTGTGGGATTGGAACGCGGTTAAAGTAGGGAGAAAAAGGTGCAATTTGCTGTATTTCAATGTGAAACCACGGCAAATTCCATTGCTGGTCGCGCAATGCATGAACAGTAATAACGCCAAATGGTATAAGAGAAACGAAAGGATAGTAACATGGAATGGATACAATTGTGGCAGCTTCATGGGCTGGCCCTTTTAACAGGCAGTATTCTGGACTGGATCTTTGGAGATCCCTATAATTTTCCCCATATGATACGCCTGATGGGGAATATGATAAGCAGTCTGGAAAAGGATCTGCGTAAACTTTTTCCTGAAAAGCCACGGCTTGCAGGAACTTTTCTTACCATGACTATGTGCCTTTTCTGGATCATCATGCCGGGGCTGCTTTTTCAGGTAACAGGAAAATATCTGGGTCTGACGGCAAGATTTCTTCTGGAAAGCTTTTTCTGTTACCAGCTTCTGGCAGCCAAAAGTCTCTGTGTGGAAAGCATGAAGGTATGCAGGGAACTAAAAAAGGGAGATATAGAAGGGGCAAGAAAGGCTGTTTCCATGATCGTAGGCCGTGATACCAAAGTTCTGGACAAAGCAGGCATTACCAGAGCAGCAGTGGAAACTGTGGCAGAAAATACTTCAGATGGTGTGATCGCTCCATTTTTATTTATGACAGTTTTCGGACCGTTGGGCGGTACCTTTTATAAGGCAGTAAACACCATGGATTCCATGATCGGCTACAGGAATGATAAATATATCCTGTTTGGCCGGACAGCTGCAAAGCTGGATGATGTATTAAACTTTATACCAGCCCGCATTTCTGGCTGTCTGCTTACACTGGCAGCATATCTGCTTCCCGGGGCAGACGGGAAAAATGCCTGGCGTATATTCTTAAGGGACCGCAGAAAGCATGACAGCCCCAATTCTGCTCATGGAGAGGCAGCCTGTGCGGGAGCCCTTCATTTGCGTCTTGCAGGAGATGCCTGGTACTTTGGGGTTCTTCACAAGAAACAGTTTATCGGAGATAATGACAGGGAGATCGTCCCGGAAGATATATGGAAAGCATCCCTTTTAATGTTTTTGGCAGAGGGGATACTGATGGCAGTGCTGCTGGTGATCCTGGCAGCAGTCAGGCTATAATGATTATTCAAAAATCCTCTTTCCTGGCCAGACCGGGATACGAGGGGGATATAGATATTAATTTTTGAAAGAAGGAATCCACATGCATACCCAATATCAGCACGGCGGTGACATTTACAGTAACAAGGTTTCAATGGACTATTCCGCTAACATTAACCCTTTAGGACTGCCTCAGGGAGTGAAAGAAGAACTGGCACGATGTATGAAAGAGCAGGTGTGCTGCGTCTATCCGGACAGCCGGTGTACAGATCTGGTAAATGCATTAGCTGACTATCATAAGGTATCTTGTGACTGGATCATCTGTGGCAATGGTGCGGCAGATCTGATTTTTGGTCTTACATTTGCCCTGAAACCGGAAAAAGCCCTGCTTTTAGCCCCTTCTTTTCTGGAATATGAACAGGCCTTAAAGGCGGTAGGCTGTGATATCAGTCTTTTTTATCTGAAAGAGGAAAATGGGTATTGCTTGGATGTGGATGAATTATGTCAGATTATAGAAAAAAACAGTTTTGATCCGGCGTCTGCAGATCCTGCTAAAATCAGCTGCCTGGAGAAAGACCGGCCTGTATCAGCAGCCTTAAAGGGCTGGGACATTTTGTTTTTATGCAATCCCAATAACCCAACAGGCATTGCTGTGAAGAAGGAACAGGTCTTAAAACTGGCAGAAACCTGCGAAAGGACAAATACATTTCTGGTTGTGGATGAGTGTTTTGGAGAGTTTTTAGATGAGCCGGAGGCTTACAGTGTTATTCCGTTTTTAGAGAAGCTTCCGCATGTCTTTGTATTAAAAGCGTTTACAAAGATCTATGCCATGGCTGGAATGCGTTTAGGATATGCACTGTGCAGCAGCGGGGAGGTTTTAACAAGGATCTCTCAGGTAAGACAGCCCTGGTCTGTTTCGGGACTGGCCCAGAAAGCAGGAATTGCAGCTTTAAAAGAGACAGAATATGTGCTGAAAACCAGAAAACTGATCCATGAGCAGAGAAATAAAATGGAAGCAGCATTAGAAAAACTGGGATATATCGTTTATCCGTCCCAGGCCAATTATATTTTCTTTATGGAAAAGACTCTGGAAGGAGCAACAGACAGCCTGTACGACCGCATGCTAAAACAGGGCGTCCTCATCCGCAGCTGCTCCAATTATCCGGGCCTGGACGCATCCTGCTACCGCATCTGCGTAAAAACAGAAGAAGAAAACCGGGAATTTCTGCATAAACTTTCCAAGTGTACAGTTTCCGGGAGAACATAAACCTGAAAAGGAGGAATAAATCCATGGCAAGATCCATTATGATACAGGGAACCATGTCCAATGCGGGAAAAAGCCTGATCGCAGCAGGCCTGTGCCGCATTTTTGCCCAGGACGGCTATAAAACAGCGCCTTTTAAATCCCAGAACATGGCTCTTAACTCCTTTATTACAGGAGACGGCCTGGAAATGGGCCGGGCACAGGTGGTTCAGGCAGAGGCGGCAGGAGTAAAGCCTTCTGCGGATATGAACCCTATTTTGCTCAAACCCACTACCGATGTGGGTTCCCAGGTGATCGTAAACGGTGTTTCCATCGGAAATATGCGGGCAAAAGACTATTTTGCCTACAAAAAGCAGCTGATCCCACAGATCATGGAAGCATACAAACGTCTGGACGAAGCCTATGACGTGATCGTCATTGAAGGCGCAGGAAGTCCGGCAGAGATCAACTTAAAATCCGATGACATTGTAAACATGGGACTGGCTGCCATGGTAGATGCGCCGGTGCTCCTTGCCGGGGATATTGACCGGGGCGGTGTGTTCGCCCAGCTTTACGGCACAGTAGAACTTTTAGAGCCTGAAGAGCGGAACCGCATAAAAGGGCTTATTATTAATAAATTCCGGGGAGATAAGTCGATCCTGGAGCCGGGACTTCGCCAGTTAGAGGATCTTTGCAGGATACCGGTGGCAGGTGTCGTTCCCTATATGAACGTAGATATTGAAGATGAAGACAGCTTAAGCACCAAACTTGGAAATACCAGACAGAAGGGCTGCATCGATATTGCAGTCCTCCGGTTCCCAAAAATTTCCAATTTTACAGACATGGATGCTTTTGAGCGTATGAACGAGGTTTCCATCCGTTATGTTTCAAAGCCCTCTGAGCTGAAACAGCCGGATATGGTGATCCTTCCGGGAACAAAAAATACCATTGATGATCTTCTGTGGATGCGTCAGAATGGTCTGGAAGCAGCTGTCTTAAAACTGGCGGCAAAGCAGGTGCCTGTATGGGGAATCTGCGGCGGTTTCCAGATGATGGGAGAATGGCTGGTGGACGAACTTGCCATTGAGTCGTCCTACAAAGGAAAGATCCGTGGAATGGGTCTTTTCCCTGTAGAAACGGAATTTGAAGAAGAAAAAGTACGTACCCAGACAGAGGGACGTTTCGGGGAACTTTACGGCTGTTTCAGGGAGCTTTCAGGAAAGAAACTTACTGGCTATGAGATCCATATGGGCCGTACAAAGAGCAGGGAAAAGGAACAGCCGCTCTGTCTGTTAAATGCAGGAGAGAATACCGGAGTAAGGGAAGTTAAAGGCATCCCCTGCGGCTGGAACAGGAAAAACCTTTATGGTTCCTATGTCCACGGTATATTTGACGCTCCTGGTATCTGTGAGACCATAGCAGCTGCCCTTGCAGCCAGAAAGGGCATTACCCTGGAAATGGCAGGACAGCTGGATTACAGGGCATATAAAGAAGAACAGTATGATAAACTGGCAGAAATACTGCGGGAGAGTCTGGATATGGAAAAGATATATGAGATCATGGGGCTGGAAGAGAAGGTGCATATAGAACAGGTGCTTCCGGCAGACATAGAACACAGAAGCTTTGAGATCATCGGGGAAGAATTAAAGGCTATGGGAAAGGAACTGGAACCGGAACTGGCACCGGTGATCATGCGGGCTATTCATACAACAGCGGATTTTGACTATGCAGATCATCTGAAATTTTCTGAGCATGCAGTAGAAAAAGCAAGGGAAGCCATTAAAAACGGAGGCGTGATCATTACCGATACAAAAATGGGCTGGTCCGGTGTGAACAAAAAGCGTCTGGAAAGTTATGGGGGAGAAGCCTTGTGCTTTATGGCAGATGAAGATGTGGCAGCAGAGGCCAAGGAAAAGGGCAGCACAAGAGCAGTGGCAAGTATGGATAAGGCGGCAAAATTATTTGGAGGCGGAGAGAGACCTTGTATCTTTGCTATTGGAAATGCCCCTACGGCGCTTATACGCCTTTATGAGCTGATCCGGGAGGGAAAAATAAAACCGGCCCTGATCATTGGTGCGCCTGTAGGCTTTGTTAATGTGATCCAGTCAAAAGAACTGATCCTTTCACTGAAAGATACACCATACATTGTGGCAGAAGGCAGAAAAGGCGGCAGCAATGTGGCGGCAGCCATCTGCAATGCTCTATTATACGGTATCAAATAAAGGGCTGCAGTTTGGCCATGATAATAAAAGGGGACAGAAAGCATGAAACTATATCGTATTATCCTTGTAGATGATGAGGAAGAGGTAAGAAAAAGTATTATCCGCAAGATCAAATGGGAGGAAAATGGATTTTTAGTAGCAGGGGATGCGGAAAACGGGGAAGATGCCTTAGAAAAGATCGAACTGTTGGAACCGGATCTGATCTTAACAGATATCCGTATGCCTTATATGGATGGTCTGACACTGGCTGAGCGGGTGCGCCAGAAATACCCGTCCATGAAGATCGTCATTTTTTCCGGTTATGATGATTTTGAATATGCCAAGCAGGCAATTAAATTAAATGTTACAGAATACATACTAAAGCCGGTAAACGTAGAAGAGCTGACCGCCATTTTGCAGAAGATCAAAGCTAATTTGGACCAGGAGATCGAGCAGAAGCGAAATGTAAATCTGCTGCGGGAAAATTATATTAAAAGCCTGCCGATCCTCCGGGAACAGTTTTTAAATGAACTGGTAAACGCTCCGGTAGCTTCTGAAACCGTACAGACCCGTTTGAAAGAATATGGCATCCCCCTTTCCGGCGCACAGAAATGGGTGGCAGCAGCCGTAGGTATTGACAGGCCGGAGGAGGAGCAGGAAGGCGAACTGGCTATCCACAGGGAGCAGGACCTGATCCCTATTTCTGTTATGCAGATCCTGGAAGAAAAGCTGGGAAATTACTGCCGTTTTTCTATTTTTAACTCTACCGGAAGCAGTGATGCACAGATCGGTGTGATCGCAGCTATTGACGAGGAAAATTCCCAGACCGGACTGACTGCTGTATTAGGAGATATCTGCAAAGAGACCAGAAAGATCCTGGCAGTTCCTATTACCATTGGCATTGGACACAGTACCCAGGATCTGGGCATGATTTGCGAATCTTACAAGGATGCAGTCAATGCTTTAGGTTATAAGGCCATTGTAGGGGCTGGAAATACCATTTATATCAACGACGTGGAGCCGGTAAGCAGGGGAAAGCTGCAGTTTGACAGCAAAGATGAGGCAGAGCTGGTAGGTGCTGTGAAATTTGGTCCTCAGGAAAAGATCGAAGAAGCAGTACATAAAATCGCGGATAAGATCAGTGATGCAAAAGTCCATCAGCGTCAGTGCCAGACCTATATGTTAAGTGTATTAAACTGTATGATCCAGCTGGTGCAGATGTATGATCTGGACATGGAGACTATATTCAAGGGGGAGTCCAACTTAAATGAGGCTTTTGCCCTGATCTCCAGTACCCAGAAAAAGGAAGATTTTGCAAAATGGCTTCTTCAGGCTGCCATTGCAGTAAACCAGTCTGTGAATACAGAACGTGATAATACTACAAAACAGGTGATCCAGGAAGCCAGGCAGTATATTATGGACAACTATCAGGATGCGGAGCTGTCTGTGGAGAAGATCTGCCGTCACCTGCATATGAGCCCGGCTTATTTTTCTACCATGTTTAAGAAAGAAACAGGAAAGACTTATGTAGCTTATCTTACGGAAGTCCGTCTGGATAAAGCAGTGGAGCTTTTAAACAAAACAGATGACAAGACATATGTGATCGCGGCAAAGGTAGGATACCAGGAGCAGAATTATTTCAGCTATGTATTTAAGAAACGATTTGGTATTTCGCCTACAAAATTCAGAGGAGCAAAATAATGTTTTTGAAACAACGAAAACACCGGCTTCAAAATGCCAGTATCCGTTCCATTATATTCATGTATTTTACCATTACCGCTCTGGCAGCCAGTATTTTTATCGGAGTTTCTCTTTACGGACGGCTGTCAGGACAGATGTCCTCTGCACTTCAGGAGGAAAACCGCATCCTCATCAACCAGTTAGGCCGGACAATGGACTCTTATCTGCGTCTGGTGATGAAGCTTTCAGATTCCCTGTATTACGGCGTGATTAAAAATGCCGATCTTTCTGACGGTTCTATTAACGGGGAGATCACGCTCCTTTATGATAATAACAAGGACAATGTAGAAAATATTGCCCTGTTTTCAAAAGAAGGGGAATTGTTAGAGTCGGTTCCCGCAGCAAGATTAAAGAACAATGCCAGGGTGGCAGACCAGGACTGGTTTATGGCGGCTTTGGAAAAAACAGAAAACCTTCATTTTTCCATGCCTCATGTACAGCACATTTTTGACACAGGAGACAGCCAGTACCGTTGGGTGGTATCTGTGGCAAGAGCTGTGGAGATCACAGACGGCCCCTATACAGACCAGGGTGTTCTTCTCATCGATCTGCGTTATAACAGCTTAGAACAGTTATTTGATGGTATGAACCTGGCAAAAGGCGGCTATGTGTATCTTACAGACAGCAACGGGAACCTGATCTATCACCCGGACGGCCAGCTGATAAGCTCCGGCATTGTAGCAGAAAACAATGATAATACTGCCGTGTTAAAAGATGGAAATTACCAGGAGCAGTGGCAGGGACAGACCCGTATGGTGTCGGTAAAAACGGTGGGATATACAGGCTGGAGGATCGTAGGTGTCATGCCCCTTGACACAGTATCCTTAAATGCGATCAAGACCCGTATTTTGATCGTGTTCATTATTGCGCTGGTGCTGTTTATCCTGACTATCATCAATTCCTATATTTCTTCCAGGATCACAGACCCTATTAAGGAACTGGAAAAATCTGTAAATCAGATCGAGGAGGGAAATTTGGAAACAGAAGTTTACACAGGGGGATCTTACGAGATCCAGCATCTGGGAAAATCCATTCAGAATATGGCAAGGCAGATCAAGCGCCTTATGGATGACATTGTGGCAGAGCATGAATCTAAGCGAAAAAGCGAATTTGATACTTTACAGTCCCAGATCAATCCCCATTTCCTTTATAATACCCTGGATATCATTGTGTGGATGATCGAAAATGAAAAACAGTCAGAAGCAGTGAAAGCAGTAACCGCATTGGCGCGTTTCTTCCGTATCAGTTTAAGTAAGGGAAAAAGCATTATCCCGGTAAGGGATGAACTGGAGCATGTAAGAAACTATCTGATGATCCAGCATATGCGCTATAAAAATAAATTTTCTTATTCCATAGAGGCAGAGGAAGAGGTATTAGGACTTGCCAGTTTAAAGCTGATCCTGCAGCCTATGGTGGAAAACGCCATTTATCATGGCATGGAGTTTATGGATGGTGACGGTGAGATCAAAATACGGGCATGGAAAGAGGAAGAGAATCTTTACCTGAGTGTGGAGGACAATGGGCTTGGCATGACGGAGGAACAGGTAGAGCGTCTGTTTACAGATACCGGTCATGTTCCTTCCAGAAGAGGTTCCGGGATCGGCGTAAAGAACGTAAATGAACGGATCCATTTGTATTTTGGCAAAAACTACGGGCTTTCTATAGAGTCGGAGCCAGATGAGGGAACTACTGTGCGGATCCATCTTCCTGCAATTGCTTATGAAGAAGCAGTGGGAAAGGAGGAGAAACATGCCTAAGAGAGAAAAAATACTGTTATGTATAGGTGCTGTTTTTCTGGTCCTGTTGTTTCTGCTGTCTTCTACGGATCTGATCATAAAAGAACGTGCTGTGCAGATCGACTCCAT
>OFMR01001449.1_pt1 | contig 9402 bp, 8 predicted proteins | sample 1541931 | NCBI WGS metagenome assembly OFMR01 (sample SAMN04209224, study PRJEB22552) | human gut metagenome | biome: gut; material: feces | host: Homo sapiens | place: USA: Oklahoma | reverse complement strand
TACTGGAGTATTGTTGTTCCAGATCATCAGCTATGGACTTGTTTTTGCACAGGTAAATCCGTATTTACAGTATTTTGTAAAAGGTGCCATTATCCTTCTGGCCGTTGCCGTAGATACACAGAAATATATTAAGAAGAAATAGAGGAATAGATCATATGAATGGAAAAATGAAAGCAGCATTTTTGCGGGAATTTCATCACGGCTTAAGTCTGGAGGAAACAGATATCCCCACACCAGGACCGGATGAAGTATTAGTAAAAGTAAAAGCCAGTGGACTTTGTGCATCAGATTTACATATTATTGACGGAATTTTGCCTACTGTAAAACTGAATTATACACCAGGGCATGAAATGGCCGGAATCGTATGGAAACTTGGTGAAAATGTAACGGGTCTGGAAAAAGGCCAGCACGTAGTAGCAGCCATAGATGTTATCTGCGGAAAGTGCAGATTTTGCCGTACTGGACAGACACATCTTTGCAGATCGTTAAAGAGAATCGGCTTTGAAATGAATGGATCACATGAAGAGTATGCAGTTGTTCCTAAGGATAATCTGTTCCCTATTGATGAGTCTATCCCATTTGAACAGGCGGCTGTGATCCCTGATGCAGTTGCCTGCATGTACCATGCGATAAAAGATAAAGGCCAGGTAACTGCAGGAGACCGTGTTCTGATCCTGGGTGTAGGGGGTCTTGGACTACAGGGAATACAGATCGCAAAACATTTTGGAGCAGAAGTATACGCTACCAGCCGACAGGATAAGAAGCTGGAACTGGCAAAAGGGTTTGGAGCAGATGTAGTCATTAATACATCCAAATGTGACTTGAAAGAAGAGATAAACAGGATCACAGATGGAGAACAGTGTGATGTGATCTTTGATAACATAGGAATTAAAAACAGCATTGATGACTGCCTTAAAATGTTAAGACCTGGTGGAAAAATCATTGTAGTTGGCTATTCAGATCCGGAATTTGAGGCAAACTATCAGCAGGTTGTGATCAAAGAGAAGGAGATTATTGGCATCAGAGGAAGCTCAAGACAGAATCTGGTAGAAGTGATAAAAATGGTAGAAAAAGGAATTATAAAGCCATATATTTACAAAACTTATAAGTTGGAAGAAATCAATGAAGCGTTGGATCAGCTGCGCCATGGCGGAAGCCTTGGAAGAACTGTGGTTGTGTTTGACTGATAGGAGAGATAATCGTATGGAACAGTTTAAAATCCCGAAAAAAATGAAAGCCATGACATTAACGGCTTATGATAAATTGCAGCTGGCTGAGGTAGATGTACCCCAGCCAGGACCAGGAGAGGTGCTCTGCCGGATCAAATCCGTAGCAATCTGTGGATCTGATCCGAAAATGATCCATGGAGGTTATCGTTTTGCTAACTGGCCACCCTATTTTCCATTTATTATGGGTCATGAGTGGTCTGGACAGGTAGTAGCAGTTGGTTCAGGTGTAAAAGACTTTGTTCCTGGAGACCGTGTAGCAGGAGAAGCCCATGTAGGTTGCGGTAAGTGTGATAACTGTAAAAAGGGCCATTATACAGTGTGCCTGAATTATGGAAAAGACGGAAAAGACGGCAGCCTGGATATGGGACATCGCCACTATGGTTTTTACTGGCAAGGAGCAAACGCAGAGTATAATGTATACAAAACAAGCGCATTACATAAGATTCCTGAAAATGTAAGCTATGATGTAGCTTCCATGTGTGACTGTGCAGGAGTAGCATTCCATGGGGTACAGTTAGCAGGTGTGACACCAGGAGGAACCAGTGTAGTTTTTGGTCCAGGTGCCATTGGACTTTGTGCCATGATGGAATGCAAAGCACTGGGTTCAGGGCGTGTTATTATGATTGGACGTGGAGCAAAGCTGGAAAAAGCAAGAGAACTTGGTGCAGATATCTGTATTGATTTTGAGAAAGAGGATCCGGTACAACGGGTGCTGGAACTGACAAATGGAATAGGAGCAGATGAAATTATGGAGTGTTCCGGTGCGGCAGATTCTCCTTTAAAGGCTTGTAAAATGGTTCGAAAAACGGGTTCTGTTGCAATCATTGCAACCTATCATGACGACAATGTATTAATTCCTGCAAACACAGTGAATTTTAATGAAATAAAGCTGGTAGGTTCCAAAGCGAACCCCAATGTTTCTGAACAGGTTCTTGGCTTTTTTGCTTCTGGAGCGATTAAGGGAGAAAAATTGATTACACATACATTTCCATTAGAAGAGTACGAGAAGGCAGTTGACATTTTTGAACATAAGAAAGATGGTTCTATCAAAGTAGTGATTCATCCATAAAGAGGAGTGAAAATATGAGAGAATATGTAATGGTAGTTGGCAGCGGCATGATGGGCAGTGGAATCGGAGCAATGAGCGCACTGGCTGGAAGAAAGACGATTCTGGTAGATCTGGATGAAGAAAGGGTGAAAGCAGGGGCAAAAAAAGCAGCAGCCTGCATTCGCCTCAGAGAAGAAAATGGCTTAAATACAAAAGAAGAGGCAGAAAAGGCTTTAACGTTAATCGAAACAAGTACCAATATGGTTGAAGCGGCAGAGTCAGCGTCTTTGGTAGTTGAAGCGATCGTGGAAAATGTGGAAGCAAAGCAGGCTCTGTTTGCACAATTGGATGAGATCTTACCGTTAGAAGTGCCAATCTGCAGCAATACAAGTGGACTGCGTATTACAGAAATAAGCGCAAAATGCAAACATCCGGAAAGAACAGTTACGACCCATTTCTGGCTTCCGGCACATTTGGTTCCGCTGGTAGAAGTTGTTATGGGTGATAAAACAAATCAGACGGTAGCAGAAAAAGTCAGGGATGAACTGAAAACCTGGAAAAAGTCTCCTGTGCTTGTAAAGAAGGATCTGCCTGGTCAGCTGGCAAACCGTATTTTCCAGGCAATTATCCGTGAATCCATTGCAATCGTAGCTTCCGGCCTTGCAAGTGCAGAGGATGTAGATACTGCGATCAGCTGTGGTATGGCTATGCGCTTCCCGGAATGGGGACCATTAAAACATCTGGATGCAATCGGACTAAATCTGGGACTTTCTGTGCAGGAAACGGTTCTTCCAGATATTTGCGCTGAAAAACATGCAAATGAGTATATCCGTAATCTGGTACAGAATGGAAATCTGGGTGTGAAAACAGGAAAAGGATTTTATGACTGGTCAGAAAGAAACATTGAGACGGATATGAAAAAAAGAGATCAGTTTATTATGGAAGCAGTGAAGATCACTGCAAAGATCGATAAGGAAAACAAATAAACTGGACGAAAGGATAGAAAAGATGAAACAGTATTTTGTCCTTGGAAGTTATACAGAACCTATTTTATTTGGAACAGGTGAAGTTTTTCATGGAACAGGAAAAGGAATTTCTATCTGTACATTTGAGGACGGAAAAATAGAAGTCAACAAAGAACTTCCTGTGAGAAATCCTTCGTTTTTGTGCATATCTGAAGCAAAGAAAAAGATATATGCAGTCAATGAAATGAAAGAATATCAGAATCTGCCTGGAGGCGGATTGACAGAGATATCCCATGACGCAGAGGGGAACATGCAGATAGAGGGAAGCTGGAATGTAAATGGAACGGATCCCTGTCATGTGGCATTGAGTCCGGATGAAACATTTCTTTCTATTGCTAATTTTGCAAATGGTTCTGTGACAGTTTTTTCTCTTAATGAGGATGGTAGCGTAAAAGAGAAGAGCCAGTACATAGGGCATCATGGCAGCAGTGTACATCCGGTGCGGCAGAAAGGCCCCCATGCCCACAGCAGCATTTTTGCACCAGGTGAAGATCTTATGTATGTACCGGATCTGGGAATGGACCGTGTGGTGGCATACCGTTATGAAAAGGGAAAGCTTCAGTATACTCCACAGGAAGATGTTGCAGTTCCAGCAGGAAGTGGACCAAGATATGGAGAATTTAGTCGGGACGGAAAACATTTCTATCTGATTAATGAAATCAGTTCACAGGTGATGCATTTCCAGGTTCATCCTAAAGAACAAGGTAATGCAGATAATTCCTATGACAGAATGATGGTAAAAGATCAGGTGTCCACACTTCCAGAAGATTACAAAGGAGATAACATTTGCTCTGACCTGCATTTGACACCAAACGGCAGGTATCTGCTGGCTTCCAATCGGGGGCATGACAGTTTAGTGTGCTATGAGATCGGGCAGAATGGCGAACTTGCTTTTAAGGAACGTATATCCAGCGGAGGAAAAACCCCCAGAAACTTTGCTATTGATCCAACTGGGGAGTATATAGTGGTTGGAAACCAGGATAGTGATAATATTACGGTATTCCATATGGATGAAAGCGGGCATATGACGCAGATAAGCCAGATTAATACAGGATCGCCAGTATGTATCCGGTTTTTAAAAACAGGGATAAAGTAGTAAGCTGCAATATTAATTAAGGATAATGAAAGTAATTTCCACCTTTATAGAAGCAAATTCTATGAGGTGGAAATTTTTTTTGCTTATGTTTATTTTCACTGCAAAAACAGCAAAGCTTTCTAAAAAAAGAGCAAGGAAGAAAAAACAGCAAGAGTGTTATAGTAAATACAACAAAGAAACACAGAAATCAAACTGATAACACCAAGATCAGTGATATAAGAATAATCAGAAACAAAACAGGAGGGAATGGCATGGGGGCTATTCAGCTGAAAAATGTAACGAAGAAATTTGGAGACCAGATGGTCATTGATAATCTGAATTTAAGCATTGAAGATGGCAGCTTTACCGTTCTGGTAGGACCATCCGGCTGTGGAAAATCTACCACATTACGTATGATCACGGGACTTGATGAGCCCACTTCCGGAGATATTTATATTGACGGAAAGAAGATCAATGATCTTACACCGGGAAAAAGAGATATTGCAATGGTTTTCCAGAACTATGCACTGTATCCGACTATGACAGTACGTGAAAATATTGAATTTGGCCTGGAAAACAAGAAAGTGCCAAAGGAAGAGAGAAAGAAAAGAGTCCAGGAGATTTGCGAGGTAGTAGGTCTGACCCAGTATCTGGATCGTAAACCGGCTACACTTTCCGGTGGTCAGAGACAGAGAGTTGCCCTTGCAAGAGCTATGGTAAAACAGCCAAAAGTATTCTTAATGGATGAGCCACTGTCAAACCTGGATGCAAAGCTGCGCGGACAGATGCGTGTGGAACTGATCGGTTTACATAAAAAACTGGGAACCACTTTCGTATATGTAACCCATGACCAGGTAGAAGCAATGTCCATGGCAGATGATATTGTACTGATGAAAGATGGCTACATTGTACAGCAGTCCAGCCCAAGAGAACTGTATAACAATCCAAACTGCGTATATGCAGCACAGTTTATAGGCACTCCTCAGATGAACATTGTAAAAGACATTCTGCCAGAAGGAATGCAGGTTGGTTTCCGCCCAGAGAAGGTTTTCTTAAAAGATATAGAAGAGGAACATGTAGAGATCAAGGCTGAGATCGCTACCAAGGAAATGCTTGGTTCTGAGATCATCTATTCTTTAGACAGTCCGGTTGGAAAGCTGATGGCAAAATCCGATTATGAGGCAGAAGATGGAAGTACGCTAAGGTTGTCTGTTCCATTAAAGAATATGTATCTGTTTGATAAGGATGAAAAGAGAATCCAGTTAGATGATGAGCGCAGATTAATGATACACGCAGGATTTGCAAAATTTGCAGGCCGGGAGGTGTAAACCGTGGATAAGAAAAAACGAAGTGTCAGCGAAAAGCGTGACCGTATGCTGGGATTTGTCACGGCTATGCCGGCAATGGTCCTGCTGTTTATCTTCACTGTATATCCGGTATTTTACCTGATTTATTACTCTTTGTTCTCCGGAAGCCTTATTTCCACGAAAAAGACCTTTGTAGGACTGGATAATTACAAAGAACTGTTTGGTTCAGAAACATTCCGTCTGGTACTTGTAAATACGGTTGTTTATACAGTATTATTTGTCAGTCTGACCATGGTACTGGCAGTGATCATCGCAGTATGGTTAAACAGTTCCAAACACAAAAAATTAAATAATATGGTTGAAGGTTTTATTTTCACACCTCATGTTATTTCCATGGTTTCCGTATCCATTGTATTCTTATGGCTTATGGATCCTGATACCGGTTTTTTGAATATGGTCATCACAAAGCTGGGATTTGCAAAGTTCCCATTTCTTTCCAGTCCATCAACCTCTATGTTTTCTCTGGTTCTGGTAATGGTTTGGAAAAGTGTTGGCTATTATGTACTGCTGATCATGGCAGCCCTTCAGACGGTTCCTTCTAATATTTACGAGGCAGCAGAACTGGATTCCACTCCAAAGTGGAGAGTGTTTTTCAAGATCACTCTTCCAATGATCTCACCGACCATCCTGTTTACTTCCGTTGTGGCATCCATTGCATCCTTTAAGATTTTTGATTCTGTCAACGTTATGACACAGGGCGGACCGGTAGATTCCACTAATACACTGGTTTACTACATTTATTCCTTTGCTTTCCGGTATGGAAAACCGGGTATGGCCTGTGCAGCAGGTGTGATCTTACTGATCCTGGTATGCATCATGACCTATGTCCAGTTCGGTGTAGGAAAGAAACGTGTACATTACCAGTAAAATTGATATCATTGAGGAGGAAACATCATGGAAGAAAGCAGGGGAGCACTTCTGTTCCAGAAGGTATGCCATATCCTGAATATTATTTTAAAAGTGGCTGTTATGGTCATCATAGCATTCCCATTTTACTGGATGGTCAGCACGTCATTAAAGGACTATACCGAGGCGCTGCAGTTCCCGCCTACCCTATTCCCATCCAGTCTTCACTGGGAAAACTACGCTCATGTATTTGAGATCGTTCCCATTGGATTATATTTTAGAAACTCTGTTGTAGTCAGCCTTTGTGTGCTGGTTCTCCAGTATCTGATCATTGTACCGGCTGCTTACAGCTTTGCAAGACATGAATATTTTGGAAAAAATATCTTTTTCGGAATTGTACTGTTAGGGTTAATGATCCCGCAGCAGATCACCTTCCTTCCGGTTTATCTGATGTTTAGCCGGATGAAGATGCTAAAAACATTTATACCGCTGATCTTACCATTTATTTCCAATCCATTTGGTATTTTCATGCTCCGCCAGTATTTTATGCAGATCCCTCAGGAAGTCATTGAGGCTGCAAGGCTGGACGATGCAGATAACTGCAAGATCATGTTTAAGGTAATGATGCCTATGGCAAAACCGGCATTGATCACAATCGGTCTTTTGTCCTTTATTTCAACCTGGAATAACTACTTCTGGCCATTGATCATGACCTCCAGCGAGACACTTCGTACATTGCCTGTAGGTATTGCAGCTCTTAAGTCTTCTGAGACTTTACAGATGTGGCACATTATCATGGCAGGAAACGTAGTTTTAGTACTGCCAATCCTGATCGTATATATGCTGGCAAGCCAGAAGATCCGTAATTCCTTTGTATATTCCGGTATTAAGTAAATTATAAATAAAAAGTATATTAAACAAACACAGGAGGAAAGAAAATGAAAAGAAAAGTAGCAGGAGTATTGGCAGCAGCTATGGCAGCTGGTATGTTAGCTGGATGCGGCAGTTCTGCAAAACCAGCTGATACTACAGCAGCAAAGGCAGAGGATACCAAGGCAGCAGAGGGAAGCACAGAAGCAGCTGCAGATAACGGGGATAAGATCACCATTGAGTTCTGGCACTGCATGGGTTCTTCCAATGGCGAATTGATCCAGCAGATCACAGATTCCTTTAACGAGTCCCAGGACAAGATTTTTGTAAAAGCAGTACATCAGGGCTCCTACACAGATGCTGGTACTAAGATGCAGGCCGCTTTAGCAGCTGGTGAAGCACCTGTTTTAGCCCAGATGGAGATCGGTATGTTAGGAATCTTTGCTGATGCAGATCAGTTAGTTGATCTTCAGAAGTTTGTAGATGAAGAAAATTATGATATGAGCGACTTTATGTCAGGTCTGTTAGACGCTTCCTACTATAATGGTGCTTTAGTAGCCCTTCCTCACTCCCGCAGCGTTCCGGTGCTGTACTACAACAAGGATCGTTTCAAAGAAGCAGGTCTGGAAGAAGCTCCTGTAACCTGGGATGACTTAAAGGCAGACGCTAAGGCTCTTACTGGAAACGGTTCTTATGGATATTCCTGCCCACTGGATCAGTGGTATTACATGGCTCTGGTCATGAATGCAGGAGGCACTATTTTCAATGAAGCTGCAAACGGCATCGGATTTACAGGTGATCCTGGTACAAAGCCACTGTATTTGTGGAAAGAAATGATCGCAGACGGAACCATGCATATTCCTTCTGGTCAGGACTACAATTCTTCTGAGGCTTGCAGAAATGCATTTGCAGGCGGCACAGCAGCTATGATCCAGCAGAGCAGTGCTCAGTTAAAGGGATTAGAGAAGACCTGTGAATTTGAAGTTGGTGTAGGTGCAGTTCCTCAGGATACCACACTTTCCTATCCTGCAGGTGGTTCTAACCTGTTAATGTTCAAGGGCCACAGCGAAGAAGAAGAGAAGGCTGGCTGGGAGTTCTTAAAGTACATGACCAACACCGAAAATGCAGTACGCTGGGCAAATGGTACCGGATATCTTCCTACCAGAGAAAGCTGCAAGGAGTCTGAAGAATACAAAAAAATGGTAGAAGAAGATCCAAATCTTCAGACCATTGTAGATCAGGTACAGTACAGCACCTATAAGACACCATTTATCCCACAGTATTAGGAAGCAAAAGAAATCTTCGCAAACGAGATCCAGAAGTGCATCCTGGAAGACAACTACACCCCAGAGCAGGCAGTTTCCAGCATGGAAGAGCGTGTAGCTAAATTATTCAAATAAGTAAGTCGCGCAGTCAAAAACAAGGGGCTGCGAAGCAGACATACACCCGGCAGATCCAACAGGTTTGCCGGGTGTTTTGTATACTGGGGAATTTATAATATGAGAAAAATTCCAGTCAAGTAAAAATTTTGTAAAGATTGACAAAAATTAAACTTTTACCAGCAATAAAATTGTGCTATAATTCTGAAAAACACTAAGAAGGGGAAACCGTGTTCAAATTTGATACGGAAGAAAGGTACGATGAAACAGGAAAAAGTAACATTCATTCATTCAATTTCAGCGAAAATTACTTTGCTGGCGGTTTTTATTGTTGTTGTGTCTCTTGTAGGGAGTGTGATCAATGCCAGTTCAAAATCGAGGAAAGTTGTTGAAAACGTAAATTCAAATTATATTCTGAGTCTTGCAGAGATGGGAGCACAGACGATCGGGAATATTCCGGCAGATATTGCAACAGATGAAGAATATTCGAAAATCATAAGTGAGATCAACATGACAGGAGTAGAGAGTGCATATGCATATCTGGTATCAGAAGATGGTACGAT
>OFMR01001425.1_pt1 | contig 9550 bp, 8 predicted proteins | sample 1541931 | NCBI WGS metagenome assembly OFMR01 (sample SAMN04209224, study PRJEB22552) | human gut metagenome | biome: gut; material: feces | host: Homo sapiens | place: USA: Oklahoma | reverse complement strand
GAAAGACCGATCCGGCCCATAAACTTCAATACCCCATAGGGTCGCCCCCATTCTCAAATTTTCTTTACAGGGCAAAGTATAACTGTTTTTTACTGTTAAGCCTATGGCTAAAACCTTGCGATTCCCTTGCTTTTCGGCAAGAAAATAAGCAGTCACCATCTGGTGACTGCTTACATATTTTAACGATGACTTTTAAACCCTTTTTCATACGATTGCTCTGTTTACATCTAAATTTCTGATTGTCGGAGCTTATCATTAAATTTATATCCAATTCCCCAAATGGTAAGTATATATTCCGGCGCATCCGGATTTGGCTCTATCTTTTTTCTCAGTTTGCGTATAAAGGCCATAATATTACTGTCCGCAGTATAGTATTCCTCCGCCCAAACCGCCTGATAGATCTGCTCTTTTGTAAATACTTCTCCTCTGTTTTCCGCCAGGAAATACAGGATATCAAACTCCTTAGGAGTCAGGGAAACCGCTTGGCCCATTCTGGTAACGCTCCTGCTTTTCGGATTGATCACTAATTCCCCAATTTTCATCTCATCCGAAAGATTGAGAGATGCAATTTCTGAATTGTTTGCAGTGCTGAGCAGTAATGAATTTATCTCGCCACTCACCATATCATAGATACCGGAAAGCAGTTCTTTCGCACTGTCACTTTCTGGTGATTCTTTGATCAGCTTTTGAAGAAGCCATTCCTGCAGGACAGAATCCATGGAAATAACACTGATATTCTTTATCACGATGGTTTCCCTCCTTTCAGATCAGCTCATGATATTTCTTCTGATAAACAGTTTTGACCCCCGTAGTCAGAAGCATATAGAGTAAGACTACAACAAATAAAAACAGGAAATACATGATTGGCAATTTCGTCAATCCAATAACACCTGCGCTTTTGGTAAAAGTAAGTGCAGTAAAGGTAATAATTCCTGCAAAGGTCGTACAAACAACCGGAATGGAAGGACTGCTCTGTACAAATGGTATCTTCCTTGTCCGAAGGAAATGAAGGATCAATACCTGCGTCCACATCGATTCTAAAAACCATCCTGTCTGAAATAAAGCAACATACTGCGACTGCATCACTGGATCTACTATATTCAGATACGTTGCTCCACCACACAACACCGGACATAGAATATAATACAAAAATAAAAATGTCACAATATCAAACAATGAACTGATAGGACCAAAAAACAACATAAACCGTCCCAATGTCTTTCCAGACCAGTCTCTTGGAGATAGTGTTTCTTCCTCATCCACATTATCCCACGGAAGGATGATACATAAAATATCATATAGCAGGTTTAATAATAATATCTGCAAAGATGTCATCGGCAAAAACGGTAAAAAGGCACTTGCACATACGATAGAAAAAATATTGCCAAAATTAGAACTTGCCGTAATCTTAATGTATTTGAGCATGTTTGTAAATGTTTTACGCCCTTCCAGAATTCCCTGCTCTAATACCCCTAAATCCTTTTGAAGCAATACGACATCCGCTGCATCTTTCGCTGCATCTACCGCTGTATCTACTGAAATACCAACATTCGATTCACAAAGAGCTGGGATATCATTAATTCCATCTCCCAGAAAACCTACGGTATGCCCATTTTGCCTTAAAGCAGAAACAATACGGACTTTCTGCCCTGGTGTTAATTCTGCAAATACATGAATATTTTCTACTGTTTTGTTGAGTTCATTGTCCATCATCTGATCCAAATCTGCACCAGTCAATATGATTTCTGACGGGATTCCAACCCTCCGGCAAATAGACGCTGCCACATCAGCCTGATCACCTGTTAATATTTTCGGTATCACCTTCAGCCTTTTCAGAGCCTCCACAGATGTCTTGGCTGTTTTTTTCGGAGCATCAAAGAATGCAAGATATCCCATCAGGATCATATTGTTTTCGTCTGTCTGTATGATCTGATCCTGTTTCTCAATCTTTTTCCTTGCAACAGCAATTACTTTCATTCCATCCTGTTGCATCTCATCCACTACAGAAGCTACGCTTGAAATTCTGTCTTTTTCCATCGGAAGGATTTCGCCATGAAATTCCACCTGACTGCACCGGGACACAATCTGTGAAATATTCCCTTTCATAATAAGTTGACACTCTCCATTTTTATCTGTCACAAGTGTACTGACAAACTTATGGGAATAATCAAATGGGATTTCATCCTCTTTCCGATACTGTATGAGAAGATCAGCAAAATGCTGTTCATGCCCTGGCATTGTCTGACAGGCAAGGATTGCATTATCAATTGGATTACATACGCCGGAATGATAAGCACTATTTAAAAAGGCAAAATCCAATACCTGGCAACTTTCATTTCCCAGCACATCCATATAGTATTCCAATAAAATACTTTCATTGGTCAGTGTTCCAGTTTTATCCATACAGAGTACATCCATACTACCGAACCCCTGCATAGCATTAATATCTTTAATGATTGTCTGCTTTTTACTCATGCCAAGGCTTCCCCTTGCAAGGCAGGCTGTGATCACCATTGGAAGCATCTCAGGCATTAGGCCAACCGCAACAGACAGAGCAAAAGCAAAGGATTCCAGCCACCTGCCACCGGTGATCTTCAAAAGTATAAATACAATAGGAATCAATACCGTAATAAAACGAAGCATGACCCAGGCAATAGAGTTGGCTCCCTTTTGAAAAGACTGTTTTTCATCTGGATCTTCTTTTGCAAAGCTTCCATAAAGTGTGTCTTTTCCAACTGCAAGCACAATACCTTCACCTTTTCCGCTGATGACAGTCGTTGCCATAAATGCAAGATTTTCAAGCTGAGTCAAAGATTCCGGATTACTGTAACGCAATGCCTGTGCATTTTTCTCCAGAATCGCACTTTCGCCTGTAATCGCTGCCTGGGAGAGAAATAGATCACTTACTTTGGTGAGTCTCAGATCAGCCGGAACACGATCACCTGCCGCAAGCAGAACAATATCTCCAACCACCAGTTCCTCAGCTGGAATCTCTTTCTCTTCTCCCGCACGCCGTACAGTAACGCTTTCATGTATCAGCCGGTTTAGCTGTTTTGATGCATTCTTTGCACGAAGTTCCTGAACCAAACGGATTGTTCCGCTAATCAAAATCATTGAAAAGATGATAACCGCAGTCGTTGCATTTCTGGCAAAATTCGATACAAGAACCACATCTGTAGCCAGTGAAATGATTCCAAGAACTAATAAAATGATATTAAATGGATTGATGAATGCATGCCGCAGTAGTCGTAACATGGTATCATTTCTTCTTTTCGAGAAACTATTTATACCATACTTTTCCCTCATCAATTCCACCTGTGATTGTGACAGTCCTTCCCCGGATATCTTTAATTCCTGATATATTTGTGATACTTCTCGATAAGCATATTTCTTAATACAACAATCAATCAGCGTAGTTTTAGGCATATAGGCTTGCCTCCTTTCTACTACAATATATTTATCATAACATTATCTTAAAAAAATTCCATGCTTAGATTCTTGCTTTTTTCTTGCGATTACATTGATAATTAACTTCTACACCGCACCTCTTCAAAATAAATAAGGCCGGTACTGGATATCACAAAATCCTGCACCGGCTTTATTCATTTTAAACTTTTTTAGGCTGAAAAAGTTGAACTAAGCTAAAGCATGCCCAGTTACTTAATCAGCCTAAAAAAAGTTCTTCTAAAAAAACTCAGAGACAACCATTTCTTTATTTCTGAATTTTAGATATAATTTCTTTCAACATCCCATTGACCATTTGTTTCTGACCTTCTGTTACCTCAAGCGCTGGTCGTTTACATGTAAGCGGAAACGGAATACCGATTACGGACAGCCCATATTTCATGGCCGGCATGAACGGAGTGGAAATAGCATAAAAATCCATTAATGCATCTATCGTCTGCTGGATCTGTGCTGTTTTTTCCATATTATCATGTTCAACTGCATCTACCCATTCAGAACAAAGTTTCGGGAAAACATTAGATAATGCTGCAATACAGCCATCCCCGCCACTGCTGACTACATGTGCAAAATTATCATCATAGCCCGAATAAATTCTAAACTCCGGATATTCCGGTTTGATCATACCGATCAATGTCCTTGTATGAGACGGAGCACCGAACGTATCTTTTAATCCAATAATGTTTTTATGCTTTTTAAGCAGCTGCAAAATTACATTTACGGACAAATCAAATCCTGTTCTATCCGGAAAATTATAAAGAATGATATTACCATTAATTCGTTCGGCTACATAATCATAATACTCTTCTACTCCGGCATCGTCTGTTCCTATATAATATGGTCCGACAATCATAACCGCAGTTGCGCCTTGATCCAGTACATAATTAGAGAACTGGATTGTCTCATCTGCAATCAACCGACCTGTTCCTATGTAAACTGGAATTTTGCCCTTTAAATATGCGATAGAATCTCTGGCAAATGCCATTGCCTCTTCCAATGTCATCGCATAAAATTCTCCAGAACTACCCATGATCGCTATTCCATTTAATCCGCCTTCTATAAGGTGATCGAATTGCCTTTTCATTGCCTCCATATCAACTTTTCCGTTTTCATCAAATGCAGTCAGTACCGGACAAATATATTCTGCTCTCATCTGTCTTTCTCCTAGTTCTATATTTTTTGATCATCACATATAGTTGCAGGCACGGGAAATTGCTGTTTCAATGTATCCAAGTGCCTCAGCTTTTACCAGTCTTCCATTGCAAATGTCAATCACATCCCGCATAAACTCATCTGTAATTTCTTCCATGGTTTCTGGTCCATAAATCACATGGCTAGCATCGAAGTCAAGATTGTCCTGCATCGTTTTATAAGTTTTCTTATTTGCTGTAATTTTCATAACCGGTGCTACTGCATTTCCGGTTGGTGTTCCAAGACCAGTTGTAAACACAACAAGCTGGCATCCTCCTGCAATCAGTCCAGCTACAGATGCCGCATCGTTGCTTGGCGTGTCCATGATGATTAAACCTTCACCAGTTTTCAGCTGCTCCGCATAATCGTATACCGCATTGATCGTACTTTTTCCACCTTTATGAATGCAACCCAGTGATTTTTCTTCCAGTGTTGTAAGACCTCCCGCAATATTTCCTGGTGACGGATTTCCATTCCGGATCTCCTGTCCGATTCTTCTTAATGATTCCTCATAGTCATACACAATTTTGTAAATTTTATCATGTACTTCTTTATTGGCAGCACGTCTTGCAAGAATATGTTCCGCTCCCAGAAATTCTGTCGTTTCACAAAGCACCGATGTTGCTCCCATTTCCACAAAGCGATCGCTCAACTCACCAACAAGCGGATTTGAACCTAGTCCGGAGGATGGGTCACTGCCGCCACAGTTTGTTCCTAAAATCAGCTCGGAGATAGGGAATTCTTCCCTTCTTAAAAGTCCAGCCTCTGCTACCATTTCCTGTGCGTAACGAACTCCTTTTTCAACCGTTTTGATCGTACCGCCTTCTTCCTGAATAATCAGGGTTTTCAACGGCTTATTGGTTCTTTCACGAATTGCTTCTACTACCAGATCCATCTGGCATCCTTCACATCCCAAGGAAACAACAACGGTTCCGTAAATATTTGGATTTGCAGCATATCCTGCCAGAACATCCATAGTCAACTTCATATCCGGCGGTACCTGAGAACAGCCATTCTGATTATTAAAGGTAATGGCTCCTTCTACCTGAGAAGCAATAATCCTTGTAGTATCTGATGCACAAATACTTGCCGACAGAATAAGCACGTGATTTCGAATTCCTACCTTACCATCTGGTCGTTTATAACCCCAAAATTTCATAAGAATCCCCTCCTCAATCTACTTTCTTTTCTCTGATGCTTAAAACGTTGTGTGTATGAACATATGATCCGGCTGGAATATCACAGGCCGCTTCTCCGATGTACTCGCCATATTTAATAATTTCGCTTCTGGCTTTTATCGGAACTCTGGCAATTTTGTGATACATAGGAATATCCTCCAGCACTTTTACCTCCTCTGATCTTCCATTCACCTGATACACCGCTTTCGTTTCTTTCGAAAGCGGTTCAATTGCTACAATGACATTATCTTTTTCATTGATCAGCATTGCATTTCGCATAATTCCTACCTCCTTATTCTTGACAGATATCTATCTTGAGCATTATAGTTCTATAGTATAATATAAGTGTTATTTATAGAAAGGAATTTGCCATGACCAAAGACGAGCACCGCTCAACAGTACGTGTGTTATCTATATTGTTAGCATTATCAAACACCCCAGACGGACTGACACTTGCAGAGCTTTCCCAACAACTTGCTGCACCCAAAAGTAGTCTGTTCCCTATTGTACATACTATGGCTGACCAAAATTTTGCTTCTTACAATGAGGTAACTCAAAAGTACAGTATTGGTTTAAATGCCTATCTGACCGGCATTGCTTATATGGAAACACATAATATATTTGAACGGCTTCAAGAAGAAATGAAGTCCATTGTTAATCAGTGCTCCGAGGTTTGTCAGCTTGGCATTCTGGATCATTCTGATGTTCTCTATCTTGCGAAAGTCGATTCCCCAGAACCAATCCGTCTGTCATCTTCTATCGGGAAACGCCTTCCGGCATACTGCACCAGCCTTGGAAAATCTCTATTATGTGAATGTACAAAAGAGGAACTGGAAGTACTTTTCCCCAATCCTCTGATTCCGTTTACACCAAATACAGTTAAAAGTGTGGATGAATTATACAAACAGCTTCTTGTGGTCCGCACTACCTCCATAGCCATTGAACGTGGGGAAACTCATCCAGACATCTCCTGTATTTCCACCCCACTGTTCCACAACGGAAAACCAGCTGCTTCCATCAGTGTCAGCATACCAACATTCCGTTTCACACCAGAAAAACAAGCACAAATCGAGCAGATTCTTATTTCTGCTAAACCACGTTTTGAAAAACTTTTGGAACAGAATGAGCGGATTTTTTAATATAACCACTCTGCAAAATAGTAAGAATTGCTGCAGGCCGCCTTTTACGAAAACAATTTTCTCCAAAGCCAGTCTGCAGCATATCAGTTAAATATCAACCATATAAGATGAATGATTAACCTAAATAATAAGCTTCAACAGCATTATGATAGAATACCATTTCTAATTCTTTTTCTGTAAATACATCGGATTCAATAATAAAATTATATAAATCTGCGTATTTAAACTTTGTCATAACGCATGGTGAATCGGTACCCCAGATAATTTTTTCGGTTCCAAGAACTTCCTTTGCCATGCTGATAAACTTTAACGCAGTTGGATATGGATATGCCTCTGGACTTACATTCCATGGAAGTGCTGATAAGTCAATCCATACATTTTTGTGTTTCAGATAAGGCAAAGCTTTTTCCAAAGCCGCTCCATCCTCTCTTCTTGGTGCCAGTAAATGGCAGACAACGATATTTAAATTAGGATATTTCTGCGCTAAACGGTCTACAGCCTCTACTTGACAGCTTTCCATGAAAGGACTGCCAATGTCAAGAACCAACGTTGCCTTCTCTACTTTTGAGATTTTTTCAAAAATTTTTCCAAAAGGTTCGCCGTCAATAATAAAATTCTTGTGATATCCCATCATACCACCTCCAACGCTCACCTCAAATTTAAATACTTTTGCATGCAGATCATTGATGAAATGATTAAGAATGGAATCTGCCTCCTTGCAGAAAGCATCCAGTGTTACAGCAGCCTTAAAACGATCCGGATATTTTTCCGCTGTTTCCATAGCATATTCATTCTGAAATCCGTAGAGGCTTCCCTGCAAGAGAATTGCTTTTTCGACATCTTCTTCATCCATAATCTTCAGCAATGTTTCGGCCATAAATTCTTTATCTCCGTATCCTTTCGGTATGATAGCCATTTCATCGCCATTGGCCCATCGACATACACCGTTTCCAATTGGTCTTAACTCGCCGCATTTCCCAAAACTTGCAATACGCTCAAAAATGTGTGCATGTGCATCAATCTTCTTCATAGTTAAATCTCCTTTTCATTGTTATTTAAATCAGGAATTGCTACTATCATTGTAAATACAAATGCTAACCCAAAAGCAACCACCAGTGAAATTAAAAACGGAACAAAGGCATGACTCATAAATACCGACAATGTCGTGAGGGCAGGCAATGCAAATGAAACGGCTCGGCATCCGAAAAATCCGGCTACGGCACTTCCGATGCCGCCAGCCACACAGGCACATGCCATTGGCTTTTTCAGTCTAAGGTTTACACCAAACATAGCCGGCTCTGTGATACCTAAAAGAGCGGATACACCAGATGCGGAACAAATAGATTTTAATTTTTCGTTTTTGGTAAGCAGCAGCACTGCAAGAACAGCTGCTCCCTGTGCCACGTTATTCATACTAGCTGTAGAGAAGATAAAGCTTCCGCCTGTATGAACACTGTCTGCTAAAAGCTGAGTCTCAATGGCAATGAAGCTGTGATGCATACCAGTCATAGTGATCGGTGCATAAGTAAGACCGAAGATCGCGCCGCCTACAAAACCAAGAGAATTATAAAGCCATGTAATACCTGCTGCCAGAAGATTTCCTGCCTCTCTTAATACAGGTCCTACAAAAATGAAGGTAAGGAAGGAAGTAATCAGAATAGACAGCAGCGGAGTTGTCAGATTATCCAGCCAGGAAGGTGTTACCTTACGCAGGCGTTTTTCAATATTTGCAATGATCCATGAAACAGCCAGTACCGGAAGAACGGTTCCCTGATAACCAATAGCTGCCACATTCAGCCCCAGGATATTCCATACAGGCGGATCTGCAATACCAATCTGGTATGCATTTAGAAGATCCGGATGTACCATGATCATACCCATAGCTGCGCCTAAGAAGGCATTTCCGCCAAATTTCTTCGTAGCACTAAATCCGATGAGCACCGGCAAAAATGTAAATGGCGCGCTTGCAAAAGTATTTACTGCTGTTGCCAGGCCTGCCCACTGTGGATAAAGCTCAATGACACTGCTTCCATTTATTAAAGGGGATGTCAGCACATTGTTAAGGCCCATTAAAAGACCGCCTGCAACGATTGCCGGGATAATAGGAACGAAAATGTCACTGAGCATTTTGATAAAGCGCTGGATGGCGTTGCCGCTCTTCTCTTCTTTTTCATTAGATGCCTGCTCTTCTAATGTGCCTAACTGCTTCTGCACTTCTGCACACACCAGATTTACAGTGCCTGAACCAAAAATGATCTGAAACTGGGACTGTGTAAGAAATACTCCCTTTACACCCTCTAAATCACTTAAAGCTTCTTCGTTTCTCAGTGAATTATCACGAAGCTGAAAACGAAGTCTGGTAGCACAATGAGCTACTGATTTGATGTTTTTCTTACCGCCCACATACTGAATTACCTGTTCTGCAATTTTTGCGTAATCCATTTTTTACCTTCCCTTTCTTTTTAATGTTCTCTCGGATTTTTTGTTCCGGAGACATTTCACACAACTATTATTTATAGTGATATATGACCACACTTTGTGGTATATCCGGTACCAATCTTTGTTTTTCTGTCTCTATTG
>OFMR01001424.1_pt1 | contig 9555 bp, 9 predicted proteins | sample 1541931 | NCBI WGS metagenome assembly OFMR01 (sample SAMN04209224, study PRJEB22552) | human gut metagenome | biome: gut; material: feces | host: Homo sapiens | place: USA: Oklahoma | reverse complement strand
TCTTTGAGGAAGTAAGAAATTTTCCATTTAAAAGAGACGCAAGCCATACGAAGTGCCGTAATGAAAATGAAGCCGGCCCAAAGTGCGGCATCGACCGGAACTTTGAGTTCCAAAAGCATGATGTAGAACCAGCATCCGATAAAACCGACAACCGCATACGGCTGACGGTCGGCAACTACGGCCGGCATTTGATTTAAGAAACAGTCCCTCATCAAACCGCCGAAAACACCGGTGATGCATCCGATGATGACGGAAGACAGCCAGGGCACTCCGGCTGCGAGCGAAAGCGAAGTTCCTGAAATACAGAAAATTCCAAGACCGATTGCGTCGGCAAAGATGTACCAATCGTGCGCGTGTTTGGTTCTCTGGAAAAATTTATAAATGAACGGAGCAGCCATGCAGATGACGAAAGTGGCAACAACGTAAGCTTCGTGATCGATCCAGTAAAAAGGACGACGGTCAATCAAAATGTCACGGAGCATACCTCCGCCGAAAGCCGTCGAAAAAGCGACGATAAAAACACCGACCGGGTCGATTCTTCTTTTGATGCCTTCGAACACACCGGAGAGTGCGAAAGCGACAATGCCGACAAAGTCAAATACGGGAATGAGCGCATTGAGCGCTCTGACGTCCATTTCCATGACACGAATCTTCTAAAAAAATATTTTGCGACATTAGATTAAAAAAAAGAAGTCTGCACTCAGGAAAAACCATTAAAAATCAAATAGTGACAAGCAATTTGTTTGCTTGCTAAACAACGCGAATTAAACCATTAAATTAAAATTATTCGTGCGATTATGGGATTTGAAGGTAAAAAATAAGGCCCCGAAGGACCTCATTTTTTGCTGAATTTTTAGTTGTTATTTTGAATGCGGCCTTGGTATCTGCCGCTCTTGTCATAAATCCGGCAGTCTTCAGAAATTCTTCCCTGATATTGGCCTTGTTTGTTGTAGCCTCTGCCGTCTTCCGTCATACGACCTTGATATCTGCCGCTTTTGTCGTAGTAGCGGCCATCGGAACTTTGTCTTCCTTGGTAACGACCGCTGTTGTCATAAAATCGTCCGTCTTCAGAAACCCGACCTTGATATCTTCCGCTTTTATCGTACATTCTTCCGGAGTCATCCATACGTCCCATGTATCTTCCGCTTTCGTCGTAATATCTTTCCGCGGCAATGGCATATATGCCGAGCACAAACAGGGAAAACAGGGAAAACAGGGAAACAATGAAAAGAAGAATCCATCTTTTCATGGCCTCTTGTCGATACCGGTAGGCTTTGGTATCCATTTCTCTCCTCCAAAAAAGGTAAAAACCCTAGAAATTTTTGTTTTATGGGATGTTTTGTTCTTTAATTTTTCAATCGAGTGTGTCTCGATTTCTTTCCATAATAATAAAGTGATGAGCGCTGATAAACACATGTAAGAAAGGTAACAGTTTGTTGTCTAAATGAAAACCCTGTACCCCGTTTTGGATAGAAAGATTTCGAAAAAGAACTTACTGAAAAATAAAGAAAAATTTAATTTGTCTGCAAAACTTCTTGTACTTTTCTTGGAAGACATGGAAATTTCCCGATTAAAATAGTTACAAATCAAAATCAAGGAGAAGTTTTCATGGCCCTCATTATCAAACCATCCCAACTCGAAGAAAGTGCCAAACTCGGTGCTCAGTTCCGCCACTGCATTCACGAAGAACCTGAAATCGGTCTTTATCTTCCGAAAACTCAGGAAAAGATCGTCGAAGCTTTAAAGTCTTTCGGAATTAAGGGAATTTCAACTTTTGTCGGCGGCGCAAATGTCACAGGTGTCGTGGCTGTCATCGAAGGCAGCCGTCCGGGAAAAACGATTGGACTCCGAGCAGATTCCGATGCACTTCCTTGGAAGAAAAAACCGGTGTCCAGTGGTGCAGTAAAGTTCCGATGACGATGCATGCTTGTGGACATGACGGTCATGTCGGTACCCTGCTCGCAGCCGTTCACTATATTAATCAGCATAGAGATTTTGCCAGAAGATTAGTTGCCATCTTCCAGCGGGGAGAAGAAGGTTTCGCCGGCGGCCGTTACATGATTGAAGACGGTTTGGTTCAAAAATTCGGAATCGATGAGTTTTACGCTTTGCATGCCGAACCTTTGCTTCCCGTCGGCTTCGTAGGATTTATTCCGGGTTTTGCTACGGCAAATGCGGATATTTTCAAAATTACATTTACAGGGGTCGGTGGTCACGGTTCTCGTCCTCACTTAACAAAGGATCCTCTGGTTGCGGCATGTGAATGTGTGCTTTCCCTCCAAACTATTGTTTCCCGCAGTGTTGATCCTAACCAGACGGCAGTCGTTTCTGCAGGGTGCATCAGCTGCGGAAATGAAAAAGGATCCAGCGTTGTACAAAAGACAGCAACGATTGTCGGAACGACCCGTTCTTTTGAAAAGGAAGTTCAGGACATCATCATTCAAAGAATGCAGCAGATTGTCGACGGCACTGCGCTTTCGAATGACATGCAAGGAAAATTGGAATACACCAAACTTTATCCGGCCATGTTCAATTCTCCCGAACATGTTGAAAAGGCTAAAGCCCTTCTTGAAGAAGCGCTGGGTCCGGATAAAGTTAAATTGATGATTCGCCGCGCCGGAGGAGAAGATTTTTCATTTATGCTCCAGGCCAAACCCGGATGCTTGTTCAGACTCGGAGTTCAGGATGAAACGCACAATACTTCTGTTCACAATCCTGAATTTGATTTTAATGACAAGGCGATTGCGACCGGAGCCGCTTGTCTTTTGACTATTGCGCTGAATCGCGCTGCTTCTTAAGATAATAGTGACCGTCATATGACGGTCACAAAACAGAATTAAAATCGAAACTAACAAAATAACCCACAGAGGGATTTTATGAAGGTTCTTTTACCGATTGACGGTAGTGTTTATAGTGACAGAGCGATTGAATATATTTGCGAACATTCTTCGCTTAGAGCGAAAACCGATACCGTTTATCTTTTGAACGTTCAGAAGAAACTTCCCTCCGGATTCGCTTCCAAGATTCCCAACTCAGAAGAGATTCTGGATGAAGCTGCAAAAAAAATTTTGAAACCGGCAAAGAAAGCTTTGGAAGCCGCGGGTTATAAAGTCAAAATGAAAGTCGCTTATGGAAAGGCGACAAATCGCATTGTCGAATATGCTCAGGAAATTCCGGCAACCCTGATTGTTATGGGTTCACACGGCCATACACCGGTCAAGGGAATTTTGCTTGGCTCAAAAACTTCTTCAGTCTTGGCCAGCACGCCGATTCCCCTTCTGGTGATTCGGCACAAGTTCTATCAGAAACCGGGAAGAACCGAAGTCGGTGTTTGCTTAGACGGTTCCGAATACTCCCCAGCTGTTTTAACTTTTATTAAGAGACGTCTTCCTTTGTTCGCTAAGGATGCTCGCTTCCATTTAATTAATGTTGCTTCACCTCAAAACGGATTATTAATTCCTGAAGTTAGTGCTTTCGGAGCCCCGGCTCTTTCTTCTGAAGAATTTGAAAAAGAACAAAGAGAACCTTTCTTTAAGATCGCCGAGCCTTTTGAAAAATATATGCAGGAAAAAGGTCATGAAGTCGTTGAAGCGCTTCTTACCGGCGATCCGGCGGCACAAATTTCCAAGTACGCCAAGGAACATAACTTAAGTTTAATGGTGATGGGTACGCACGGAGGAAATTCTTTAAGAATCATGATGTTAGGTTCGGTTACGATGTCGGTTGCTTCTCAGACAAAACTGCCTATGCTCTTGGTACATCACGATGATCCGACACTTCTTCGGGATCTGTCTAAAGAAGAGTAACGATTGAAAAAGTCGCGCGGTGCGCGGCTTTAATAATTAGAGATTCAGCAGTCTTTCAGGAGCGTTGTAAATATTTGCTCGATTGTCTCGGCAGAAAGCGCTTAAGGTTAAATCGCACTCTTTTGCCAAACAGAGCGCTCGATTGGTTGGCGCAGAAATAGCAAATAGAATTTCAATTCCGGTCACGGCCGCCTTTTGAACCATTTCGTAAGAGGCTCGGGAACTCAGGAATACAACAACCGGTCCCCATTTTTTCATTGCTCTCATTCCGATGAGTTTATCCAGTGCAACGTGACGTCCGACGTCTTCCGTTCCGCCTAAAAATTTACCTTCAGGAGTGAAGGCCAGCATGGCATGAGTGCTTCCGGTTACCTGACCGACTTTCTGGACCTGCTCAAAGTATTTCATCGCAGGTTGGTAGAAGTTCATGTCAAATTGATAAGTGCGTTTCAGAGGCTCAGGCTTCAATTCAACATCTTTCAGGCTCTCTACCCCGCAGATACCGCAGCCGGTGCGCCCTACCATGGACCGTCTGTGTTCTTTGAGCTTGAAGAAGCATCGAGGAGAAATTTCCATTTCGACAACCAGACCGTTGCCGCAGCCTTCTTTGACTTGGATGTCGTAAATATGAGAAATATCCGGAATGATTCTTTCCGATAATGAAAAGCCGACGGCAAATTCTTCCAGCAATTCGGGAGAAGCCATCATGACGACATGAGAGATGCCGTTATAAGTAATGGAAATCGGAACTTCGTCGGCAACCGCATCATCGACGGTTTTACCTGAAGGCCAGCGATAAACTTTCTGCCTCGTATAAGTCGGAGGCAAAACAACGGGCAGATCTTCTTCTGTTGCCATAACTTCAAAAATCAGACGGCAGCCGCTTCCTTGATAGCAAGAGCGTCGACCGCGCCTTGAATATTTTTAACCACAAAAACGATGACTCCCAGCAACCGCCAGTCGCTGTCAGGGCTCACGAAAAGATTCGGTTCACCCTGAGGAACTTCGGACGCGGGTAAATATTTTCTGATGGAATAACCGTCAGCCGTATGCACGACGACCATTGAGCCGTTTTGCGGATCCGCAGAACGATCCACGATCAAAAGATCGCCGAAGTCGATACCGGAATCCTTCATTGTATCGTCCTCGGCAATGCAGAAGACGGTTTCTTCAGGATTTCGGACTAAACAAGCGGACAGCGGGTCCTCTTCTGTGGAATTGAAATAAGAACCGATAGAGGTAAGAGATGCAAGAGATTCGGGCTTTTCTTCCGGCAACAGATCATCCTTGCTCTTAATGATCTGTTCCCTAACCCAGGAAGAACCTCCGAGCTTATGCAATTTTTCTATCAGAGCCGTCGTCAAAAGGATCGTGGTTACCTTAGAGGTGCCCGCATACGGACCGGGTTTTCTGCCCGAACCTGCTCGTTTGCCGCCCCAACCCTGTTTTTTTGTCACTGTGGTAGGAGATTCTTTCATAATATGTAGTCCTGTTTTCAAATCAGGCTTTCTACATATTAGACAATTATTCGAACAAATGCTAATTTAATTTGTAAAACAGACTACTTTTGGGTTTTGTAGCTTACTAAATTTTGGTATACCTTTACTAATAAACGAGTATCGATCATTGCGCCGTGCAGCTTTCTGTCCGAGCGGTCAATAGAAAACCTGTCCAGCAGCGCATCCAATGAATTCTTTTGCCCGGGGAAAGTGCTTCTCGCGAGCTGAAGTGTGCAGTTCAAACGACAATCTACTTTTTCCAATGTCGGCAGTCGGTTGCGTGTGAATTCTGCATTCAGCATTCCGGCATCAAAGGCCATGTTATGAGCCCAAAGTTCGCTCCCTTCTAAGAAAAGCAGAAGGTCTCTTCCGATGTCGAAAAAAATCGGTTTGTCGTCGAGAAATTTATTGTTTAAACCATGAATGCGCGTGACAAACCAAGGGACTTTTCGCTGCGGGTTAATGAATGCATGAAAGCTATCAATCTCATTGAAAGCATCATCGACTTCGATCGCGCAGACTTCGACAATTCTGTCTGTTGATCGGCACATGCCTGTGGTTTCAGTGTCCAGGAAAATCCTTCTTTTGCGGTTAGCCCTTCCGGTGTTTTCAAAATCCATTCGGAATTGGCCCTCTTTGTATTCTTCCATCATTTGTAATTTTTGATTTTTATTCTTTAGTTAGTTCTTCAATTAGTCCGCAGCGGCCGTGATCATGGTCTTCTCCATGACATCTGCTGTGGAGGCGGTTAAGCTGATCGCGCAAGTTGTAGAGATCCTGAATTTTTTGATCAATGGCTTTCAGGTGTTCTTCAACGATATGGTGGGCACGAATGAGTTCGTCCTTCTGAGTGCTCTCCACAACATCTGCAAGGGTCTTGATCTCACTCAGCGAAAGATCAAGAGAGCGGCAGTGACGGATAAAAAGCAGGCGAGCGAGGTGAGCCGGTCCGTAGATACGGTAATTGGAATCCGTTCTGGGAGGACGGGGAATGAGATCGTGGTTTTCGTAAAAACGAATAGATTCCACGGTACAGCCTGCTTTCTTTGCTAATTCACTTATCCGCATAAATACCTATAAAAAATCGCTTGACCTTGAAGTTACTTCAGGGTTTTTAATGTCGGTATATTAACAAAACGAGTATGAAAAATCATGTCGTTAACAAACTCTGACAACAAAACGGCTTCCCCTTCTGATGAAGGAAAAACAGCTGTTTCTCAAGCGAGTGAAGAGACAACTCCTCATGAACATGAACACGGATGCGGCTGCCATCATCATGAAGCCGACCACGTTGAAAAATCCTGCGGCTGTGGTCATCATCATGGTGCAGAACATTGCGGCTGCAAGCATGAGGGTCACGATGAAGAACACCACTGCTGCTGTCACCATCATGAAGAAAAGCATGAAAAGTGCTGTCATGACCACGGTGAGGAAGGCCACGAACACTGCTGTGAACATGGTCACACTCATGAAGAAGGACATCATCATGACCACGATCACTGCTGCTGCGGTCATGATCACGAGCATGTCGAAAACAGCATGGACACCGATTGGGATGTTTCAGGAGTTCATCCTTCTCAGTATCGCTTGCTCTTTTCTACCCTGGGCGCCATTGCCGGAGTTAAAGATGTCGGTTTAAATCCCGACGGATTAAGGATTATTCATACACCTGAAGCTTTGCCTGTCATTAAACAAGCCTTCGAAGCGAACAATCTCAAACTTAAGATGCGGACCAATGAGGGGAAAGAAACTACACAGATTCGAATCCAGCAGATGGACTGCCCCACTGAGGAAGGCCTGATTCGCAAAAAACTTAACGACATGAAAGGCGTGAGTGGTCTGCAATTCAATTTAATGAATCGTGTTCTTACTGTCTCTTATCCCAAAGGGATGCTTCCTGAGATTGTTGCTGCGATCAAATCTCTCGATTACACCCCTGAAGTTCTGGAAGCAAACGAGAGACCGAAGCTCTCCGAATTCAAACCGACCAAGATTGCCTGGTGGAAGTACGTTCTCGGCATTGTTATCGCACTTGGCTCGGAAGCCTGCGAGTACCTCAGCCTTCCTGATTGGCTCTCCATTGTCCTTGCTGTTGCCGCCATCGCTTTGGTCGGACTCGGTACTTACAAAAAAGGCTTCATTGCTATCCGCAACCTGAATTTCAACATGAATGCCCTGATGGCGGTTGCGGTCACCGGCGCGGTTTTGATCGGCTCCTGGCCGGAAGCCGCAATGGTGATGGTTCTCTTCGAATTGTCAGAAGCCATTGAACAGATTTCGCTGGATCGTGCACGCGGTGCGATTCGCAGCCTCCTCTCTCTTGCTCCGCAAACCGCAAGAGTGGAAAAAGACGGAAACTTTATCGAAGTCCCCGCCAAGGAAATCAAGATTGGCGACGTCGTCCGTGTTGTTCCCGGTGAGCGTCTTCCCGTTGACGGCGTTGTTCTGTCCGGACAGACCTCGATCGACCAGTCCCCGATTACCGGCGAATCGATGCCGGTAGAGAAAAAACCGGAAGACAAAGTCTTTGCTGGCACTATTAATAAGAACGGCACGATTACTTATCGTGCAGAATCCGACGTCGACAACTCGATGCCTGCGCGAATTATTTCTGCCATTGAATCGGCCCAGAGCTCTCGTGCTCCCACACAGCGTTTTGTTGACAGCTTCGCCAAAGTCTATACGCCGACCGTGTTTGTGATTGCTGTTTTAACTGCCCTTATTCCTCCTCTCTTTATGGGCGGTGAATGGCTCGACTGGATTTATAAAGGCTTGACGATTCTTGTTATTGCCTGCCCTTGCGCCCTGGTTATTTCTACGCCGGTGACGATCGTTTCCGGATTAGCAACCGCAGCTCGTCGGGGAATTTTGATTAAAGGCGGTGTATACCTTGAAAAAGGCAGAACACTGCAGAGCATCGCCTTTGATAAGACAGGCACTTTGACCAAAGGCAAACCCGCTGTCATCACTTTTGAAAACGCCGGTGCCGGTTTGACGGACGAAGAAATTTTGGACTTGGCGACTGCTCTCGCCGTTCGCAATGATCATCCGGTCAGTAAAGCCGTGTCCGAGTATTCCGCTCAGCAGAAGCCGGCAGGACAAAAAGATGTTCATGGCTTTTATGCCGCTCCCGGACAAGGCGTGATCGGTGAAATCGACGGAACGGAATACTATCTCGGCAACATCAAGGGCCTCGACAAGTTCTACCTTAACGGCCCTGCAGTACGTGCCAAAGTGTCTGAACTGGCTGATCACGGCTACACGCCTTTGATCTTTGCTTCCTCTAAGAAAGTTCTGGCTTATTTCGGCGTTGCCGACAACATCAAGGAGAATGCTCCGGATGTGATCGGTCAGCTAAAAGACCTGGGCGTTAAGACCATTATGCTCACCGGTGATAACGAAAAGGCGGCTCGTCAGATTGCTGAAAAAGTCGGTGTGGACAGAGCTAAAGGAAATCTTCTTCCTGAAGATAAACAGTCCTTGGTCGACAGCATTGCCAAACGTGAAGTGATCGGTATGGTCGGTGACGGCATTAATGATGCTCCTGCTCTTGCCCGTGCAGATATCGGTTTTGCCATGGGCGCAGCAGGAACGGATACGGCGATTGAAACCGCTGACGTTGCCCTGATGGACGATGACCTTCGCAAGCTGCCCGAATTCATCAAGCTCTCAAAGAAGACTTTCCAGCTGTTGGTTGAAAACATTGTGATTGCTCTTTCGATCAAGCTTATCTTCTTTGTTCTGACACTCGCCGGTATCGGAACGATGTGGATGGCAGTATTTGCGGATACCGGAACTTGCCTCATTGTTGTGGCGAACGGGTTAAGAATGCTTCGCTGGAGAGGCTAAGCCAACTAGCCAAAATCAATAACAACAGTCGTCTTTCTGAAATATTGCAGTCTTAAGAGCATCTAGCAGAGGCCGGTCTCTGAACTATAACGGCCTCTTTCTCGGTTTCTTCTTCGTCTCCGTAATCGTCTACCTTTCCCGGGCTCTGCTTCAGGAACAGGAGCACCGAGGAAAATAAAGACTTTACTCGTCAATGCCAAGAATTACAGCAAGTTTCCCAAGAACTTCCTCAATAATATATTGAGGAGCTGTTTCTATGAATCTTGCGTTGCGTTCCACAGGAATTATACAGATAGGAAACAATATATTTTTCGAGAAAAAACTGCGCACCAAGCAGAAGCCGCTCCTTCAGCAGTGATTCAAGCAGTTAGTAAGCAAAGCGCTCTGAATGGGTTATTAGT
>OFMR01001406.1_pt1 | contig 9708 bp, 9 predicted proteins | sample 1541931 | NCBI WGS metagenome assembly OFMR01 (sample SAMN04209224, study PRJEB22552) | human gut metagenome | biome: gut; material: feces | host: Homo sapiens | place: USA: Oklahoma | reverse complement strand
GAAGAAGACAAGACCACTGTGAACCGTGCTCGTAAGATCGAGCAGTTCCTCGGTCAGAACTTCTACGTCGCTGAAAAGTTCACCGGTCGCCCGGGCTCCTACGTGCCGGCCGACGAGACCATCGAAGCGTTCACCCGTATTTGCGACGGCGTGTACGACGACGTTCCGGAGCAGGCATTCTCCGGTATCGGCGGCATCGACGATCTCGAAAAGAAGTGGCACGACATGCAGAAGGAATACGGTGCGTGATGGCCGGATTGACAATGCAGGTGAACATCGTCGCCGCCGACCACCCCGTGTGGCACGGTACGGCGAAGTCCGTCACCATTCCGGCTTTTGAAGGCGGAATGGGCATCCTGCCCAACCACGAGCCTGTATTGACCGTAATCAAGGAAGGAACCATCGTTGTGGTGGATCCAGATGGCAGCCGTCGCTCCTTCGAAGTGACCGACGGTTTCATCTCCTTCGATTCGAACAAGCTCACCGTTGCGGTTGAGCGTGGACGTGACGTCAAGATGACTGAGTAGCACTCGGTAGCATACTTCTGACGGCCTGTCTGTTGCGATTGCAGCAATTGCATATGATTGCGAGTGATGCAGTTGTAGTGGACAGGTCGTTTTTCTTTTCAAAAAACGGTATTAATCAAAATAAAAAAAGATTGCCTTATCACTGATTCGGGGCTTACGGCAATCATGGTAGGGTAGTGCCTCGTGCGAATTATTGTTGCTGATTGCTCTGCCGAATACTCCGGACGTTTGAACGCGTCCCTGCCGCTTGCCAAGCGTGTGTTGCTCATCAAAGCCGACAACAGTCTGCTGATTTTCTCCGAACTTGGATCATACAAGCCGCTTAATTGGATGGCAGCGCCTTGCACCATCAAAGACATCACTCCGGACCGTGCCGACGACGATGTCGAAACGGAAGTTCCGCAGAAAGTCATCCGCGCTTCGGCAGATAAATCCAATGACGTGCTCGAAGTAACCTTGCAGCATATTTATTCCGATGAAACGTACGATTTGGGCGAAGATCCGGGACTGATCAAAGATGGCGTCGAAGACCATCTGCAAAAATACTTGGCTGAACAGATCGAACGCATCGGCGAGGGAGCGACGCTCGTGCGCCGCGAATACCCGACTGCCATTGGACCGGTCGACATCATGGCCATCGACGCCAGTGGCAAGCATGTTGCCATCGAAATCAAGAGAAACGGTGGTATCGACGGCGTCGAGCAGCTCACTCGCTACTGCGAACTACTCAATCGCGATCCTCTGCTGGCTCCCGTACGTGGTATTTTCGCCGCGCAGACCATCACGCCGCAAGCCCGCGTGCTCGCTCAGGACCGCGGCTTCGACTGCCTGATCCTCGACTATGACGAGATGAAGGGCGCCGAAGACGACTCCTTACGACTCTTCTAGCTTATAAAAAACTCCCTGTTGTTATGCAGGGAGTTTTTTATGCACGAATCGTGATGTAGATCAGTAGGCGGCGAGGATGTCGACGACGAAGACCAGCGTGGAGTTCGCCGGAATCTTATCCTTCGCCTCGCTGCCGTAGCCGAGGCTCGGTGGTACCACCAGCAGCACCTGGGAACCGACGGTGTGGCCGGCCAGACCCTGCTTCCATCCCTTGATCACGCCGTCAAGCGAGAACGTGGAGGATTTGCCACGATCCCACGAGGAATCGAATTGCGTGCCGTCCAGCAGCCAGCCGGTGTAATGCGCCACTACGGTCTGCGTATCCTTGACCTCGGCACCTTCGCCCTTGATCAAATCCTGCGAAACCAACGTGTCGGAACCCTTGTAACCGTTCATGTCGATCGACGGCTTGCCATCCTTCGCAAGTGTGACCTTCGGTAGATCGGTAGGCACATCATGCACCTTCGTGCCCGTTGCCTTCGTCAGATCCTTCGACTTCGACACGATCGTGAGCACCATCAAATATGATGTGCCTGCGGAATTTGAATCGTTCACGCCGAACGCAATCGTGGCGTTAAGCTTCTGATCCTTGAAAATGTTGTAATAATTCTCAGTCATCTGACTGGTGTCGGAAGTGACCACCGTGGAGCAGTCGGGGGTATTGTTCTCCCATGTGCTCGCCAATTCGGAACCGTCCTTGACATTGATGGCGATGCCCTGCGTGCATATGCGGTCGCCGTCTTCGATTTGGTCGCCGTTGCCTTTCTGCAGTACGACGTAGCTGTTGTCTTCCACCGTCATAGGGGTTTTGAAGGAGACGGTCGGCTTTTTGCCAGGCTCGCCCGTGGCGGTCACGCCGGCAATCTGGTTCATCTTCGACGAGGAGTTGGAGGAAGACGATGACGAATCGGAAGATGAATCTGACTTCGCGTTGGAACTTCCGCATGCCGCGAATCCCAGGCACATGATCGTTGTGCAAGCGGCTGCGACGGCTTTGAAAAGAGTAGATTTGCGCATAGGTTCCACCTTAGTGGCAATCATTGATTTTCATAGTTTTTTCAGGCTTTTGCAGAGGGGCAATGTAGAATAGTGAATGCTATGACTTTATTGCAGGAAGAACAGGAAAAGCCGCAGTCCAAGGTGGGTCCCACGCGACACGCCAAGATCATGCGCGGTATTGTCACGCCTATTTTCGGTTTGCTTGCCATTACTTGCATCGTGCTTGGCGTCTTGAATGCGACGATCTGGAAGCCCTCGACACAGGTCTCGGCGTCCGCCACGGTCACGGGACCACAGTATGTGGTCACCGATCCGAATGTGCTGCAATTGGTCGACGATCGCGTCACCATTTCGGCGAAGTCCCGAGACAAATCCGCGAACGTTTGCATCGCCATCGGTTCCGCCCGTGATGTTGCCGGATGGATCGCGGGATCCAAATACGTGCGCGTCACCGGGTTGTCCGACTGGTCTACCCTGTCCACGCTGAAGGCCACGGCTCAGGGCACTGCTGATAATTCCGAAGGCCAGGTCGCGTTCCAGGATTCCGACATGTGGCGCACCGTCAAATGCAATGCCGGTTCCGTTGATATGCAGATCAAGGGTGCTAATACGAACAATGCCGTGGATTCCGTTGCGATTATCGATTACGGCAATCGCAAGGGAGGCTCGGTCACGCTTGATTGGACCCGTCGTTCGATGCTGAATTTCGCCATGCCGTTCTATCTTTCCGGCGGATTGCTGGCAATACTTGCGGTGCTTTCGGCTTCCGTGTTCGCCATGCCTCCGCATAAGCGCCGTAACAAGCGCGCGTTCGCCATGGTTGACGGCATTGGTTCCACGCAGGGTGACGATGACGAGGTTGCCGCATGGGTGAAGAACGCCGAAGCGAGTGCCGCCCGTAGTGATAAGAGTGGGACGAATCGTAAGCGTCGTCGCCATGCGAGCCATCGTGCGACCGGTTCGGAAAACATGCAAAACGAGATGGCGCAACCTACGATTGTCGATCCTTCCGCGCGAAATTTGGTTGCCGACCAGCAGAATGCTGCCACTGATGGCGTTGGTGAAAACGACGATTTCGAACAGACTTCCGTGATCTCGCAAGACGAGCTTGCCGCATATTTCGCCCGTCTCGCACAAGAGGAAAGCAGTGCGGCCGCAGCGTCCTCAGGATCTGTGGAATTTGCGGTATCCGACGAAATCAACGTGCCCAACGAAGTCGACGAAATGGCCGTAACGGCCGAGCCGGTCGAATCCAACGAAACATCCGAAAATGATGAATCTGACGAATCCGACAACGACGAATCCGACGAATCCGACGAATCCGACAACGAGGAGGCCAAGTGATGAAGAAGCGTTTCAACGTAATCGCGGCGGCTGTGCTCGCATTGGGAATGGTCGTTGGCATGTGCGGATGCGAGGGGCAGCTGCCGCAGCCGAAAGCCACGCAACATCAGGATGCGCCGAATCTGACCGCCAAGCAGGAGAAGACCATCCGTACGAATATTCTCAAAACGCTTGACCAGTGCAATAACGATCGCAATATCGACGCCCTCGGCTCAATTCTGGAGGGGCCGGAACTTGAGATTCGCACAAGCGAACTTCATGTGGCGCAGGTCACGGGCAATCTTGATCGTAAGACCGCGATTCCAACCGATTTGGCACAGGCCGTGATCTCCACGGACAGTGGATGGCCGCGTTCGGTGTTTTCCATCACTTCCACCACAGACGACCAGCAGTCCAAGCGTCTGCTGGTGTTCCGCCAGGATTCCGCACGCCAGAACTACAAATTGTGGGGTGTGGCACGACTGTTCTCGGGCGTGAAAATGCCGAGTTTTGAGATTTCCAAAACCGGTAGCGCACAGGGAACGGAAAAAGACACCGGTCTGGTCATGACTCCGAAGGATGCGGTTGCTGCATATGCCGACGTGTTGCAGAACGGTGCGTCCAGCCAGTATGCGCAGAAGTTTGCCGACGACGATTTGCGTGCGAAGCTTGCCGATCTGACCGGACAGGTGCAGAAGGCCATGGAGCTGAACGAGGGATCGCAGCAGCAGGTGTTCACGCCGGTTGACGGTGCCATCAGCGTTATGCGTTCCGCGGACGGTGGCGACTTGGTAGTGGCGCGGATCAATTCCGAATGGACGCGCTCAGCTGGCTCCGGCCGTGAGTCGCAGCCCGCTTCCGATGCGGAAAAAGCGCTGTTTGGCGACGGTCGGGCCACCAGCACCATGAAGACCACGTATGTGAATGTGATCGCGTTGTACGTGCCTCCGGCGAATTCCGGCGAGAAGATCACCGCAGTCGGTTCCGAACGTCAGCCGGTCAAGGTTGAGGCGCTGTAATCGTGGCGGTTGCGCGATTGTGCGTAAGCTTGGGGCGGACGTTTGCAATGCGTGTTGCGCTGGGCGCTTAATGTTGTTGATTGTTGATATTTAGGAGGCAAGCATGGCAGGTCAAAGGCCGTTTAATCCGGGAGTTTCCTTGGCGGGAGCCGTCGATCTTGAAGCGTTGAAGCATCAGGTGAAGGCTGAGCCGGGGCAGGCTGGAGGCGCTCCGGCCGCCGGCGGTTACGTGATCGACACTACGGAGAATACGTTCCAGGCCATGGTGCAGACGTCGGCCACGTTCCCGATTCTGCTGCTGTTGTGGGTGCCGACCGATGATCGCCTGTTCGACATGGCACGCCAGTTGGGCGATGCCGTGAACCAGCTGAACGGCCAGATTCAGCTGTCTCGTATCGATATCGCGTCGAATCCGTCGATCGCGCAGGCGTTCCAAGTGCAGGGTGCTCCCGCTTTGTTCGCGTTGATCAACGGCCGTCCGATGCCGATTCTGCAGGGCTTGCCGTCCGCTGAGGAAATGCAGCAGCTTGTGGACGCGGTGATTCCGAATCTGGTTGCCGCCGCCCAACAGGCTGGCGTGACCGGTTCCGCGCCGTATTCGGGCGATCCGGATTCCGATGCGGCGAATTCCGCCGCCGGCGCCCAGGAGCAGGTGCCTCCGGAGCATCAGGAGGCGTATATGCTGGCACAGCAGGGCGATTACGCTGGTGCCGCAGCCGCGTACGAGAAGGTGCTTGAAGCCGATCCGAACGATGCGCGTGCCGCCCGCGAGCGTGCGAAGGCGTTGCTGTTGGCCCGTTCCGCCAATGCGAACGTGCGTGAGGTGCGTGCCGCCGCTGCTGACAATCCCGATGATGTTGAAGCGCAGCTTGCCGTCGCCGACATTGATATGATCGGCGGTCAGATTCAGGATGCGTTCGACCGTTTGCTTGATTTCGTCGCAGCCGGTCACAAGGCCGATATTGAGCCTGTTCGCAAGCGTCTGTTGGAATATTTCACGATTCCTGAGCCGACCGACGAGCGTTTGAAGCGCGCCCGCCGTCGCCTCGCCACGCTCATGTACTGATTCGTTTATTGACTTAGATGCCGTTTTAGGTACCGTTCAACCGTAGGCTGCACAACCAAATCGTTTTTTGCGGCCTACGGTTGTTTTTTAAAAACTTATTCCATACGATTGGTGCCGAAATAGTCGAGGAATTGCGGTCCGTCTGTTTCCAATTCGTCTTCGAATTCGGATTTCCATCGTGAATATGGATTCGCGGCAAGCCCTTCATTGCTGAACCGCGATTGGTCGGTGATTTCGGTGGTGCAGAATTTCGGAATCACCAGATTGGTGACCGGGCCGATGCGTTCCGCTTCCGCAATGATCAGGGGAGCGTTGGTGCCTCCGAACACGTCGATGTTCCAGCCGTCCTCATCGATCCAGTCGGTGAAACGGTTTTTGATGGTTACGTGTCCGCCGCGTTTGATGAGCTCCCCGGCGATGCGTGAATCCAAGTCGCGGCTCGCCTCATAGCGCGTGCCTCCCACGGACGGCCCTTTCACGGTGACTGATCCAATCCGAAATTCGTCGCGATACTTTTCGAGCACGGCCAGCGGGTCGAGGTCCGGAGTCATGGCGATGCGAACGGACTTTGTTTTTAATCGCACGCGCAGCGCGTAATTATCTTGATGAACGTAATAACTTTGCACGATTAATGTAGGACTGTCACTGTCATCCAACTGCGTCGGCAGGGCACGGCAGAAAAAACGGCGTGTGTATTCGAAATCGCCTATATTTCTGCCTGAATCCTCAACCATATTTTCAGTCTAGTGGAAAAGACGCGGTAAATAGCGTTATTGCGCCGTAATTTATGATGTAATACTCTTCGTTCCCCGTTCTGCACCCGTCGAATCCCCTACATAGTTGAGTGCGTTGCCGAAACCCCATCCATGCTTATTTTGCCAACATAATGATTGAGATTCAAAGACCATTTTTCCGTAAAAAGTGTCGTTTTCATCTCAAGGCAGTGTAAAGTAGGTTGACGCACGGGTTTGTAGCTCAGTGGATAGAGCGTCTGTCTCCGGAACAGAAGGTCGTGGGTTCGATCCCCATCAAGCCCACCACAAAGATATGTGAAGGGCCGGGGCGCAGAGCCGGTATTTGGAACATGGGACAATGCGAGTCGATTCCATGGGTACAGTGATTGCTTGAGATTGCGTTGTCGTGGTTTGCCATGGCCTGAACGCAAGCAAGATGCAATAACACGTTTTTCAAAGGAGAACATTATGAGCGAGAAGATGGAAGCGGTTGCGACTTCTGAAGCCCCGGCTGCACTGGGCGCTTACAGCCAGGCCGTGAAGGCCAACGGTTTCGTGTTCGTCTCCGGCCAGCTGGGCATCGACCCGGCCACCGGCGAACTGGCTGGCGAAACCGCCGGCGAGCAGGCAGCCCAGGCACTGAAGAACATCAAGCACATTCTTGACGCCGCAGGCACCGGCATCGAGCATGTCTGCCGCGCCACCATCTACATGAAGAACGTCGAAGACTTCCACGAGATCGACGACGTGTATGCGCAGGCCTTCATCGGCTCCGTGAAGCCGGCCCGCGTCGCGTTCGGCGGCAACAACATTCCGAAGGGCGCTCTCGTTGAGATCGACGCCATCGCTGTGCTCTGATTTCAGTGCGCTGATTGCAAATCTCCAGGAAATCCTTTTCAGGCTCGTATGCGGTTTCTTACGCTGCATGCGAGCCTGCTTTGTTTATGCAATCTCAGGATTGCCGTAAAAGTGAACAGCAGGCAACATGATTCCACCGATTTCCGTATAGTAATGCGATTGGGTATTGTGCAAACGCAAGAACGCAAGAACGCAAGAACGCGCCCGTCCAAATATGAAGGAGCAGTCGCGCATGGCCGAATCGCAAGTCAACGCATCCACTGCAGGCACTGACGCCGCTGAATCCGCTGAAGTCGAGCAGGGTGGTCTTGAACGCAAGATGGAAACCCGCCATCTGACCATGATTTCGCTGGGTGGTGTGATCGGCACTGGCTTGTTCCTCAGCTCCGGCTACACGATTCACCAAGCCGGCCCTCTTGGCGCGATCATCGCGTATGGCATCGGATCCGTGCTTGTGTATTTTGTGATGCTCAGCCTCGGCGAACTGTCGGTGGCTATGCCGTATGCGGGCAGTTTCCACCTGTATGCGAAGCGTTTCATCGGCCCCGGCACCGCGTTCACCATCGCCGTGCTGTACTGGCTGAATTGGGCGGTGGCGCTCGCTTCGGAATTCACGGCAGCCGGTCTGCTGATGCAACGTTGGTTTCCTGATTCGCCCGCGTGGATTTGGTCCGCCGTCTTTATTGCGGTGGTGTTCATGCTCAATATTCTGTCGGTGAGGCTGTATGGCGAGTCGGAATTCTGGTTCGCATCCATTAAGGTGTTTGCAATTATCGCGTTCATTGTGGTCGGCTTGCTTGCCATGTTTGGTGCGATTCCGATTGCCGGCTACGATCATGCTCCGCTGTTTGAGAATTTTTACAATGACGGCTGGCTCCCGAATGGTGTGCTGCCGATTTTTTCGACGCTGTTGACGGTGGTGTTCGCGTTTTCGGGCACTGAGGTCGTTGGCGTTGCGGCGGGGGAGACGAAAGATCCGGCGCAGGCGATTCCGAAGGCCGTGCATACCACGGTGTTGCGTCTTGCGATTTTCTTCATCGGTTCGATTGCGGTGATGTCCGCGCTGATTCCGTGGCATCAGTCGGGTGTCGACACGAGTCCGTTTGTGCTCGTGTTCCAGTCGATCGGCATGCCGTTTGCCGGCGATGTGATGAATTTCGTGGTGTTGACGGCGGTGCTGTCCGCTGCGAATTCCGGCTTGTATGTGTGTTCGCGTATGGTTTGGTCGCTTGCGCAGGAGGGTATGATTCCGCGCGTGCTCGGCAAGACGAATTTTCATGGTGTGCCCGTGTTCGCGGTGCTCTTCAGTATGGCCGGATCGTTGTTGGCGTTGCTGTCTTCTGTGGTTGCCGCTTCGACGGTGTATTTGGCGTTGGTTGCGGTTTCCGGCTTGGCCACGCTGGTGGTGTGGGCGTCGGTTTCCGTCTGCCACTTGCGTTTCCGCAAGCAGTGGCTTGCTCAAGGCCATTCGGTTGACGATTTGAAGTATCGTGCCCCCGGTTTTCCGTTCGTGCCGATCGCTGCGATTGTGATGTGTATTGGCGCATTAGTTTTGGTGATTTGCGATCCGTCGCAGCGCTCCACATTGTTGTATATGATTCCGTTCGTTGCGATCTGCTATATCGGCTATTACGCTTCCGTGGCTTGGCGCAGAAAGCATAGCGAACTGCAGGATGGTACGCGGGGCGGTACGCAAGGCTGATTCTGTCTGCATAATCGGTAGACTTGGAGGAATGAGTCCAGAAGCGCTTAATGAACTGATTTTCAATATTGCCAACAACCTTGTGAATGAAGGCAAGGCAGGCACCCTGACCACCGATCTCATCCCTCCGCAGGCTAAATTCGCCGTCATGCGTCCGAAGGACCGCGCGCACGGCGATTGGGCGTCGAACGCGGCCATGCAGCTGGCTAAGAAGGCCGGCATGAAGCCTCGCGATTTCGCCGAACTGTTCGCTGCGGAACTTGCCAATGCCGATGGCATCAAGTCCGTGGAAGTGGCCGGCCCCGGCTTCATCAACATTGTGCTTGATTCCGCGTCCGCCGCAGCCGTGGTTGACACTGTGCTTGGCGAGGGCACGAACTACGGCAAGAACGACCATCTTTCCGGCAAGACCCTGAATCTTGAATTCGTGTCCGCCAATCCGACTGGTCCGATCCATATCGGCGGCACCCGTTGGGCTGCCGTCGGCGATGCCATGGCCCGCGTGCTCGAGGCCAACGGCGCCAAGGTGGTGCGCGAATACTACTTCAACGATCACGGCGAGCAGATCAACCGTTTCGCCAAGTCGCTGGTC
>OFMR01001392.1_pt1 | contig 9769 bp, 11 predicted proteins | sample 1541931 | NCBI WGS metagenome assembly OFMR01 (sample SAMN04209224, study PRJEB22552) | human gut metagenome | biome: gut; material: feces | host: Homo sapiens | place: USA: Oklahoma | reverse complement strand
ATAATATGCGGCAGTTGCACCGATCAGACCGCCAAAAGTCAGAGAAACTGCAACCGTTGCAATTCCAACGAACATAGAAATACGTCCGCCAAATACAACACGGGTAAAATAATCACGACCATACTGATCTGTGCCAAAAATATGAGCTGCACTGGGTGCCTGATAAGCATTAGCAAGATCCATTGTGGTTGCTCCACTTTCGTAATCCAGCCACAGGTCTGCACTCAAAACGATCACTGCCATGATCAGGAACACAACCAATCCGGCTACAGCCAGTTTATTCCTTTTAAAACGTATCCATATGGTCTTCCACTGGCTTTTTTTCTTTACTGTTCTGTATTTGCTTTTCTGTCCATTTTCAGTTGCGGCTTGTGTACTCATACTTTTTTACCCCCCTTTTTCACAGAAGTAAGTCTGGATGCCAGTCTTGGGTCAATATAGGTGTATACAATATCAACTAAAAGGTTTATCAAACTGGCAAAAATAGCGGTAGTCATAACTGCCCCCATAACGATAGGGGTATCTTTCTGACGAATCGCATTGATCATCAACTGTCCAAGTCCAGGAATGGTAAATACCTGCTCCAAAACGATAGAACCACCCAATGCAAATCCAAAGTTTGTACCAATAACAGTAACAACAGGAAGCAATGCATTACGAAGAGCATGACCATAAGTAACTCTTCTTGGTGATGCACCTTTTGCCTTTGCTGTACGGATATAATCCTGACGGATAACCTCTAACATCGTAGTTCTGGTCATACGCATTAAAGCAGCCGTAGTAGAAGATGCAGATGCAATGACCGGAAGAATAAAGTGTTTTGGAGATGAAAGTCCCATCATTGGCAGCCATCCCAGTCTAATAGAGAAGATCATGATCAGAAGCATTGCCAGGAAAAATGCCGGCATAGATGTGATCGTAAGTGAAATAGCAAGTGTCAGGTTATCTGTAATGGAATACTGTTTGATCGCTGACAAAATACCAATAGGAAGACCTATGATAACTGCCACGCAGATGCTGAAAGTTGCAAGACTTAAGGTATAAGGCAGACGGGTTACAATCTCATTAAATACTGGGAGATTGGATGTATAACTGGTCCCCAGATCACCGTGAAGAGCACCTATTACATATTTAACAAAACGTACCAAAAAAGGTGCGTTTAATCCCATCTGTTCTCTTAACGCTTCCTGCGCTTCAATAGGAGCTCCCTCTCCTAATATCATCATAACCGGATCTCCCGGTGTCAGTTCCATGATCGAATAAATAATAAATACGACACCTATAATGACTGGGATCATCATTAAAAGACGTTTTCCTATATATTTAGCCATAAACATCCTTTCCACAGCCATCACAGACAGCTGTTTTTTCCTAAAAAGATACTCTTTTGCACATTCTATTACACAAAAAACCGGACACCCCGGAGGATGCCCGGCTAATTACTGGTTTTTTATGTAATCATAATCTCAGGCTGACCGGTAATTATTCTTCTACAAGATAAGCATTTGCCCAAACGTTTCTTTCAAGAGGATGGAAAGTCCATCCCTTTACATACTTACTGATGATGATAGGGCTGGTAGATGTATACAGCGGGATTGCCGGAACATCTTCTTTGATCATCTCATAGCACTGACGGAAAATCTCGTTACGCTTTGTAGTATCGGTTTCAGCTGTTGCCTCATCAACCAGCTTGTCAAATTCAGGATTCTGATATCCTGCATAGTTATTTCCGCCACCAAGCATCGCACTTGTCAGTCTGCGGCGAAGCAGATATTCAGCATCATTTACAACGTGATTGGTCATTCTCAAAGAAGCCTCAAACTGACGATTTCCAGAAACTGTATCAATCCATACAGAACGCTGTAATTTTTCAAAAGTTACATTAATCCCAACTTTTGCTAACTGTGCCTGCATAATTTCTGCAGGTGCCATGTATGTATCAGAGCTGTCCTGTGTAAACACTACATCAATTCCATTTGGATATCCTGCTGCTGCCAGACATTCTTTTGCCTTATCCAGATCCTGTTCATACCACTTAAAGTCTGGAAGGTATCCAGTTGCACCAGTTGCACACCAACAATCATCTACTACACCGTATCCCTCAGCACCGCCTTGTACAAGTTCCTCGCGGTTAATAGCATATGCAACTGCTTTTCTTAAATTCACATCCTTAAACGGTCCATCTGTTGTATTAAAGGTAATATCAAATAAACCAAAGCCTTTTTCATCTATTTTAGACTGAAGATTTGGCAGTTCTGACAGATGCTTAAAATCTGCATTGCTGACTTTGTAGTAGTAATCGATCTCACCTGATTCTAATGCCATAGCACCTGCTGAAGCATCAGTAATGATCGTCCAGTTAATATTTTTCATCTTAGGTGTGCCACGATAGTAATCATCGAAACGCTCAAATTCCAGCTTATTTCCGCTCTGCCAGCTCTTTAACTTGTAAGCGCCACATCCAACTGGTTCACGTCCAAAATCTTTTCCTGCTGCTTCGCATTCTTTAACAGCTCTCTCGCTGACAATTGAGTAAGCCGGGTTGGTCATGATCTCAATGAATGGCGCATATGCGTATTTCAGAACAGCCTTTACATGGCTGTCATCCACTTTTTCAAAATGATCCATACATCCATTGGTCTGTGCCGTAAAAGAAGACTCAATTGCACGGTTTAAAGAGAATACTACATCATCTACTGTCATTGTGTCGCCATTGTGGAATTTTACGCCATCACGAATGGTAAATGTATATTCCAGACCATCATCACTAGCAGACCATTCAGTAGCAATTGCTGGTTCATATTCCTGGGTGTCCCAGTTAAAATAAAGCAGGGAGTCAGATACATTGTACATAAATGCCCAGGTAACTAAATCCTTGGTCTGTGCCGGATCCAGGGAAGTTGGCTCAGACTTACATGCCATATTTAAGGTATCACGGCTGCTCAGTTTTTCCTCTCCTGCAGCTGCCTCTCCTCCTGCTGCGCCTGATTCTGTGCTGCTTCCTCCTGAAGCTGGTGCACTGGAGCCACCACATCCTGTAGCAGTAACAGCCATAGCTGCTGCCAGACATACCGCCAGTAAACTTTTCAGACTTTTTTTCATACTACATTTCTCCTCTCTTTTTTCTTCACACGCTTCCTTTGTGTTTGTCTTTTTATTCAAATCTGCCAAGCTTGCAGTTTGATTTGTTTTTCAATGAATTGTTTCAAAATTGTATGCATTTTTCTGTTGTTTTTTCGAACATCTTTCTTATTTACTAATAATAATGCAACATTATCCAAAAATCCAATACCTTAAACTTTACATTTCCATAACTTTTTGTTATGATGATTTTAATTCATCTATTTAATGCGCCATAGTTATAATACATTAAGCACCCACATAGTATCTTCCATTTGTTTTTCATATTAAGAAAGAAGGAATTCGTGTGAATATTAATAAATTCAGCTACGTTTTAGCCATTGCAGAATATCAAAATATGACAAAAGCAGCAGAAGCTCTCTATATTTCCCAGCCTGCTCTTACAAAATCCCTGAATCTTTTAGAAGCAGAACTGGGGGTAAAATTGTTTGACCGCAATATTTCACCCATAAGACTTACTTATGCCGGAGAAGTGTTTTTGCAGAAAGCGCAGAAGATCATGGAAATGCATGACCATATGATGAAAGAAATGAGCAGTATTGCAACACTGCATAAAAGCAGACTGATCCTGGGCATACCTGGCGAACGCGGAACTATGTGGCTGCCTCTGATCCTTCCTACTTTTTTCAAACAATTCCCCGACGTGGACTTACAGATCATAGAAGGAAACAGTGCAGAAATTGAAGACAAACTCCTGAACAATGAAATTGATCTGGCATTTTATACTTTGCCTATTTATGCAAGCAAAATTGAATTTGAAGTGATCGCCGATGACCCCTTTGTGATCGCAGCTGCCAAAACACATCCTTTTTGCCAGAGGTTTAACTTATCACAAAATGATTATTGCCACCCTTATCAGATACCACCTGAACTGCTCATAAACGAAGAATTTACCTCCATCCGCTCAGGAGCAGGCGTCCGCAGAGTTGCTGAATATATTTTTGAACGCTATGGGATCCCTTATAATATAATTTACGAATTTTCAAGACATGAAACCGCTGTGCGGATTGCAGGCGAAGGTGTCGGACTTACAGTCACACCTATTATGACTATCATCAGAACAGGCTTAAAGGATAAGATGGCCTACTTTTCATTGGATAATCCTCCTGCTGGCCGTAAAGTCATATTTGCCCACAGCCGTACCAAGGGATTGAGTTTAGCCGGAAAAGCATTTATTAATGTTACAAAAGAAATTATAAAAACCCCGGCTGCCAAAACAGTGATATCTCCAGAGCTTACGGTAATTCCAGCATTATATGTATAGGCTGCTGGTTCTTTCAAAACAGCTGTCCCGGCAGCTTCTGCTTTTCTTTTACCGGGAAGGTGGCTTCAAACCGTTCAAACCCCTCAGGGTCTTTCTCACAGACAAAATACCCCTCTGGATCTTTGTAAGTGCCGGAGACGCCGTCAAAAAATCCTGGGGTCAGTTCTTTGATGAGAAAATAGTTCGCCTCTGGGTCATCGGCATAGCGCACGCCCTTGGTTTTGGCCGGAACAAAGCCAGACTTGCCGTAAAAGTCAATATTGCCGGTAATGGCAAGCGCCCCTGCGCCCATCTCCTTAGCTTTTTCCATGGAATAGTCGAGAAGCTGCTTTCCGTAGCCCTGCCGCTTGTATGCAGGTGCAATGCCGATGGGACCAAAGGTCATGACCGGCACCTTTCGTCCATCGTCACAGTCGATCTCCGACCGCACATAGATGATCTGCCCGATCATCTCACCGCCCAGTTCCATCACAAAATCCAGATCCGGCACAAATGCCGGGTCATCCCTATAACAATGCAGCACATAGTGCTCCATACAGCCGGGCTGGTAAACATTCCAGAATGACTCACGGGTCAGGTTTTCAACGGCTCTGTAATCGTCTTTCGTTTCCAGACGAATGATAATATTCTTTTCTGACATAATTATTCTCCTTCTCTTTTATCAATGATTTTGTATAATTAGCAGCAGACATGTTTCGCATTACATTCTCTGATCCAATGATCAAGGAACTGCATCTGTTCCTCAGTATGGAACCAGTGCTCGCCGCCGGGCATGACGGTCAGGCCAGCATGGTGCTGCTTGGCAAATGCAGATACCGTTTCAATGAATGTTAAGGCAAGTTCCTGTTCGGTCACCCCCGACCATTGCATCATATTGCAGATCAGTTTTTCCATATCCACGATTGGCGAGATCAAATAAGCCCGGTCAACCAGCGTTTCATCCAGCGAGGATATCCCAAAGAAAGCCCCGATGCTGTTTGCAACCAAGGTAATGTGCTCAAACCTACTTCTCTGTGTGGTAAAAAATGCAAAAAACTCTTTCTTGGCTTCCCAAAGCGTTTGCGAACGGTAATCAAACCCGATCACTTCACTATTAGGAAAGAACATTTTGTAGTGCTCAGCTTCCCCAGCCGAACCGCCCTTTCCGTGAACATATATAATTAAATTTTTCATTTTATCTCATTCCCCTTTCTAAGACAGCGGAAAACCATCCACAAAAGCAGGTGTAAAAAAGACTCCGAGAGAACATTTATTGCTGCGCTCTGTACCAATCGAGAATGGTGCTTAGATTTTCTGCCTTGACCCGCTCGCCACCGTGGAGCATCATATCCAGCATATCGTCCTCCTCCGGCGTGCAGTCTTTCTTTGCGGCCAGACCTTTGCCCACTGTTTTAACCATGATCTCCATCATGAATCGATAAATACCGTGTAGCTTTTTAACATTGAAGTTTCCTTGCAGGGTGAACAGCGGAATGTTGGCTGGAATCGCTGATTTTTTCCGCACGCTGTCTGTCTGTGTTCCGGTTTGTCCCATGCCGACGCCGCAGACAGCGCACACCTGATAGCGCTTCGCAGCACTGACACAACCCTTGACCGAACCGGCCATGATCCAGCCAAGATAGACAACCTCCGCACCAGCAAAGACCCGTTTTTTCGCTTCTACAAGGGAATATGCCGGAAGTCCGGTTTCCTGGGCCAGTAGCTTTGCATACTGCCCGGTACTTCCGGTGTTAGTGGTGTAAATAATTGCATCCATAATAGTTGCTCCTTTCAAAAAATAGGACGCAGCGCATGATCGTTTTTGCGATCAGCACTGCGTCTTAGCGTCTGGCTGTTTGGTTTCGATGATAAAATTTTTTGCATTGATAATACTCTCATGCCTGCATTTTGGACAAAACAGAGGAAAAGTTACTAATTCCGTCTCCCGCAGTATCTGCAAGCGCGTCTTGGCACCACACCACGGGCATAAGACCCAGCGTTTTTCTTCTCCCACATCTTTCATGTTGTTCTCCCCTTCTTTCTGTAATCAGACTCAACCTTGGCAATAAAGTGATCAATATGTGTCGCCAGCAAAGAAGAAGCAGATTCTTTTTTTTCGGCACCGTCGTAGACACTGTATAAAAGATACATTGGGCCATAGAATTCCAACGCCAACTGCATAGCGTCCTCATCAGAATCTGCCAGCTTGCGGAAGATGGCCGCCATGTACTCCAGTGGACCACCCGCCAGATAGTCATGATGGAGCTGTGCAAGCTTGGGATCACGGTATTGCTCCAGCGTCAGCATTTTACGGAAATTGGAAGAAAACGGTTCCTTTGTCCAATGGTCAAACTGGGCAAGACTGTATGTGCGGATTTTCTGAATTGGTGTATGCAGATATGCTTCCGCAAAGCCGTCTGGTTCCGTTTCCGGCATTTCATAGACTTCCGCGCGCTCATAGTCCATCTTGTTCATCCGCTCCACGATCTTATCTAAGATTTCTTGTTTGCTGGCATAGTGCTTATATAAGGCGGCTTTCGTAAATCCTAACTGTCCTGCAATATCATTCATAGACGTCCCAAGATAGCCGTTCTGCGCAAACAGCTCCAGTGCTATCCTCAAAATCCGTTCCTTTGTACTCTCTGCCATAACTATCTCCTTTATCAAAGTAACCATTCGGTAACTCCATTATAGTTACCGAATGGTTACTTGTCAAGAACTAATGAAAAAAATATATTTTCAATCCTGTATTCCCGTTTATCCCCAGGCATTCAATCAATTTTTGATAACATTAAGAAGAATTTGACCAAATTTCACATCAATTCTTTATGAACCATAAACATAAGAAAACCCTTGAAAATACTGGATTTCCAAGGGTTTTGATGTTCTCGTGGCCTGCCGGATACTGCACCGTCTTTGGATCAACACCTTTGTAATTGCATCCGCATCTCCATCCAGATACCAGATACCAGCGATGTTTGAAAACTCACCATTACCGGTTTCCGTATCAACTGCCCAGCCGGGAACAGTGCCTTCAGGGACAAAGACACAAGAGTTTCCGTCAAGGTCGAATTCAATATGCAGCGCATCGTAGGAATCAAACCAGCACATATAGCCGCAGCTGTCATATTCGTTGCAGGCATAGACATAATTTTCGTACTGCGGACGGATCTGGAGAAAACCGCAGTAGACCAGATCACCGTCAACATACAGCTCAAAGCGTGGTTCGCCGTCCTCGTTCAGCTTTACAATCAATTTCTGTTCAGGCTCTCCCTCGTTGACAACACCATCCCAAAGGCCAAGATAGCTGGTATAATCTGTATTATCGTATGCTTCTTTGAGCATACCTTCAATTCTGGTAGGCGTAACACCAGTATCATTACCGCTGTCTCCACTGTTACCGTTGCCACAAGCGGTCAGGCTTAGGCACAAGGACAGAACCAAAACAAGGACAAATCGCTTTCTTATAATTCTTTTCACTCTTATTTTCTCCTTTCCCAGATGAACTGTTAATGTTCCTGCTTAGCCATTGCCAAAATTTCATCATGACTCAATCCCACATTTCCGAAACGAATAAAAATACCGGTCGTTACAACGCTATTCCATGTCTGCAAATCAGCCAGAGAATGAAAGCGAAATTTCTCCAGATAAGGCTTCATATCCAGGAGCAAACGACTGTCGGAGACAAAGTCAACTTGTAAAATATACTGGCTTAGTGGCTTTACTTCTGAAATATATCTTCATTCCATATAGCTTTCTCCTTTAACCACGGGGATGCCTTTCAGCGCTCCCTCCAAAAATATTCTGTTGTGTCTCCCTCGAAACAGATTTTGCTGTCGCTCATATCCAATCCTCTGGAAGTTGTGTACCGAAATGTCTGCCCGCTCTGAAGACGGCGCTTATTTCCTAACTTGATTACAATTCCATCCGGGTCTCCCACTTGAACATCCCCCTGCTCCGGTTCAAATTCATACCAGTAAATGGTATCTCTCTGGACCATAAAATAGAGGGAGCTGCTCCTATCCCCGTCAGGATACCAATATCCCTCGGCGACTGTATTGTCGTTATCATCGGATGAGATAATTTCATGTTCCTGTGTGCGCATATCCTCAATGGAGTCATAACCCAGTTGCTTTGCCGGATTATCATCGGTGAAGTCATAGTCGGTGTCCTCAATCACACCGGGGGTATAGTAATCTTCTCTTTCACCTTCACTACTTCCCACTCCGCAGGCAGCAAGGCCAAGGCATATGACCAGCGCCAGCAGAAAAGCCGTACATTTTTTCCAATCCTTCATTTTCTCACTCCTCCTAAGTCAATAAAAAATCCACCGTACAAATATTGTACAGTGGATTAAAAAAGATAACCATTAACCAAAGGTTAGGGGGTGGCATTCAGCATGGATAAAATCTGCTGCCGCTTCGCCCGGGTATCCCATCTATATTAAGTTTAGAATAAATCTGATTTAAAGATTTTTCACAAACAGTGCCCGGATAGCGTTGAGGACGGCTATAATCATCACGCCCACATCAGCAAACACGGCCAGCCACATATTGGCGAAGCCCAGAGCGACCAGCACAAGGCAGGCCAGTTTTACGCCGATGGCCACCACGATGTTCTGATAAACGATGCCAAGGCACTTGCGGGAGATTTTGATTGCTTTGGAGATCTGCAAGGGGTCATCATCCATTAGAACCACGTCAGCAGCCTCAATGGCGGCGTCAGAACCCATGGCACCCATGGCGATGCCGATGTCTGCCCGGCGAAGCACCGGGGCGTCGTTGATGCCATCTCCCACAAAAGCCAGTTTTTCTTTCTCTGGTTTGTTCTGAATCAACTGCTCCACTTTCTCCACCTTGTCAGCAGGAAGCAGTTCACTGTAAACCTCATCCAACTCCAAAGCGGAGGCCACACTGTCAGCCACCTTCTTGGCGTCACCAGTAAGCATCACAGTCTTGCGAACCCCAGCCCACTTTAATGCCTGGATGGCTTCCTTGGAGTGAGGCTTCACGATGTCGGAAATAACAATGTGTCCTGCATATTTCCCGTCAATCGCCATGTGAATGATCGTCCCCACACTATGGCACGGAATAGCCTGGATCCTCAAACGATTCATGAGCTTGTCGTTTCCAGCCGCGACCTGATGATCATCCACTGTGGCAATCACTCCGTTGCCGCTGAGCTCCTGAATATTGGTTACACGGCTGCGGTCGATTTCCATGCCATACCCTTCGAGCATCTCACACTGATCAGCGGTCGTCAAATGACTATTCGTGCAAGCACGATAGTCACTTTCCTCCTTGCCATGACAAAAAGCACCCAATTATTTATTACTGAGTGCCTGCATTAGAATCGTATTTAATTGTTCAGATTTGGTCAGATTAT
>OFMR01001380.1_pt1 | contig 9846 bp, 7 predicted proteins | sample 1541931 | NCBI WGS metagenome assembly OFMR01 (sample SAMN04209224, study PRJEB22552) | human gut metagenome | biome: gut; material: feces | host: Homo sapiens | place: USA: Oklahoma | reverse complement strand
TGCTGCGTAGGCGCCAACTGCCTCGAACATACTGGAAAGGCTGGTCTTACATCCCTTTACGTGGCCTGCAAGCATTGGGCCGCCGCTGACAAATACAGTTGGGATATTTAATCTTGCTGCTGCCATTAACAGACCAGGAACGTTCTTGTCACAGTTTGGAACCATGACTAACGCATCAAACTGATGAGCCATTGCCATACATTCTGTAGAGTCAGCGATCAGATCTCTGGTAACCAGGGAATATTTCATGCCAACATGTCCCATGGCAATACCGTCACAGACTGCAATAGCCGGAAATACGACCGGGGTACCGCCACCCATGGCAACACCTAATTTTACTGCCTCTACGATCTTATCCAGGTTCATATGTCCCGGAACGATCTCATTATAAGAACTTACAATACCTACTAATGGCTTATTCATTTCTTCTTCTGTCATACCAAGTGCATTAAAAAGGGAACGATGCGGTGCCTGCTGCATTCCTTTTCTTACTGCGTCACTTCTCATATTTTTATCCTCCTGAAAATCTCATGTACTCCCGGAATCTTTTAGTGAATACGCTCTGCAACCAGATCACCCATCTGGGTAGTTCCAACCCTGGTGCAGCCCTCTGACATAATATCGCCGGTACGATATCCATCTTTCAGCACCTGACGTACTGCTGTCTCTACTGCCAGTGCCTCTTTGTCCAGGTCACAGGAATAACGAAGAAGCATCGCTGCGGAAAGAATGGTTGCTAATGGGTTGGCAATATCTTTTCCTGCAATATCCGGTGCAGAACCATGGCTTGGCTCATACAGACCGAACTTTGACTCATTTAAGCTTGCAGAAGATAACATGCCGATAGAACCGGTGATCATACTTGCCTCATCTGAAAGGATGTCACCAAACATGTTCTCAGTCAGAACTACGTCAAACTGTCCCGGATCCATAACCAGCTGCATTGCACAGTTGTCTACTAACATGTGGCTTACTTCTACTTCCGGATAATCCTTTGCAACTTCATTTACAACCTTGCGCCATAAACGGGAAGTATCCAGAACATTTGCCTTGTCAACACTTACCAGCTTTTTACGGCGCTTCATAGCGATCTCAAATCCCTTGACAGCAATACGGCGGATCTCATGCTCACTGTATGGCATAGAGTCTACCGCATATAATTCACCGTCTTTTTCCTCAGTGCTTCTTGCGCCGAAGTAAACACCGCCGGTCAGTTCACGCATAATGACCATATCAAAGCCATTTCCAATGATTTCTTTCTTTAATGGGCATGCATCTGCTAACTGCTCAAAAAGATAAGCCGGACGGATATTTGCAAACAGTCCTAAACCTTTACGGATCTTTAAAAGTCCTGCCTCTGGTCTCAGGTTTGGTGCAATATCATACCATCTGGAGTTGCCTACATCACCTCCAACAGCACCTAACAGCACTGCATCTGAATTTCTGGCTGTCTCCAGCGCTTCATCCGTCAGCGGAACACCATATGCATCAATGGAGCAGCCGCCCATTAAAATATCTGTATAATTGAACTTATGTCCGTAAACTTCTCCTACTTTATCTAATACCTTTTTGGCCTCTCTTACAATCTCAGGGCCAATACCATCTCCCGGAATTGCAACAATATTATAATCCATAATTATTATCCCCTTTATCCATTATTCCTATTGGTTATATCTTTTGCAATAGCTGTGATTTCTATCAATCATATCTCATTTGAGGCTTCATTTCAACTATTCCCGCCCATTTTCCCTATTACAAAATATACATGTTTGGAATTGCCGGTATAACTATAAATCATAATTCTAAAAACATTCGTAATCTTCTCATTTTTCTATTGGATCTCACGGATCAGGCAATACTGTTTTAAATCAAAATGCTTCTGGACAATGCCAAAAAGCTTAAAACCAAAATGCTCGTACATAGGCACGTTATCCGGATTATGGGTTTCCAGTGAGATCATCAGATGATGCTCCTGAGCATAACGGATCACCTCATCCATAAGGATAGCTGCCAGACCATGATGCTGCATGTCCGGATCCACTGCAAGGTAGATCACATGAAGACGCTCTTCCTGGTGGAGCTGGTCGGTCCACCGGGAGTTTAAGTAATCACGGCCTTTCATAAAATTCCATAAAGTCTTCAGGCTCGGATCCTCTTTGATCAGATATTCATCTGTCTTTAAACCCGCCCAGGCTTCTGTAAGATAAAAAGTAAGGGGATTATAAGGCTCTGACTCATCAGAAACCACTAACAGGGAATTCATTTCCTCGCTGTCAGAATAAATCTCACAGGTTTCAATAAATTCTGTAAGATCACACTTGAAAAGTTCAGGAAGCAGACGCTCCCTTGTCTCTTTTTCCGGGATCAGCTTGCAATATAAGGGATCATGGGCAAAGCATTTCACCAGCAATTTTTCCAGTTTTGGCAGATCTTCTTTTTTTACTCTGTATAACGTCTGACTTTCCATACTATATATCTGTTCTCCTTACTGTTTTTCCAGGCATCCTTCCATGGCAGCCAAAAGCTTCTCCACAGAAGATGCCATATAATCAATATCATCCCGGTAGCACTGCTCCTGGGCTTTTGCAGCCTGAAGCAGAGTCTTGTATTCTTCTTCCAGATCCGGTCTTTCTCCTGCTTTCTGCAGTTTGTTCTTTTTCTTTAAACTTACTACCAGATCGTACAGGTTTTCATGGTGGATAATACGGCCATAGCCCCATTTTAACCGGTCTGCCGGCTGATTTAATACATATTCAGTAAAATAACGGAATACTTCTCTGTCAAACAGGAAGGCATACCTGTTATTATCGATCTCATAAACTGCTTCCAGGGCACCTTCCGGATCATCCTCTTTTAAGCAGGCAAGCGCCTTATAAATGGCTTTCAGGTTCTCACCTACCCCCTGCTGCGGGAACAGTACATCATCATGCCAGTTTAAGCGGACAAAATAGTCCTGTTCCTTGCGGAAGATATAAAGAAGGGAGCTGTTTAAGTCTGCATATCCTGCTGCCACATTCTTTGCCTCATCATACTTTCCTGATTCCAGAAGGCTTTTATAATCATCGTTGATCTTCTGTAGCTGACTGTATAACTGACGTCCCAGCTCTTTTGCCTTATTCAGGCGTTCTAAAAGTTTTGTCTCATCTGCCTGTGTTTTTTCACACAGGGATTTTTCTACGCTGTCTTCCACTGCAGCAAACAGCCGTTCAAAATCCATAGGTACTACTGCTGTATAGTCAAATGCCAGCACCAGTTTTCCATAAAGGTTATGGTGGAAGCGGTAAACCGGCTCGTCATAGAAATCTTCATTATCAAACTGAGAATGATAGTGGGTCTCCATAAACTCCCCGTCGCTGAACTCATTTACAGAGGATGGAATTCCTGCAATGGCAATGGAAAAATCATCAGACCAGGTCTGGATGGGGAAGTGGACTTCCAGGCCTTCCGGGTATGCTTCTTTTGACGGCTGAATATGCTCTGTTGCTTTCTTCATAAAGGAAGCGTATTCGTAGGTGCAGCGGACTGCATCCTTCTTTCCATGGGCATGGGCTGGAAGTTCAAAGTTAAAGTCTGCGACCACCTTTCCCTGCCACTCCGGATGGACAGTAAATACCTGTTCGTAGGCACCGGTAGACCAATCATATTTAGAGTCTACTACCCCCCACTCTTCTGCTGCCATAGCACAGAACACTAACGTCTTCCTTGGCTTATATCCCATATCAATAAAAGTTCTTGCGATCCCAAGCATCATTGCAACTGCCGCATTGTCATCCTGAAAACCAGTAAAATACGAGTCATAGTGAGCGGACAGCATGATCATCTGCTCCGGCTCTTCTCCTGGTATCATGCCGGTAATGTTATAGGACTCCCGGTCACGGACCACAGTAGACTGGGCATCAAATAATACCTGGATTTCTTTAAAATCCCCTGTATGATTTCCAGTTTTTTCTATATTTCCCATATCTTCTTTTAAGACAGCCGCATCTGCCTGGGAAATGGAGAAAGCAGCTGCCTCTTTCGGTCCTGCAATATCCTGGGCATTTAAGGACGTATCATGGATCTCCCCATACCCCTGATCCTGAACTGCAATAAGTGCTGCCGCTCCCTTTAAATGAGCCTGATAAACCGGAAAATTGATCCACCATTCTTCTCTCTGGTTAATATCGATCAGCACAAGCTTACCTTTTACATCTATATTTTCATAATTTTCCGCTGTGCCCCGTCCTAAATAGACCATGGAAAATTCCTGAAATCCTTCTGTATGAAAATCTGTCTGATAAGCGCCTAATTGAAATTCATATTCTTTATCTTCTTTATCTCGGTAACGAAGGACCGCGTGATGAAAGTCCCAGCTGTCTACCTTGATCTTATCCTTTTGTACATTCTGAAGTCCCATTTCCTGCATTTCTTTTAAAAGCAGTTCTCCCGTCTCCCACTCTGCTTTGGAGCCGGCTGTACGGTATCCCAGTACCGGATTTGTCTTAGGTCCTTCCATTCTTTTTGCAAGATCATAAGATTTTTTTACATCAACAGCCTGTTCAAAGGCTTCTTCCCATTCCCTTAAACTGTTCATATTTCTGTCCTCTTTCTTCTAAGCTCTGTTTGAGAACGCATCCATCTCAAATGCTGCATCTATAATAGCACAAAATAAGCCGCTGCAAAATGTCTTTTTACACTTTACAGCGGCTTGTATTTACAGTAATGTATCTATAGTCAGTCTGTTTTACTGGGCGATCCAGGCTCCATCTGCACCTACCAGATAATTATCAGGTGTCATGCAATCAGTAAGCATATCTCCATTTTCAGAACAATAGTAGCTCTTTCCATTCCAGTCGATCCAGCCGGTCTTCATATAGCCGTTCTCATCAAAGAAATACCATTTTCCACCTAATTCTTCCCACTGGTTTGCAGGATAGGTTCCGTCTGCCCTGCAATACCACCACCTCTTGTCTGTTTCCTGTTTCCATTTACCGGTAGTGCCGGAAGCTGTATTTACATTTGATGCATTTGGGTCTGTTTTAAATTCTGCTACTTTGTCACCACTAATATAAACGGTGTTAGATTCGGTCCATTCGCCTTTTACCGTATTGTCATATTTATTAACAGCACGGACTTTTACCATATAGTTTTCGTTTGGCTTCATCATACGTACTCTGCAGTTGACAGAGTTTGTATCGGTAGTAAGGGCAGTTCCTACGATCTTTCCTTCCCTGTATACACGGACTTCGTAGCTTCCTGCTGTACTTATAGCCGGCCAGGTGGCAATTCCATTATCTGATAAAGTAATTCCTTCCATGGATTTTAAACTGTTCTGCAGGGAAGGCAATTTTACATCCAACAGTAATTCAGAGCTGGAATTCTGTCTGGTAGATGATTTATATTCTGCACCCCCCTTTAATGTGATCTTATCCTTTCCCAGGGAAGTAAAATAATAATCATCATCTGCAGTCAATGTGATACGGATCTGGGGTGTCATATCTTCTGTCCAGGTAAATCCCTCATTTAATATATCATATCCATCTACGCTGTATCGGCTGCTGCTGCTGTCGATTTCAATATTCTCCATTCCAAAGTCTGTATCCGGTTCAATATCAGCCTTGATCGTCAATGTAACCGATGTGATCTTCTTTCTGCTGGCTGCATAGCCTGGGAACGCACACATTGCCGCAAAAATACCCGCCATAGCAGCTGCGATCAGTCTTTTTTTACTGTATGCCATATACCTTTTCCTCCTTTTCCTCACAAATGTTCTCTTGGAATCTTTCTTTGCTCTAAGACTACCCTTTTTACCATATACTGTCAATAAAGTTTTCCTTACGATTTACTAGTAAATCGTTTCGTAAATAACTGTACTGATCACGTAGGATGCGGATTTGAGTGTGCAGGTCTAAAAACGCAGGTGCAGCGTGCCAACGGCACGTAACAGCTGACTTTCATTATGCAATGTATCAAAAAAGCTCCATCTGCTGATGAAGCTTTTTTATAATACATTTTTTACTTTGCATAGCCCGTTACTCTGGATTCACGGATCACATTGACTTTGATCTGTCCCGGATATTCCAGTTCGTCTTCAATACGCTTGGAAATATCTCTTGCCAGCAATACCATATCGTCATCGCTGACCTGTTCAGGAATAACCATAATACGGACTTCCCGTCCTGCCTGAATAGCAAAAGACTTATCTACACCCTTGAAAGAATTTGTAATATCTTCAAGCTGCTTTAATCTGTTTGTGTATGTTTCCAGTGTCTCTCTTCTTGCACCAGGTCTTGCAGCAGAAATAGTATCTGCAGCCTGAACGATGCATGAAATAAGATTGGTCGGTTCTGTATCTCCATGATGGGATTCTACAGCATTAATAACAACTGCTGATTCTTTGTACTTTCTGCAAAGATCCACACCAATCTGAATGTGAGATCCTTCCACATCGTGATCGATCGATTTACCGATGTCGTGCAGAAGTCCGGCTCTTTTCGCCATACGCACATCCAGCCCGATCTCGCCTGCCAGAAGTCCTGACAACTGAGCAACCTCGATGGAATGCTTCAGCGCATTCTGTCCGTAGCTTGTTCTGAATTTCATACGTCCAAGCAGACGCAGCAATTCCGGATGGATACCCGGTACACCAACCTCGATGGCTGCTGCCTCTCCTTCTTCGCGAATCATAGAATCTACTTCTTTCTGTGCTTTTTCCACCATCTCTTCAATTCTTGCCGGATGGATACGTCCATCCACGATCAAGCGTTCAAGAGCAATACGGGCAACTTCTCTTCGGATCGGATCAAATCCGGATAACACAACTGCCTCCGGTGTATCATCAATGATAAGCTCTACACCTGTCAGAGTCTCAAGAGTTCTGATGTTTCGTCCCTCTCGTCCGATGATCCTTCCTTTCATCTCATCACTTGGAAGCTGCACGACTGAAATCGTAGTCTCCGCTACATGGTCAGCTGCACATCTCTGAATCGCATTGACAACATACTCTTTTGCTTTCTTGTCTGCGTTCTCTTTTGCCTGAGACTCCAGCTCCCTGACCATCTTTGCTGTTTCATGTTTCACATCTTCTTCAACAGTTTTCAACAGATATTCTTTTGCCTGCTCGGAGGTAAGACCTGAGATTCTTTCCAGTTCCTGCACTCGTTTCTGACTGAGTTCTTCCACTTTGGCTTCACGCTGTCTTAAATGTTCCTCTTTTGCTGTAAATTTTGCTTCACGCTGCTCAATAGCTTCGGAACGTTTGTCTACTGCTTCTTCTTTTGCCAGCACACGCTTTTCATAGCGCTGCAGTTCCGACCTTCTTTCTTTCGTCTCTTTTTCAAGATCATTCTTCGTCCGGATGGACTCTTCCTTCACTTCCAAAAGAGCTTCCTTTTTTGTCGTTTCAGCAGTTTTCACGGCATCGTCAATGATTTCTCTTGCTTTCGCTTCCGCATTTCCAATCTTGGATTCCGCATTGTTCTTCAGATTGGTAATGGTCAGATAGCGAGTTACGACACCGACTATCAACGCGAGGGCCGCCGCAATAATTACACATAAAATTACCGGCACAGGAGCACCTCCTTATTTAATTTTCATTGTACATGTTTATGTATCTGCATACATAAATACAACACTTAAATTTTATACTGTTTTACCAACCCTGTCAAGCATTCTCATCATAATTTTGTATCACTTGACGGATGTCTTCATATCGGAATCCTTTTCGTGCCAGATGACCGTATAATTTTTGCATTTGCTCCGGTGTAGCCGTCCTTAGATCCACACGCTTTTTCTCGATAATCTTAAGGATTGCCTCAGTCTCATCCTGTCCGTCAAAGCACTCTTCTACGACCTGCTGCGCAATTTCCCTTGATACGCCTTTCTGGCAGAGCTGATATAAAATCTCTCGTCTGCTCTTGGATGCCTTTCTGCTCTGTACAAAATTTTCCGCATACCGCGCGTCATCCAGATATCCGAAAGACTTCACATAAGAAATCGCTGCCTCCACTGCTTCCGGCGGGTACAATCCCTGACGCAGCTTCTCCCGCAGTGCCGATTCGCTGCGGTCCATATCCTCCAGAAGATGCATGGCACGAAGCTTTGCTCTTTTACAGATCACCTTCTGCAGAATCTCCTGTACAGTATCCTCCTCCAAAAGAGTCCCCTCAACAATCCGGTAATGCGACAGTTCGCCCTTGTATAACACAAAGGCGAACTCCTCATCTAAATACACTTTATATTTGATCTTGGTCAGCATCTCTACTTTCGTGACGACCATTTTTTATTCTTCTCCCTCGATCGACAGTTCCATCTGTTCTTCTTTTGGAGTCAGCTTCAGATCACTCTCTTTTACCTCTTCCTCTCCTTCGATCAAATGATAGTGCTGGCGTACTTTTCTGTCCAGCTCCTCCATCACCTCCGGATGACTGGTCAGATATGCTTTTGCATTTTCACGTCCCTGTCCGATCTTCTCTCCTTCATATGCATACCACGCACCACTCTTCTTGACAAGATCAATACCAACTGCCAGATCCAGAACATCTCCTTCTTTGGAGATTCCTTTTCCAAACATGATATCGAACTCTGCCTCTTTAAACGGAGGCGCAATCTTATTCTTCACGATCTTGATGCGGGTTCTGTTGCCGACCATCTCTCCGCTCTGCTTCAGCGTCTCGATCCTGCGGACATCCATACGAACAGAAGCGTAGAACTTCAATGCGCGTCCACCTGTCGTTGTCTCTGGATTTCCAAACATTACGCCTACCTTTTCACGGAGCTGGTTGATAAAGATAACCACACAGTTGGATTTGCTGATGACCGGTGTCAGCTTACGCAGTGCCTGCGACATCAGTCTCGCCTGCAGGCCGACATGGCTGTCTCCCATATCTCCTTCAATCTCCTGCTTTGGCACCAGGGCCGCAACAGAGTCAATCACAATAATATCCACTGCTCCGGAGCGCACCATCGTCTCAGCAATCTCCAGAGCCTGATCTCCGCTGTCGGGCTGTGAAATATATAATTCATCAATATCTACTCCGATCTTCTTCGCATAAACAGGATCCAGCGCATGCTCTGCATCGATAAATCCGGCAATTCCGCCTCTCTTCTGAACCTCAGAAATCATATGAAGTGCGACAGTTGTCTTACCACTTGATTCAGGACCATAAACCTCGATCACACGTCCCTTTGGCACACCGCCAAGTCCAAGTGCCAGATCAAGACTCAGACATCCGGTAGGAACCGTCTCCACGTTCATATGTACACTTGGATCTCCCAGTTTCATAACAGATCCTTTTCCGTACTGCTTCTCAATATGTGCGATCGCATCATCCAGCGCTTTTAATTTTGCTTCTTTCTGCGCTTCCATCTTATCATTTTTTGCCATGCTTTACTCCTTATCTGAACAGACAGCCTCTGCTGCTGTATGTGAACATTTGTTCGTTGTCTGTTCCTATCATATTATAAATACCTTCAAAAGTCAATCCCGATTATAACATTCTCACCGGCTTCTGTCATATAGAAAAAAGCGCCTCATTTTCTCCGGCTATTCTTATATGTTGTACAAAAAAATTGCTGTCCGGTAGCACATCCGACAGCAATTTTTTTGTATTTTTATCTTTTCTGCACCCTATGCAAGTGCTTTCTGCAGTTCCTCCTCGCTTTGTAAACCTACCGCACGGTAAGTTACCTCGCCATTTTTGATTACCAGGATCGTCGGGATGCTGGCAACTGCAAACTCACGTGCCAGTTCCATCTGCTCGTCCACATTTACTTTACCAAATACAGCGGTATCTGCATGTTTCTCTGCAAAAGCATGAAAGATCGGTGCCTGCATCTGGCACGGTCCGCACCAGGTTGCCCAGAAAT
>OFMR01001363.1_pt1 | contig 9954 bp, 9 predicted proteins | sample 1541931 | NCBI WGS metagenome assembly OFMR01 (sample SAMN04209224, study PRJEB22552) | human gut metagenome | biome: gut; material: feces | host: Homo sapiens | place: USA: Oklahoma | reverse complement strand
CATAGGAACGCTCATCCGGATGAACATATTTCTGAATGAGAAAATCAAATGACAGTTTATAATCTGAATTATCTTTAATATCGAGATCCGCAAAAGCATCAGTAAATCTGGAACGATATACGGAGATTTTCCCGGTTTCCCGGTTTACGCCATAAACAGACATATAGTCAGAAGCAAGCAGGTTGATGGCACCCAGCAGACGGAGAGAGTTCTCACCTGTGGGAATAGACTTTGACAGGCTTTCTCCCTCGGCTACTGTGCTGAATACAAGTGCATGTCCTCTGCTGCCATCGGGCTGTACAGTCTCTACTGCATCAACTGTTTCATAAATATGACGGATCGGATCCAGGTAAGTCTTTGGTCCCTGTATCCCCAGTGCTACAGGGCAGGGCGGGCATGGGGAATCAAGCCCCATAAGTGCCTTATAGCATTTTACTCCCGGCTGGAGATTGGGGTACAGCTGTTTGGCAGTGTCGTTATAGCTTAGGATATTATAGTCTTTGTCTATGCTGTAATATCCGGATGAGTGTGTGTTCATAATTTTGTACTCCTGATGTTTAGTATTTCAAAGTATACTCTTTTTACCAAAAAATAGCAATGATAATGGGGAAATTTATAAAAATTGTACAATGTTTCTGATGCCTGCACACGATTCCCAGGTTGACATCCCATCTGCCGTTTGCTACACTAAAACCACATATCTGACAAAGGAACGGGAAATATGAAGAAGAAAAAAATTATAATTTTATCTATTATGATAATTGTGGTTGCCTTACTCCTTGAAGCGAGCATTCTAAAATATGTTAATGACAGAAATGCCCATAGAACATCAAAGGTACTTCTTGATCGTGTGATTACTGTGCTTGATAAAAATGATGAGAGCAGGAACGAGCTGATCGAATCGTTAAAGGACGATTATATTGTAAGGGCTAAAGCAGTGTCATATATGATTGATGCCGATCCGGCGGTAGAATATGATGTGGATGAGCTGCAGAAAATAGCAAAACTAATGGCTGTTGATGAGATACATCTTTTTGATGATCAGGGAAATATTTACAGTGGTTCTGCACCCAGGTATTTTGGCTATAATTTTGATTCCGGTACGCAGATGGAGTATTTTAAGCCTATGCTTAAGGATAAATCGCTGACCATGTGCCAGGATGTTACTCCCAATACTGCAGAGGGAAAGAAAATGATGTATGCCATCACCTGGAACGAAGACGGAACTAAGATGCTCCAGGTGGGAATTGAGCCAAAGAGACTTCTCAATGAAATAAAGCAGAATAACATTTCCAATGTAGTTGCCGGAATGCCGGTATATAAAGCCATGGAAATTATGGTTGCAGATGCGGATACACAGGTAATAGAAGGAGCCACGGACAGTAGCAAATTAGGGAAAAAACTGGAAGATGTGGGGATATCATCGGATCATGTCAGTGCTGACGATGCGACTGTAACACAGATCAGAATGGATGGAAAGCACTGCAGATGCATGATGCACCAGAATGATAACTATATTGTTATTGTAACTGTAGAGGATTCATTTTATCAGCAGGGCGGCATGATTGCTATTTTTATAGTAGGTGCATATTTGGTACTGGCATCCTGCTGTATAACCTATATGTTTTCCAAAGTGATGAAAGAAAGACTGGAAAAAGAAAAACTGATATACACCTCAAATACGGATGAGCTTACCAGATGTTTAAACAGGCATGCATATGAAAATGATATGAAAAAGCTTAATCTTAGTGAGGAATGGGTATACATTTCTGTAGATCTGAACGGATTAAAACGGGCAAATGATTCTTATGGCCATATGGCAGGAGACGAGCTTATATGCGCAGCGGCAGATTGCATGAGAGACAGCTTTCATGAGTATGGAAAGGTATACAGAATCGGTGGAGATGAATTTGCAGTGATCATCACAGAGAATCCAAATCAGGTGGAAGAGCTGATACATAGCTTCGACTCCAATGTGGCAAACTGGCATGGAAAGTTTGTTAATTCAATGACTGTTTCGTACGGATGGGTTTTCAGCACAGAGAGAAACTGGGGTAGTGCATATGAAATTTCAAAAGCTGCAGATGCAAGAATGTATCAGAGCAAGGAACGCTACTATAAGGAAAGCGGTGCAGACAGAAGATAGGCAGGTTACAAAAAAGGAGCTGTCGGTAAATAAGCAAAATGCAGATGGCACATATACTTATAAAAACAATTGTAAAGTATATGCAAAAGTATCCAGTACAGTTTATCTTTATAGCAAACCAAATACACGAACTGTCTGGAACTCCGTTGACCTGAAACAGCGCCAGCTCTTTGATCTGGACTAATGCGTAATAATTTTACAAACTATAGTCAAATTAAATTCTATAAAAATGTCTTGAAACTACTGAAGAAGCATGCTAGTATAAAACCAAAGCATATTTCTCTTAAGTTTCAGGGCATTTTGCCGTCTTATATTCTAAATTCATTTCAGAAATCCATGCTTTTAATTCCAATTAAATTAGAAAAGCAGGAGTTCTGAACAATTCGGAAAAGAGCAGTATGTTCTTACGCTCCTGCTGACACAGGAGGTATTGTCTATGACAAAAAGAAAGAACAAAAAAGTCACTGCAAACCGCAATTACAAGGATACAGTATTCCGAAAACTGTTTTCTGACAGAAGAAATCTGTTATCTCTGTATAATGCAATCAATGGAACAGCGTATACAGATGAAACGAAGCTGGAGATTGTTACACTGGAGAATGCAATCTATATGGGGATGAAGAATGATCTGGCGTTTATCATTGATACGAATCTTTTTCTGTATGAACACCAGTCAACTTACAATCCTAATATGCCATTGAGGGATTTGTTTTATATATCCGGTGAATATCAGAAATTAGTGGACAGAAAATCCCTGTATTCATCAATACTGCTGAAATTACCGGCGCCGAATTTTATTGTATTCTATAATGGAAAGCGGAAAATGCCGGACAGATGGACGAACTGCCTGTCAGAATCCTATGAAAACCAACAGGGAGAGCCTAATCTGGAGTTAAAGGTAGTTACGATCAATATCAACAAGGACTGCAACAGGAAATTGATGGAGCAGTGCAGGATTCTTGGAGAATATGCGCAATATGTAGAAAAAGTACGTAAAAATGCGGAGACTATGAGTCTGGATGCTGCTGTAAAAAATGCAGTGGATGAATGCATTCAGAAAGGAATCCTGGCGGATTTTCTCAGAGTCAACCGCGCGGAGGTTATTACCATGAGTATATTTGAGTATGACAAAGAGGAAGAGGAACAGAAACTGCAGGCAATTTATGAAAAGCAGGGTGAATTAAGAAAGGCAAAAAGCATAGCCATCTCGCTTGCGCAGGAAGGAGAATCCATAGAAAGAATAGCAAGAATCCTTGGTGAAACGGAAAAAACGATTAAAGAATGGCTGGCTGAAACGCATTAAAATTGGTTCCGCAGTATCATCAATTGAATGTTACTGTGGAACCTTTTTATATTCATCTGCTATTTTAGCCGGGTAAGTCGGATTTTATCTGCGTATCCCTGAAAGTTCGTCTTCTATCCACTTATCTGTGTTGAAGTTACTGTCAAAGAACCTGACGATCACGCCGTAAGGTTCTGTATCGCTGTTGAATGCGTTGGCTTCATCAGTGTCTACGTGCATTGCCAGGTGATAATTTCTGTGGACTCTGACTACTACATCTGCGTAGATAAGTGCGCGTCCGTAGCTTTTGGTCAGAACGAAGACTTCGTCATTGTCTTTGATATGCAGGGCAAGTGCTTCATCCGGAGTCATGTGGATGTGGCGTTTGGCTACGATGACACCTCTGGGGATTTCGATATCCCCGCATGGACCGGATAAAATACAGCCGGGAGTTCCTTCGATATCACCGGACTGGCGTATTACGCTTGGAATCCCCAGTTTTCTGGTGTCTGTAAGGGACATTTCTACCTGCGTGTCGCTGCGGAAAGGACCGAGAAGTGCCATGTTTTCGAAAGTACCTTTCGGTCCTTTGACAGTTACTCGTTCCCGGCACAGATATTGTCCGGGCTGGCTTAATTCTTTGATAAAATGTGGTTTGCTTCCTTCTCCGAATAATTTTTCAAAATCTTCCTGCGAGATATGCAGATGTCTGGCAGAAGTTTCTATAGGTATTTTGATGCTCATTTATTACAATACTCCCTCAATATGTTACTTGTATATGTCTGTCCGACATCCTGTTGTCTGATGGGATACAGAGCAGTTATACTTACTTTTTAGTGTATCTCTTTAATTGGAAATATGCAATGTTTATCTTGTAAGAAGGACAATTTTTATTATAAAATAGTGTTAACTTATTTTTATCGGTTTACAAGGAGAAGTGTTCTGGGCTATAATAAGATACATTAGAATAACAGTTACTGTGAACGGAGTGAACAGTAACGAATAACAATTCTAAATGTGACAAAACAGAATGAAATAGTAATGTAATATCAGACTTATAGAATAATAACCAAGAAGGATTATTGAATGAGCAAAAAGAGATTTTCCGGGCTGCGTCTGATTCTTATGGTGCCTGTGGTGGTGCTTCTGGCCGGTGGACTGATCATCGGTGGGAGAGCTTTGCAGGAGCCGGGGGAAGTAAGGACTCTTAAGAAGCAGGAGGCAGCGCAGACGGATGAAGGACATCAGGAGTATTATTTCGGCCTTCTTAATGAGGATGAACAGAGAGGCTACCGCGAGATCCTGGAGGGGATCAGAAGCTTTGAGGATAAATTTTATCTGTCTCTCTCAGGAGATAATGAGATAGACAGAGTGTATCATGCAGTGCTGAAGGATCATCCGGAGCTGTTCTGGGTACATAACCGGGAGAAAGTTTATAAGACGACTTATTCGGGCAGAGATTACTGTCAGTTTTCTCCGGGATATACTTATACAGAGGAGCAGAGACAGGAGATCACGCAGGCTATGGAGAATGCGTATCAGGAGGTGTTATCGCAGATTCCGGATGGTGCTGATGATTACACGAAGGTAATGACTGTTTATACTTATGTCATAGACAATACAGAATATGTGATCTCTGATGATGACCAGAGTATAGCAGGAGCTTTCTGGAAGAAACAGGCGGTATGTGCGGGCTATGCGGGAGCAGTGCAGTATCTGCTGGAGCGTCTGGATATCCCCTGTATTTATGTGGAGGGTGATGCTGCAAACAGTACCCAGGGACATGCCTGGAATATTGTAGAGCTGAACGGACAGTATTATTATGTGGATGCCACCAATGGGGACCAGCCGGACTTTCTGGATGGTGATGCCACGCTGCTGGCAGAGCATAAGACAACGATCTATGATTATCTGTGTCCGTTCCCACAGGAGTACGAGGAGAATTATACGGCCTCTGATGAGTTTCCTGTTCCTGCGTGTACAGCGACTGACATGAATTTCTATGTGAGAAACGGCGCCTGTTTTGATACCTATGACTGGAGCAGTGTATATGATCTGTGCAGACTGCGCATTGACAGTGATGCTGCGGTGGTACGCTTTAAGTTTGGCAGCCAGGAGGCTTATGATGAGGCATATATGGATCTGATCGACAGTAATCATATCCAGGATATCGCAAAATATTATATGGAAGTCCATGGACTGTCACAGATTTCCTATCATTACGGCGTGATCGACAATATGAAGACCTTATACTTCATGTTCTGACGGGTTTAGTTCAGTTGAGAAGACTCCCGCTTCTATCAGTGAGTTGATTATAAACTTATCTCAGTGGCAGTCTGATCTCCGACTGAAATAAATGCCCCGCAAGGATGTGCGGCGGTTCTAAGAGAAATGTGTCAGTTGATGATAAGGAACGCTATAAATATATAACTAAAAGGAGTGACTGAAAATTATGGTTAATATGACAGATATATTTGGAAATGCGCTGAGTATTGCCGGGAGTTTTATGGATTCAGATCTGGTGAATCGTTTTATGATGGTAATATTTGCAGTGATCCTTGTGTTTGGAGTGCTGAACTGTATTCTGGGATACAGGCTTCTGCGTTTCTGGATGATGCTGGGAGGTTTTCTGGTAGGCGGCGGTCTTGCGTTGGTGGTTGTACATACAATGGGAATACAGGAGAAATCAACAATGCTGATCGCAGCACTGGCGGCAGGAGTTGTGTTCGCAGTGATTGCATTTCTGATCTATAAGGCAGGTGTGTTTATCTTGGCAGCAGGTATCGGCTGGGCGGCCAGTATTTATTTCCTGCATCCTACCAGCTCCGCAGTATTTTTTGCATGTATTTTGATCGGCGTAGCTCTTGGTTCCATGGCGGTGAAATACTGCAGGGAAGTGCTGATTGTGGCTACAAGTCTGATCGGTGGTATTATGGCAGGGGTTTCCCTTGCACAGCTTGGAAATCTGGCAGATATTCCCTATGGACTGGGAATGAGTGTGGGATTTGCAGTTCTGGGTATGCTGATTCAGTTTGCTATCAACAAACCGGTTTCTGAAGAGGATGAAGAAACGGTTGATGAAGAAAGCACTGAGCAGATTTACAGGCGAAATCAGGAACTGAGACAAGACCAGAGTTTTGAGCAGTCTCAGGACAGAGACATGGAGGAATCAATATATGCCAGAGGACAGAAAGGACAGGCGAGAAAAAATGGCAAAAGAAGCTAAGACAAATGCAATGAGAATGCTGGACAGACAGAAGGTTAAATATGAGGCGTTCTCCTATGAATGTGATGAATTTATTGACGGGATCCACAGTGCGGATAAGATTGGAGCACCCTATGACCAGTCTTTTAAGACTCTGGTAATGGAAGGAAAGAGCGGCGGTTATTTCGTTTTTGTAGTTCCGATTGAAAAGGAAGTTGACCGTAAGGCGGCTGCAAAGGCTGTCGGTGAGAAGACAGTGGACATGATCCATGTGAAGGATATCACAAAGATTACCGGATATGTGAGAGGCGGCTGCAGTCCGCTGGGAATGAAGAAACCTTATCCTGTTGTGTTTGATGCATCTGCAGGAGAATTTGAAGAGATTTATGTGAGCGGCGGCCGTATCGGACTGACGCTGAAGGTTTCCCTTACTGATCTGCTTAAGGTGACAGGCGGAAAGCTGGCGGATATTATCATGAAGACTGAATAAAATAACAGGGTACGGCTTAGCCGTACCCTGTTATTTTATTCTTTAGTTATCGGAAGCGTCCTCTTCGTTGATCTCGAATACGTGACGTTTCTTAGCCATCTCATCACTTGCCAGATATTCATCGTAAGTAGTGATCTTGTCGATCATGGTTCCGTTTGGAAGGATTTCCATGATACGGTTGGCTGTTGTCTGTACGAACTGATGGTCATGTGAGGTGAAAAGGATAACACCCGGGAATTTGATCAGACCGTTGTTCAGTGCTGTGATGCTCTCCATGTCGAGGTGGTTGGTTGGCTCATCAAGGATGAGAATGTTTGCACCGGAGATCATCATCTTGGAAAGAAGACAGCGAACCTTCTCACCACCGGAAAGAACACGTACACGTTTGATGCCGTCTTCACCGGGGAAGAGCATACGTCCGAGGAAGCCACGAACATAAGTAGCATCCTTGATCTCAGAGTACTGTGTCAGCCAGTCTGTAATGGTAAGGTCATTATCGAACTCTGCAGTGTTGTCCTTAGGGAAATATGCCTGAGAAGTGGTAACACCCCATTTATAATTTCCTTCATCCGGTTCCATTTCACCGACCAGGATCTTAAACAGAGTAGTGATTGCCTGTTCGTTAGCACCAACAAAAGCTACTTTGTCATCATGACCGAGTGTGAAAGAAATGTTATCCAGAACTTTCACACCGTCGATGGTCTTGGAAAGGTTCTCCACCATAAGGACTTCGTTACCGATCTCGCGGTTTGGACGGAAATCGATATATGGGTATTTACGGCTGGACGGACGCATATCGTCAAGCTGGATCTTTTCCAGGGCACGCTTACGGGAAGTCGCCTGTTTGGACTTGGAAGCGTTGGCACTGAATCGGGAAATAAACTCCTGAAGTTCTTTGATCTTTTCTTCTTTCTTCTTGTTGGCTTCCTTCATCTGTTTGATGAGGAGCTGGCTGGACTCAAACCAGAAGTCATAGTTTCCGGCATAGAGCTGAATCTTGCCGTAGTCGATGTCTGCTGTATGAGTACATACTTTATTTAAGAAGTAACGGTCATGGGATACAACGATGACAGTGTTGTCAAAGTTGATCAGGAATTCTTCGAGCCATTCAATAGCAGGCAGGTCAAGGTGGTTGGTAGGCTCATCCAGAAGAAGAATGTCCGGATTACCAAACAGTGCCTGCGCCAGAAGAACTTTGACCTTCTGGCTTCCTGTAAGGTCAGCCATCTGGGAATAGTGGAGATCGGTTTCAATTCCAAGACCATTCAGAAGAGTAGCAGCATCAGATTCTGCTTCCCATCCATCCATTGTAGCGAACTCAGCTTCCAGCTCACTTGCTTTGATTCCGTCTTCATCTGTGAAATCTTCTTTCATGTAGATGGCATCTTTTTCTTTCATGATCTCATACAGTCTCTTGTTACCCATGATAACAGTATCCAGAACTGTATATGCATCATATTTGAAGTGATCCTGCTGCAGGAAAGAGAGACGCTGGCCGGGAGTGATAACAACGTCACCGTTGGTAGGCTCTAACTGTCCGGAAAGGATTTTAAGGAATGTGGACTTACCGGCACCGTTTGCACCGATGAGACCGTAGCAGTTGCCCTCAGTAAATTTGATATTTACATCTTCGAAGAGGGCCTTTTTACCTACGCGCAATGTAATATTGTTTGCTGAAATCATATCATACCTCTTTTTCGTGAAATTATTGTTTTGCAGTAACTGTCCGGCAGATTGTTTATGGAAAACGTATCTTTCGCAGGAAACAGTTACATTATTTCCTATTATATAAGTTACAACCGCTTATCATTGTACCGTAAATTGGGAAATTTGCAACTGTTTTTTGCTTTTTTGGGTTCTTTTATTTACAAAAAAAAGAAGCACTGTTATAATATAGAATAAATATAGCCTCTTGACAGACAGAAATATGAGGCATTGATATGACAGAAATAACGATTACTGTTTCCATTGTTTTATGCAAAACAGCGATGTGGACAGTAAAGGATAATTAATTTTAGAGAGGTTGCAAAGACTATGTTTATTACAAGAGAGTGCGATTATGCAGTTCGAGTGGTACGTGCGCTTTGGGGAGAGAGCAGACTGAGCGTATCCGATATCTGTGAGAAAGAAGCAATCACAGCTCCTTTTGCCTATAAGATTCTGAAGAAACTTCAGAAGGCAGAGATCGTGAAGGGATACAGAGGCGTACATGGTGGTTATTCTCTGAACAGGGGACTGGATGAGTTGACTTTATATGAGGTTTATTCAGCGATTGATCCGGATATGTTTATCATCGAATGTCTGGATCCGAAATATAACTGTGTCAGAGACGGACAGGATGGATTGCCATGTCTGGTACATAGAGAATTGTTATCTGTACAGGATGAACTGATAAGTCTCCTTAAGAGAAAAACAATACAGCAGATCATGGAGGAGGCGTAGAGCCTCCTTTTTTTACTTTTATCTGCCTGATTCGTCCGAAATTTGGCATATCTGCATAATGTTAGTTATATGCAACTCAAAAAATGCACATATTTGCTACTGAAATAACAGAAAATCCCTGCTTTGTACCTTATAAGATACAAAATATGTCAAAACAAATTGGACACAGGCAGAAGATTATGTTATAATCTACAATGAAATTTGAGGTATATTTTACTTATGCCTTGAAATAAATAATTAATTTTCATCAACCTTTAAGGAGGAAAAACAAACTATGGCAAGAAAGATGAAAACCATGGATGGTAACCATGCAGCAGCTCATGCTTCATATGCATATTCAGATGTAGCCGCTATTTACCCGATCACTCCTTCATCTGTTATGGCGGAAG
>OFMR01001331.1_pt1 | contig 10278 bp, 9 predicted proteins | sample 1541931 | NCBI WGS metagenome assembly OFMR01 (sample SAMN04209224, study PRJEB22552) | human gut metagenome | biome: gut; material: feces | host: Homo sapiens | place: USA: Oklahoma | reverse complement strand
CTGTCTAATGTCCGCTGTCCAGCCATTTGCATATGTAGTAGCTAACTACGCCTGCTATGACAGAGACAAGAAATGAAGTAAAAATTGCTTCCATGAAACTCACCTCCTTTCTGCTGGAGGTTCGACAGCTCTTGTAGTATAACATAGTTTAGAACAAAATGGGATGGTTGTTTTAAATTATTGCTGATATTAAAAAAACCTATTCCAAAAATGACGATAGATATTCAAATTAAGAATAGCTTATAACCCCCAGGGTGGGTTGTGGGCTATTTTTGCTTTTGTTAAACTGAATGGTGGCTAATTAGGAGTACAATTTTGAAAAATTATAAAATGGAGATAATCAAATGAGAAAATATGCATTCAGACGACTGCTTCAGCTGATTCCCATTTTGTTTGCGATTACTTTTCTCTCCTATGGCATGATGCGGATTGCGGGAAGTGATGTAGTGACACAAAAAATGGAAAATACAGGACAGATTCTGTCAGAAGATAAGTTAAATGCAGCCAGAGAACAGCTGGGACTGGACAAACCATTTCTGACCCAGTATTTTGTGTGGCTTGGGAAACTGCTTCATGGAGATATGGGAAACAGCTATGTATCCAGTCTTCCGGTTTTTGATACGTTCATATCGAAGCTTCCGGCAACGCTGCTTCTTACAGTGACATCTATTTTGCTGACCATCATCATATCAATCCCTCTGGGGATTCTGTCAGCAGTGAAACAGAATACGATTACGGATTATCTGATCCGTTTATGCAGCTTTATAGGAAACAGTCTTCCTAATTTTTTTGTATCATTGCTGTTGATGTATTTTCTTGCGATCAGGTTGCGGATTTTTCCGGTTATATCCAAAGATGTAAGTTTAAAGAGTGTGGCAATGCCGGCAATCACTCTGGCAATTGCCATGTCGGCCAAGTATCTTCGCCAGGTCCGTGCAACTGTGCTGGATGAACTGAGTAAAGATTATGTGGCAGGAGCGAAAGCAAGAGGAGTAAAGTTTTCTGTCACTCTTTGGAAAAGTATTATGAAGGCTTCGCTGGTAACCATCATTACCTTGCTGATGCTGTCAGTGGGAAATCTGCTGGGAGGAACTGCAATCGTAGAATCAATCTTTATGTGGGATGGAGTTGGAAAGATGGCAGTAGATGCTATCTCCATGCGTGATTATCCTATTATTCAGGCATATGTTATGTGGATGGCGATCATCTATGTTGTAGTAAATCTGCTTACAGATCTGTCATACCGGTTCCTGGATCCGAGAATCCGTCTGGGAGGTGTGAAACAATGAGTGAAAAGCAGAATAAAAATGTGACAGTGCGTGTACAGAAGATTAAGAAAAACCATATAAAACAAAAGCTGGTCTTTTTTCTTATTCTGGCAATAGGGCTTGTGATACTTGCAGTTTTTTCAGAGCATCTCTGTCCATATGACCCTTATGCACAGGATCTGGCAAGTGCACTTCAGCCCCCCAGTCTTCAGCATCCTATGGGAACAGATACATATGGGAGAGATATGCTGTCCAGAGTTATAAGTGGTGCAAGAGCCAGTATTTTTTCGACCTTTATCCTGGTTGCTGTGATTTTTGTGTTAGGAACAGCTGTGGGTGTATGCTGCGGATATTTTGGCGGAGCTGCAGATACTGTTATGATGAGAATCTCAGATATATGTCTTGCTTTCCCTGGGCTTGTATTTGCCATGGCGATTGCAGCTATTCTTGGGGGAGGCATTCAGAATGCTGTTATAGCACTGGCAGTAGTAAGCTGGCCGAAATATTCACGTATTGCCAGAGGGCAGACTCTGGCATTAAAAGAGGAACCCTATATTCATGCTGCCATACTGGCAGGTGACAGCTCAGGTCAGATTATGCTCAGACATATTCTTCCAAATATGCTGGGCCCTGTTCTGGTAACAGCCATGCTTGATATCGGTACCATGATGATGGAACTTGCAGGTCTGTCATTTCTTGGACTGGGAGCACAGATTCCCATGGCTGAATGGGGAAGTATGATGAGCAGCGGACGAAGTATGATCCAAACATATCCATGGGTAGTATTATCACCTGGAATTGCAATTTTTATATCTGTGGCAATTTTCAATCTGTTAGGTGATACAGTTCGTGACTATCTGGATCCTAAGAACAGCCGTTCATGATAAGTAATATGAAAACAAACGAGGAGGAAAGAAAATGAGAACAAAGAAATTTCTGGCAATGGCAATTGCCCTGGGGCTGGCAGTAGGAATGACAGCTATGCCAACACTGGCAGCAGAAAAAAAGACATTGGTATTTGGCGATACCACCTTTAATGCGGAAAATGAGGAGGCAGATATTAATCCTCAGAATACCTATGCAGGATGGGCTTGCATCCGTTATGGAGTAGGGGAAACTCTTTTCCGTTATTCTGATACAATGGAAATAGAGCCATGGATCGCAAAAGAGTATGAAAATATTGACGAGCTGACCTGGAAGATCACACTGAACGACGGAGTTGTGTTTTCCAATGGACGTGCCTGTGACGGAGAAGCAGTAAAGGAAAGCCTGGAGGCTTTGGTTGCCAATCATGAGCGTGCAGCAGGAGATCTTTGCATTGATACTATCGAGGCAGATGGAAATACTGTTACCATAAAGACTACAGAACCGAAGCCTGCACTGATCAATTATCTCAGTGATCCTTATGGATGTATTATTGATATGCAGGCAGGTATCAGTGATGATGGTATAGTGATCGGTACAGGTCCTTATGTGGCAACTGAACTGGTGACAGATGATCATGTTAATCTTGTAAAGAATGAAAACTACTGGAACGGAGATGTGAATGTGGATGAGATCACTGTCCGTACAATCTCTGACGGTGATACACTGGCAATGGCTCTTCAGGCAGGGGAGATTAATGCTGCCTATGGTATGGCATATGCAAGCTATCCTTTATTTGAAAATGATGACTTTACATTTACCAGTACAGCTACAAGCCGTGCATTCTATGCGTGGATGAACTTTGAAAGTCCTGTAACATCTGACCCGGCAGTGCGTAAAGCAATTGCCATGGGTATTGATAAGGACAGCTTTGTGTCTGTGCTTCTGAATGGATATGGATATCCTGCAGTCGGTGCTTTCCCGGATACTTTCTCTTTTGGCGGACAGAATCTGACAACAGAGAGCTATGATCCTGATGGGGCAAAGAAGGTTCTGGAGGAAGCAGGATGGGTGGATTCTGATGGTGACGGTATCCGTGAAAAAGACGGACAGAAGCTGGAAATCCGCTGGCTTACTTATCCCAGCCGTCAGGAGCTTCCGCTTCTTGCGGAGTCTGCACAGGCAACCTTAAAAGAAATCGGTATGGATGTTCAGGTGAATTGTACCTCTGATAATAATACTATCCGTAAAGATCCTGCATTATGGGATGTATATGCAAGTGCCATGGTAACTGCACCTACAGGAGATCCGGAGTATTTCTTCACTTCCTGTACACTGGATGAATCTGCAAGCAATAACGGGCACTATCACAGTGATAAACTGGAAGACCTGGAAAAACAGATGAAGCAAGAATTTGATGCAGACAAGCGTTCAGATCTGGCGATCCAGATGCAGCAGACAATCCTGGATGATAATGCCTATGTATTCTGTTCTCACCTGAGAATGAGTATGATCATGCAGTCTAATGTAACAGGACTGACTGCACATCCATGTGATTATTATGAACTGACAGCAGATCTGGATATTAACTAAACTGTAACAATAAATGAAGAATATTTGAACGATGATATTTCAGGGGCAAAAACTATTTTGCCCCTGATTTGGTAAGTATTAGCAAGGATGGTTTACAGATGGATAAAAAGATACTGACCTACGATTCCGTAGAGATATCATTTGGTGGGAAAGCGGTGGTTCATGATGTGAGCTTCTCCCTTGAACATGGAGAGATACTTGGTCTTGTGGGGGAATCCGGCAGTGGGAAAAGCACTCTGATCAAAGCTGCAATGGGACTTCTGGGATCGGATGGTCTTGTGACAAGAGGAGATATCCGATATATGGATCAGAATATCCTGGATATACCGGAGAAAGAAAAAAGAAAGATCAGAGGTGCAGGAATTGGAATGATCTTTCAGGATGCAGGTGCCTCTCTGTGTCCGATTCGCACCATCGGAGAGCAGATTTACGAAAGTATGTGTGCACATACAAAGATAACAAGAAGTGAGGCTAAAACCAGGGCAATGGATCTGTTTGACAAACTGAATTTTAAGGATAGCCAGCGCGTGTGGGACAGTTATCCATTTGAACTGTCTGGCGGAATGAATCAGAGAGCAGGTATTGCCATCGCCATGCTTATGAATCCGCCTATCTTATTTGCAGATGAGCCGACCAGTGCTCTGGATGTGTCTGTACAGCGCCAGGTTGTAAGGGAAATGCTTAAGTTAAGAGAGTTGTTTGGAACTGCAATTGTGATCGTGACACATGATATCGGAGTAGTCCGGGCAATGGCAGATACTGTGTTGGTTTTGAAAAATGGTAAAACAATAGAATATGGCACAGCAGACCGTGTACTGGATCATCCCCAGGATCCCTATACCAGGAAATTGCTGGAGGCTGTACCAAAGCTGCAAAGGAAGGTCAGAGTATGAGCATACTTTTAGAGGCAGAACATTTAACAAAAACATTTACCCAGAGAGGAAAAAATCCTTTTAAAGCAGTAAATGATGTAAGCTTTACACTGGAAAGAGGAGAAACGCTGGGAATCGTAGGAGAATCCGGCAGCGGGAAAAGTACCATAGCAAAGCTGATCACCCGGCTGACTGACATCACAGAGGGTACATTGAAATTTGAAGGAAAAGATATTACAAGACTGAAACAAAGTCAGCTGAAAGAGGTATATGGAGATATACAGATGGTTTTTCAGAATCCGGTGGGTTCTTTTGATCCCAGAAGGACACTGGGTGACGGAATTGGTGAGAGTCTTAGAAACCGTGGAATGAAAAAGGCTGATGTGGAGAAAAGAGTAGCAGAATTGCTTGAGCAGTGCGGCCTTGAGAAGGAATATGCAAAAAGATATCCTCATGAGGTAAGTGGCGGACAGTGTCAGCGGGCTGCGATAGCAAGAGCTCTGGCAGTAAAACCAAAAGTTCTGATCTGTGATGAGGCAACCAGTGCTCTGGATGTAACCATACAGAAACAGATCATGGAGCTTCTGGAAGACCTGAAAGAGAAGAATGGGCTGTCTTTTATTTTTATTTGTCATAATCTGGCCCTTGTCCAGATGTTCTGTGACAGGGTTCTGGTACTGTATGAGGGAAAAGTAGTGGAAAGCGGAATTCCCGATGATATCATCAATGAACCCAAGGAAGAGTATACGCAGAGACTGGTGGATGCGGTACTTTCGTGAATGTGATTTTTTTGGAAGTGCGATAGTGGTATGAAAAATACAGGCAAAACTATGCCGGATAAGAATATATAGATATCCCCTTGGGTGGGTTGTTGACGCTTTAATGTGGTGCTACAATACAGTTGTTTGTAAGGTGCGCGCCAGATAAAAATAATATTTTCACAGGAAAGGAAGTATATTTATGCATATACCTGAAAATTATTTAAGCCCGTCAACATGTGCTGTAATGACAGCAGCCATGCTTCCGGTGTGGGGATATTCTATTCATAAAATAAAAACAGAGATACCGAAATCAAAGATGCCGCTTCTTGGTATTGGGGCAGCCTTTTCATTCCTGGGAATGATGTTTAATGTTCCGCTTCCGGGCGGTACAACAGGACATGCAGTAGGGGGAACTCTTATTGCCATACTGACAGGAAGTCCTGCAGCCGGGTGCATAGCGGTTTCTATTGCTCTGCTGATACAGGCCCTTCTTTTTGGAGATGGCGGAATCCTTGCATTTGGGGCAAACTGTTTTAATATGGCATTTATATTGCCATATCTGGGCTTTTTCCTGTATAAACTTCTTTTGAAGAAAACAGGTATGCGCAAACTTAGCGCGGCAATTAGTTCATATATAGGTATTAATGCTGCGGCCTTTTGTGCAGCTGTTGAATTTGGTATTCAGCCACTGCTGTTCAAAAATGCAGAAGGCCAGGCTCTTTATTGTCCGTATCCGCTAAGTGTATCAATACCTGCAATGATGATCGGACATATTACATTATTTGGTCTGGCAGAGATTATTCTGACAGTAGTGGTACTTACCTTTGTTGAAAAAGTTACACCAAAAGCATTGGATGCTGTTCCGGATAAGACAGCATTTAAACCACTGTATATACTGATGGCTGTTCTCATCGTACTGACTCCTCTGGGACTTCTGGCAACCGGTACTGCCTGGGGTGAATGGGGTGCTGATGAAATCGCTGGTCTGGTAAGTGGCGGAAGCCAGCTTGGATACACTCCGTCAGGAATGACCAATGGATTTGAACTGTCAACTTTGTTTCCTGATTATTCTATGTCCGGGTTACCTGAGTGGACAGGATATATTCTTTCGGCTATTGTAGGCGTGGCACTTCTGGTGATCATTTTTAAGATTATTTCTTCAATGATGAAAGAGAAAGTTGATTTTAAAAAGAAGGCTGCATAACAGATGAATGATCATAAAAAAGAAGAAACTATGCTTCCAGACTGGATGTGTTCCGGAGAAACTTATGTTCCATCTAAAGATAAAGAAGCATTTTTAACAAAAAGTACGAAATCAGTTTTATCTGTGCTTGCAAAAATGCGGTTTTATGAAGGGAAGGATGGCAAATTTTCTGCCACTCCTTCTCTGAAACTGTTTTATACACTTCTATATATTGTTCTTACTGCATGTTCGGGAAATTATCTGTTTACTCTGATTATGTGTGCAGCAGTGACAGTCAGACTGGCGTTTTTTTCGGCAAAAGCTATCCGTCAGATCCTGAGAGGAACAGCAGGTGCGGTTCTGTTTTCTATATTGATCCTTCTCCCATCTGTATTTATGGGAACTCCTCAGACTTTAATGAATATTACTTCAAGAGTATATGTATCTGTAACTCTGGTTGGTATTTTGTCATCAGGGACATCCTGGAATAAACTGACAGGAAGTATGAGAACTTTTCGGCTGCCATCCATATTTATTTTTACGCTGGATATTACTTTGAAATATATTTCGGTGCTTGGAGAGATATGTGCAGCTATTCTTACGTCTGTCCGGTTAAGGTCAGTGGGAAAGAATCCTCAGAAAGCAAAAGCTTTGTCAGGTGTGTTGGGAATCTCATTTCTGAAATCTGGTGAAATGGCAGAGGAAATGCATGCAGCAATGTGTTGTCGTGGATTTACAGGAGAGTATAAGAAAAAGCAGAAATACACGTTATGTGCAGCGGATATTTTCAGCACTTTTATTATGGCTGGATGTATTGTATTGTTCTGGTATCTGAACAGAAAGATATGATAATTGACAGGAAAAGACAGAAGAGGGTAGTTATGATCAGACTTGAGAATGTATGTTTTGCATATGAAAAAGAAATTGCACTGAGATATGTGGATCTTCACATAAACAGAGGAGATTCTATAGTTATCCAGGGACCTAACGGATGTGGAAAATCAACACTGATTAAACTATTGAATGGAATTATTTTTCCATCGGAAGGAAAATATTTTTATCAGGGACATGAAATTAATGAAAAAGCGTTAAAAAACAGCCAGTTTGCAAAATGGTTTCATCAGCAGATGGGATATGTGTTTCAGAATGCAGATACCCAGCTTTTCTGTGGAAGTGTGGAGGAGGAAATTGCATTTGGCCCGGTCCAGATGGGGCTTTCGGAAGCGGAGATAAAAAAAAGAACAGAAGACTGCCTGCACTTATTTGGATTGGAAAAACTAAGAGATAGACCACCCTATCATCTGAGTGGAGGGGAGAAAAGAAAGGTTTCACTGGCATGTATTCTTTCGTTGAATCCTGAGGTCCTGATTTTGGATGAACCTCTTGCAGGACTTGATGAAAAAACACAGGATATGCTGGTGGATTTTCTGCAGAGTTTTCATAAAGCAGGAAAAACGTTGATTACGATTACACATAACAGACAACTGGCTGAAACTATCGGTACCAGATTTGCCTGTATGAATGAAGAACATGAACTGAAGATACTATCATAATATTGATAATTATCTTTTCGTTAAAAAAAGTACTTCCTGCGGACGAAGTACTTTTTTTAATGAGTTTTTAGATGCGCATTGCGCGGAGGTCTGTGCACCTTTATTTGTTGTTTGACACAAATCTTTGTGCGGATACATGGATCATTAAGTATCTCGCTGACTGATATTTAATGATCTCTGCATTGATTATATTTTAACAAAATTATGGGAAAGAACAAGCCTCCCAGGGGGATTTGAAACCATGAAAAAAGTAGTATGAACTATGCAATATATGAATAGGTAAATATCCCTCAGGGGGTGTTTGACAATTGTTTACGATCTGAATTTTACTTAGTTGCTGTAGCCAGAAGTGCTTTAATATCTTCCATATCATCAGCAAAATAAATTCCCTGCTGGCGATTTTCTGAGGACAGCCCCATCTTGATCATATGGTCAAGAAGCTGTTTCAGGCTGTCATAATATCCATTCAGATTATATAGAATACAGGGGGCATTAAGGTGTTTTAAGGAAACCATGGACATAACTTCTGCGATTTCCTCCAGAGTACCTGTGCCTCCTGGAAATGCAATAAATGCATCACCTAGTTCAATCATTTTTGCTTTTCTTTCAGCCATATCTTTTGTGACAATCAGTTCTGTGATCTCATCATACTGCAGTTCAGAATCTATAAAAAACTGTGGTTCCACGCCTGTTACTTTTCCTCCGGCATTCAGCACACTTTCTGCTATCTGTCCCATAAGACCGGACTTCGATCCGCCATATATCAGAGAATTTCCACTTTCTCCAATCCATGTACCAAGTTCCCGGACAGCATCTCCAAGTGCCGGATCATTCCCCTCCAAAGCTCCAAGATAAACAGTAATATTCATTGTAATTTCCTTTCTTTTTCCATGTACATGGCAATTGTTTTATATAACTGCCTCAAATAGCATTACCATCAGCGGCATTGTAATAATTGAGAACAGTGTAGTCATGACATTGATGGCACTGGCATAACGTGAATCATTTCCGTATACCTGGCACATCTGGGTTATTGTGGAAGCAGACGGTGTGATGATTGCCAGAAAGACAATAAGCATGATTTTATTTCCGTCTGCAGAGAACATAGCCAGATGGCTGATCTTAATCATTACAAGTGCAAGCAAAGGCACTGCAATCAGACGAAGAAATGATACAAAATATACTCTTTTGTCAGCAAAAATCTGTTTCAGATTCATTCCTGCAAACAGCATACCGGTTACGATCATACTGGCCGGTCCTATCATGCTGCCCACTGAGCCAAGAGTATTATTGATGATCTCCGGCAAATGGATTTTTGCGAAAAAAAGTACAACACCGATAAAAATAGAAATCATGTTAATATTTAACACAATCTTTTTCCAGTCGTAGGAAGATTCCCGGCTGATAATCTTTTTGCAGTGTGTCCACAGAAAGATGAGCTGCACACTCATAAAAACACATCCATATAAAACCCAGTCCTGTCCAAGAATAAAGGTCACAATGGGTACGATCAAATTTCCTGAATTAGAATAATAAACAGAAGCAATTTCCACTTCATTCAGATGCAAAAGCTTTCCGGATATGGAGATAATGATCAGGAGAAGAACCTGGGTCATGACAGATGCAGCCAGAGCAAGCAGCAATCCCTTTACAGTATCCATCGTGTAATCTACCTGAAAAGCATTGATGATTACACAGGGAATGATCAGATAGAGAATGATTTTGGATAAAACCTTGCTGTCTTCATCTTTTACAAGCCCAACTTTCACGATCAAATATCCCATGAAGATCATAAGAAACAATTGAATGATCTGTTCCATGAGCAGTATGCTGATATTCATAAATATCCACCTCGTATTCTTAAAAATGTCCGTCATCGGGAATATTGTATTTACCCGATTTCTGATGTCGGAACTCATTATAGAACTTTCCCGGTTGCGGTTCAATAGTAATTTTGGTGGTTGACAAATTTCAGAATCTGCATATAATTATCAATGGTAATTAACAAAGATAACTATATAGGAGCGTACAATATGACAACTGAAAAAATCAAGCGAATGCTGGATGCATGCTATCAGGCGAAGCGGATACGGGAATTGCTTCCGCCGCTGCCACAGGGAGTTACCCCGTCTTACATTCAGTATCTGGATAACATTCATGCATTGGAAAAACAGGGAATCCAGA
>OFMR01001326.1_pt1 | contig 10301 bp, 9 predicted proteins | sample 1541931 | NCBI WGS metagenome assembly OFMR01 (sample SAMN04209224, study PRJEB22552) | human gut metagenome | biome: gut; material: feces | host: Homo sapiens | place: USA: Oklahoma | reverse complement strand
GTCTTGCCGCGTAAAGCGGCTGAGAAGCACGTGACTTTAGTCATGTGAGGTTCACTAGAACATAATATTAATTCAAGGAGGCTGCTATGAGAATTGAACACATTGCACTTTATGTAAATGATCTGGAAAGGGCCAGAAAATTTTTTATAAAGTATCTGGGGGCAGAGTCAAATGAGGGATATCATAATCCAAAAACAAATTTTCGTTCCTATTTTCTCTCATTCGATGATGGCGCACGGCTTGAAATCATGAACAAATCGGAAATGTCGGATCAGCCTAAAGATCTGGCGCGTACAGGCTATGCACATATCGCTTTCAGCGTGGGAAGTAAGGAAAAAGTAGATGATCTGACCAATCAGTTAAAATTGGACGGATATGAAGTTATCAGTGGGCCAAGAACTACAGGAGATGGCTACTATGAAAGCTGCATCGTTGCGATTGAAGGTAATCAGATTGAAATTACGGTTTAGGATTGACTATAAGGAGAAAAAGCGTGTGGAAATACCGTTGCTGAAAGTGAGGATCAAATGCTCACGCTAAAAGAAGTAACAGGGAATGAAAAAAATATACTGTGGAATATCAATTAAAAGTACTTGTATGAAATGACACAATAAAAAGCATATTTTATATTTAACGATACAGTATTAGTGGGATTTGTAATACTTAACCCGTATTCGTATATTGAACACCACCCAGACTTTGAAATGACGAGGAAACAGTTTTGGAATTTTCAAATAAATAAAACAATAAGCTTTACGAAAGATAAAATAATTGAGGACACAAAAGGAGACTTAAGAAGAATATGGTATCAATTTATCTTCAGGGACTGTCATTGGGGCTTGCCTATGTAGCGCCAATCGTTGTTTCCTGGGATATTTCTCTGGGACTTTTTATTTTGAAATACAGGAGCGGTAAAATTCATATGATCATGAATAACAGATCCATTCCCATACTGGATCCGCAGATGAATTGAAAAAAACCTCCTGGAACCGATGGTACAAAAACATCGGTTCCAGGAGGTTTTTTAAAATTTACTGTAATCCATTCTCTGGTACGTTTGCATCAGTAGGATCATAGGTCTGTGTATCCGGGATCATGGTCTTGATGACCGGACGGTCAAATGGACCTGGAATCGGGGATTCGTATACAGTGATGGAAGTTCCAAGTGCGCAGTGTTCGTAGATCCAGCGGGAATCTGCGGTAGTCAGACGGATGCATCCGTGAGATTTGGTAGCGCCTAAATAGTTGTAAGTAAATGCTTTTAAGGTATACGGATCTGGTCTCTCATAAATAACAGAGTGAAGAAGGATCGGGATACCTGCATCCAGACGGGTCAGGTACTGGCAGTATTCATCGGTGTTCATCAGTCTCCAGCGGTATTTTTCAGGAGTCTTGTGCTCACCTAACGGGGTGTCATCACCAGTAGAACACAGGAAGGATTTGTATGGGATGATATAGCCATTGTCCCCATCTGGAATATAAATAGTCAGGCAGTTCATCTGCTTGTTGATCTTGATCTTAAACTGACCCTGATAATTTAAGTAAGGTTCCAGATCAGTAACCAGCCTGCCGTCACCTTCAAAATAATACTTATATCCATCTATGTACTGCCATCCGGTTACAATGGCATTGTCAACTACATAATAACGGTCTCTGTCATTCCATACCCATCCGGTAAAGTTGTCGTCGGTACCATTGCTGAATACAGGAGTGCCGTTTACAAACTGGATGCCGTCAGGAGCAGCGGATACTAATGGATTGTCCATCTTGTAAGCAGCGCCGTCAACTCCTTTGCCCCACATGGAGAAGCGCATGCCGGTGATAATGCGGCCGCAGGCCATAGCACCGTTGGTGCCGCCATTTCTGGACCAGTCACATTCTGTTCCGTCAGAAAGATCAGAACGGTAATAAACATCAAAACGGTCACCGAAAATACCATTTAAACGGATCTGTACGGCTTCTACAGGGCAGTCAGCTGACCAGTCTGTATGTCCGCCGTTCATGGCCCAGTTGGTCCAGCCACGGGAACTGCTGTAGGTACGGTAAAGGACATCACCTGGAAGATTGTTTGCATAGATACACATGCTTAAAAAGCCGGATTCACCTACAGAAAGAACAGAGTCATCACGGACCGGATCACTCCATGTTGTATCAGAAGCACGAAGAAGCTGTACCTGTAAAAATGCCTGGTTGGCCGGAACCTGGGCAGAAGTGTCTTCCGTAACCGTTTCTGCTGCAGTTGTGTTTTCTGTTGTGGTGTCAGAAGCATTTTCCGTGGTCTGGGAAGCTTCAGACTGGGAATTGCCTGCAGTCTGGGAAGAATCTTCTGTATTGGCAGACTGGGAATCATTATTTCCAGATGCCTGGGAATTACTGCTGGTATCGCCAGGTGCCTGTAAAGATACTTCGTTGGTCTTCACGGCGCCAGGCCCATTGTTTGAATCATTTTTGAATGCAAAAGCAGTGGTAGCCTGACCTGCGATGAGTGCAGAGGCAAGAGCTGTCATTGCCAGATATTTAAAACTTTTGTGCATAATAAAAACCTCCTGAGGTTAGTTACATGTTATTGTTTTTATAACAATAATCATACTTCTACTAATTTATCATAATCAGGGGAAAAATGCCATATAGGATTTACATTTTAAAAGTGGTATTGTAAAATCGTAAATAAAATGACCACGGAATGTAAGAAATGGAAGGTATTATGAAAGAAAACGAACAGGCGGTCCATGTGATCTATGCTTCCAATGACGGTTATGCCGGACATCTGGCGGCATCATTATGCTCATTGCTGGACAATAACCGCCATATAAATGATCTGGATATTTATGTGCTTTCAGCCCAGATGTGCGAAGCGTTTAAGGAACGGCTTAAAAATCTGGCAGCTGGTTTTGGACGTAGGCTTTATGCAGTAGAACTGGGAGACCTGAAGGAAAGATTTCCTTATAAAATAGATACCAGGGGCTTTGATATCAGTGCCATGGGGCGGCTTTTTGCGCCGGAGGTATTGCCGGAGACTGTGGATAAGGCGTTGTACCTGGACTGTGATACCATTGTCTGCGGTTCCATTGAAAAGATGTACAGGACACATTTAGGAGGCTGTCTGGCGGGTATGATCATGGAACCGACTGTGTATAAAGAAATGAAAGAGTCCATTCATATGGAAAAGGATGATGCCTATTTTAATTCCGGCGTGATCTTAATGAATCTTGCAGGCTGGCGCAGGGAAAATGTGCTGAAAAAGTTACTGGATTTTTACGGGGATCATGCAGGAAGCCTTTTTGCCTGTGATCAGGATACCATTAACGGAGCATTAAATGGGCGCATTTTACCTCTTTCCCCAAGGTATAATTTCTTTACCAATTACCGGTATTTCCAGTATAATACACTGGTGCAGCTTTGCGATGCTTACCGGGCGGTAGGCAAAAAGGAGTTTGCAGCAGCAAAGAGAAAGCCGGTGATCATCCATTTTCTGGGAGATGAACGTCCATGGATCAGGGGAAACCACAACCATTATGGAAAATGGTACAGGAAATATCTGGCTATGACCCCATGGAAGGATATGTCCATGCAGAAGGGAAAATTCTGGTATATGCAGCTTTGGTGGTGCTTCAACCAGGTCACAAGAATATGTCCGGCATTTCGCCTTGCGATCAGCAGGCGGCTGGGAATGAAGGTCATTGATGATCGCAAAAAACGTCAGGGAAAGTGAAAGGGATTATGGACGCAGACACGAATATATGTGCCGTAATATTAAATTATAATGATGCACAGACAACCATGAAACTTACAGAAAGCTGGAAAGACAGCAAAGTGATCCGCAATATCATTATCGTGGACAACTGTTCTACAGATGACTCTTGGGAAAGATTGGGAGAATTTAAAGAAGAATTAGCTTCTGATCATGCAGATAATCCAGATAATTTGGATAAGGTACAGCTGCACCTGTTCAGGACACCCCAAAACGGCGGTTACGGAAGCGGAAACCAGGCAGGGATCGATTATGCGGTTCAGTATCTGGAGCCGGATTATATTATGATCGCAAATCCTGACGTACAGGTAAGCGATGCCTGTATCCTGCGGGTGGCAGATGCTTTAGAAAAGCAGGAGGACGGAGCGGCAGCTTCTGCCATGGTGACAGATGTAAATGGACAGCCATCCTTTAGCTACTGGGATCTGCAGTCTATGTGGCTGGATCTTTTAGATACCGGTCTTGTGACCAGGAGGCTGTTCCGTGCCTTTTTGAAAACGCCGTTAGAAAAGCTGCCTCTGGCAGCAGATGGTGTCAGTCGTATGGTGGGGGCTCTTCCAGGCTCCTTTTTCATGGTGAAAACAGGCTGTTTTACGCCAGGAGATTTAAAAGAACTGTTTGATAAACATGTATTTCTCTATTATGAGGAGAAAATATTAGGACAGAAATTAAAGAAAATGGGATTAAAAGAGCTTTTAGTGACAGATGCTTCCTATGTCCATGCACATTCTGTAAGCATTGATAAAAGCTATAATAAGATAAGTGATAAACAGAAGCTCCTTCATAAGAGCAAGTTATATTACTACCAACATTACCTGAAACTGGGAAAAATGGAACTGGCTGTGGCAAAAGCATTTCTGGCGGTGGTCCTGGGAGAAGTAAAATTTCTCACAGGTGTCTTGAAGATGCGCTGGTAATGGGGGATAATAGTGTAACAGGATAAGAAGAAAGTGTTATTGTTCAGCCATGAGATTTTCTTGTTTCCATATTCATGAAAACAAGAAGCTTGGTGGAACTGTAACAGGGTATAGAGGAATAGAGACAATGGATAAGGTACTTTTGGTCATACCGGCCTATAATGAAGAAAAAAACATTGAGAGAGTGGTAGACCATATTAAAAACGATTTTCCGGAGCTGGATTATGTGGTGGTCAATGACGGCTCAAAAGATGACACGGCTGCCATTTGCCGGAGGCGGGGATATAATTTTATTGATCTGCCGGTAAATTTAGGACTGGCTGGCTGTTTCCAGACCGGTATGAAATATGCATGGCAGAAGGGCTACAGCTACGCCGTACAGTTTGACGGTGACGGACAGCACCGACCGGAATATATTAAGTCCATGAAAGAAAAAATGGATGAAGGTTATGACATTGTTATTGGTTCCCGCTTTGTAACAGAGAAGAAAAGCTGGTCTATGAGGATGCTTGGAAGCCGGCTGATCGGAACGGCGATCTGGCTGACTACAGGAGCAAAGATCAAAGATCCTACCTCAGGCATGCGTCTTTTCAGCAGGAAGATGATAGGGGAATTTGCCTGGAATTTAAATTACGGACCAGAGCCAGATACCGTATCCTTCCTTATCCGTCAGGGAGCAAAGATCGCAGAGGTGCAGGTTACTATTGATGACCGGACAGCTGGGGAAAGCTATTTGAAACCATTGACAGCAGTAAGCTATATGGTGCGTATGCTGTTATCCATACTGGTCATCCAGAATTTCAGAAAGCGTTAAGCAGGTTAAATATGAAAAATCTTACGAAGCGGTTATTATATAAGGGAGATAATGTTGCAAGAGCCAATGTAATATGGAATATTGCAGGCAGCTTTGTATATGCCTTTGCAAGCATGGTACTCTCTTTTCTGGTCATACGTATGGCAGGAGAGGAAAAGGGAGGCATATTCTCCTTTGGATATTCTACATTGGGTCAGCAGCTGTTTTTAGTGGCTTATTTTGGAATAAGACCTTTCCAGATCACAGACGGAAAAGGCGAGTATTCTTTTGGGGAATACAGGGAACATAGAAATATGACCTGTATGCTTGCATTGGTTGCAGGCGCTTTGTTTCTGACTGCAAGGACCATAGCTTTCCGAAAGGGGATCGGGGATTATACAGCAGGGAAATGCATGATCCTGCTTCTTCTTGTGATCTATAAGGTCATTGACGGATATGCAGATGTATATGAGTCAGAATTTCAGCGCCAGGGATGCTTATATCTTACAGGAAAGTCAAACTTTTTCAGGACTATTTTTTCTGTAGCTGTATTTACAGTGACCCTGGGGGCATTTAACCATCTGCTGTTTGCCTGCCTCATGGCAGTGGCTGCCCAGGCAATGGGGGTTTTTTTGTTTGACCTGGATGTGATCCATGCATTAGATCATGTAGACTGGACGATTACAAAGGGAAAAGTGGCGAAGCTGTTTAAAAATACAGGATTTTTGTTTGTTTCCGTATTTCTGGATTTTTATATTTTCTCTTCTGCGAAATATGCTATTGATGCTCATATGAACAATGCGGCATCAGGATATTTCAACTTGATTTTTATGCCTACCTCTGTTATTTATATGGTAGCCAATTTTGTGATACGTCCTTACCTGACAACTCTTACAGATCTTTGGACAGAAGAAAAGATCACTGAATTTAAGAAGACACTGGTGCGTATCGCAGCGGTTATTTTAGGGCTTACTGTACTTGCAGTGGCAGGTACGCTTGTTTTAGGAAAATGGGCACTTTCCATTATGGAGCTTCTTATGGGAGGCGAAAAGGGAACACTGACCGTTTATTTTTGGGCATTTGCCGGGATCGTTCTTGGAGGCGGCTTTTATGCCCTGGCTAATCTGATGTATTACGCACTGGTTATCATGCGGAAGCAGAAAACCGTGTTTTTTGTATATGCAGCGGCAGCAGCAGCAGCGTTTTTCCTGTCAGGAAATCTTGTCGGGACTTTGGGCATTGACGGGGCGGCGCTTTGTTATCTGCTGCTGATGGCAGGAGAAACGGCGGGGTTTGGTCTTTGTACCGTAAAGTCCTGCAGAAGTGAGGAAAAGGAGATAAGACAATGACAGAGGAAAGAAAGAGTGAAAATGCTCTTCGTAAACCACGGGTGGATGTGGTGATTCCTACCTATAAACCAGGTAAGAAATTTTCCAGACTTTTAAAAATGCTGGAGAAACAGACCTATCCCATAGGGAAGATCATTGTAATGAATACAGAAAAGGCATTCTGGAATGAAAAGGGCTTTGAAGGGATCAGCAATCTTCAGGTCCACCACCTGACAAAGGCGGAATTTGACCATGGTGCCACAAGAAACAGGGGAATGCGTTTTTCACGGGCTGATATTGTGGTGTTTATGACTGATGACGCAGTTCCGGCAGATGAATTTTTAATTGAAAAGCTGGTGGGAGCATTTGACCAGAGAGGTCCGGAAGGAGAAGCGGTGATCATGGCTTATGCCAGACAGCTTCCAGATAAGGACTGTCCTCTGGCAGAGCGGTATACACGTTCCTTTAACTATCCGGAGGAAAGCTGCTTAAAGACAAAGGCAGATTTAAAGCGTCTGGGCATTAAAACCTTCTTTGCTTCCAATGTATGCTGTGCCTATGACCGGGAGAAATTCTGGTTCCAGGGCGGATTTATTAAAAATGCCATTTTCAATGAAGATATGATATTTGCAGGAAAGGCAGTCATGGAAGACGATTATGCCATTGCCTATGTGGCTGACGCAAAGGTGATCCATTCCCACAATTATAACTGCACCCAGCAGTTTAAGAGAAACTTTGACCTGGCTGTGTCCCAGGCAGACCACCCGGAGGTATTTGGCGGTATTCGCTCAGAAAGTGAAGGCATCCGTCTGGTGAAGCAGACAGCCCATTATCTGTCAGAACAGCATAAACCATGGCTGATCCCGGGAATGTTTGTAAAAAGCGGTTTTAAGTACATGGGATACCGTATGGGAAAGGCATATCACATGCTTCCCCAGTGGCTGGTCATGAAATGTACCATGAACCGGGAATACTGGCTGGAGAAAAAAGAAGGCGGTGACAGACGATGATGACAATGATGCTTCGCGTGGTGCTGATCGTGGTTTCTGTTATCACCATGACATTTATGATGCGCAAGATACGCCAGGCAAAAGTTCAGATCGAAGCTGCCATGTTCTGGGTGATCATGGCGCTGATCTTAGTAGTATTTGCAGTGGTTCCAGGAGCTGCGGATCTTTGCGCAAGGTTGTTAGGCATTTATTCCACACCAAACTTTCTGTTCCTGTTTATGATCTTTTTGCTGATCGTAAAGGCATTTGGTATGACCATCCAGTTGTCCCAGCTTGAGAGCAAGCAGAGGGAGCTGATCCAGAAAATGGCTCTGGAGCAGAAATTCCTGGAAGAAAAAGAGGCAGAGCTGGAAGAACGGGAAGCTGCGTTAGAAACCTGCGGGAAAGGTGAGTAAAAGATAAAAGGGAAAGAAATGATGAAAAAGAAATTACCTGTCTGGCTTTTATGGCCTTTCGCCGTGTTTCTTCTGGGAATATGGCATTTGCTGGATGTGCGGGCATCTGTAACAGAGACAGGCCACCACTGGCTTTATGGCTGGTATGGGGGCCTGTTTTTCGTGAGTATGGTGATATTGGTCGGCTTTGGGGTGTTGATATTTGGAAAAAACTGGGGATTTTTTGACAGCGTTTCCAGTAGATGCGGGAATGCACTGGTTTTAAAGAAAGAACTTGTCTCACGGAAAGAATCTGGTTCAAAGACAGAATGCTGGAAACTTCCAGGTCTGTACTTTGGAGTGGTCATGTGCCTTGGTATTTTGTATATGCTGGTCCTGGCGCCTCTTTCAGCACCGGATGAAGTCAGCCACTATATCAGCGCCTATGAGTGTTCCAATCGTCTGATGGGGCTTCCTTCGGTCAATGAAAAGGGGCTGATCCAGATCCGGCCGGAGGACGCCTGGCTTGAAGATGTGGCGGATGTGCTGGCAGATGACGGAAGTGCTGAGGGCGGGGATGAAAAGCCCGTGATTTTAGGACAGAGCTTGACAGAAGAAACCTACAGGCGGATCCATGAAGAACGTTCCGGTGAAAACGAAGCTGTTCATCGGGAGAACGTTCAAAGTTCTTCTTCTCAGGGCGCGGGTCAGATGGCAAGCTCCTATCAGTTTTCTGTGCGGACCACTCCGCTGGCCTATTGGCCTCAGGCTCTTGGTTTTGTCCTTGCAAGGCTTCTGGGACTTGGAAGCCTGATCCTTTTGTATCTGGGACGTCTGTTTAATCTGCTCTTTTTTGCAGCCACAGGCTTTTTGACCTTAAGGCGGCTTCCCTTTGGAAAGACAGCCGTATTTGCCGTATATCTGCTGCCCATGAACCTCCATCTGGTGTCTTCTTTATCGTATGATGTGCTGATTACGGCCTTCTGCGGGTATTTTACGGCAGTCTGCATGGATTTAGCCTATAAGGCGGATAGGGTAAAATGGAAAGATGTGGTTCTTCTGGCATTTTTACTGGCAGTCATGGGACCCTGCAAGATGGTATACGGAGTGATCGCGGGGCTGTGCCTTCTGATCCCGGTGAAAAAGTTTGGGGGCTGGGGCCGGTGGACGGCTTCTGCGGCAGGGGTGCTGGGAGCCTTTGCGGCAGCCATGGCTGCAGTTAATCTGGGAACCGTTTCCATGTATACTCAGGCAGAGGACAGCTATATTGCCTGGGCCGGAGAGACGGGATATACCTTTGCGGAGCTGCTCCACCGTCCTCTTCATGTGCTGAAAATGTGTTATGACACGCTGGCGTGGAAGGGAACGCAGCTGTTTGAAGGAATGATCGGCGGCTCTCTGGGAAATCAGGATCCTGTTTTAAATACACCGACCGTGATCATATTGGCTCTGTGTACCATTTTAGTGGTGCTGGCGTTAAAAAAGCCGGGAGAAGAAGTGATGTTTTCCACAGGAAACAGGCTGTGGATCTGGTTTCTGGCGCTGCTGCTTTTAGGGGCGCTGATGTTTTCCATGCTGTTAGCCTGGACTCCCAGAAGCGCGTCCATGATTGAAGGCGTTCAGGGAAGATATCTGCTGCCCTTCCTTCCGGCGGTTCTGCTTACATTCCGCAGCAGCCGGGTGGTACGGACGGGAAGCGACGACAGAGGGCTGCTTTATGCGGTGATGATGATGGATCTGTATGTGGCGGTGCGGATTTTTGCGGTGGTGTGCCTGCGGCTTTAGAGAGAAGCAGCATAAACAGTTGCACCCTTGTGGATAACGTGGTAAAATTTCCTGATAGATGTGGAAAAGCGGCTTTCGGGCTGCTGAATGACTCAGGATGGATGAAAGAAGGAGAAAGAATCATGGGAAAGATCAAAGTGACAACATGTGAAATTGAAGGACTTTATGTAATTGAGCCTACGGTTTTTAAGGATGAGAGAGGCTATTTTATGGAAACCTATAACCAGAATGACTTTAAGGAAGCAGGCCTTAATATGACCTTTGTACAGGACAATCAGTCCATGTCCGTAAAAGGCGTTTTAAGGGGCCTTCATTTCCAGAAGCAGTATCCTCAGGGCAAGCT
>OFMR01001319.1_pt1 | contig 10339 bp, 8 predicted proteins | sample 1541931 | NCBI WGS metagenome assembly OFMR01 (sample SAMN04209224, study PRJEB22552) | human gut metagenome | biome: gut; material: feces | host: Homo sapiens | place: USA: Oklahoma | reverse complement strand
CGAAGAATTGAAATTCTACACGTTTAAAATTTTCTGTCAAGCGACTGAAGAATTTTAAATGTAAAACTTCGTTTCCGTCTGTCGTTGCTGCGTTGTGCATCAGCGACAGGACGTGCATCTTAACGAAACAATTCGGTGTGCGCAAGTTGAGCACGTCTTACAAATGTTTCTAATTGTTGTATGTTTTATACAACAATTAGTTTGCCGCTAATGATTTCGTATCTTTGGACGGCCATGCAAGAATAAGCATGTTCGCAAGAATGGCCGCGGCTCCCAGCAGTTCATATGAATTGAACGTAGCACCTAGAATAATCACAGAAAGTACAACTGCGGATAATGGTTCAAAAGAACCGAGGATCGCCGTGATTGACGGAATAACATACTCCGTACTTTTCAGATAACACCAAAATGCAGCAACGGTTCCAAACGCAATGATCTGGAGATAACAAAGAATAGCCGGGATTGTCCAATGAACATCCATTGCAAAGGGATTGGTAAAGAGACAGGCAATGGCTCCTCCGACGACCATGCCCCAACCCACAACATTTGAAACGCCGACTCGAGAGATAACGTTTTTAGGCTGCACGGTGCAAAAAGCCCCGAAAGCAGAAGACAGCAAGCCCCAAAAGGCTCCCGTAGAAACAAAATCCAAAGATTCGAAATTTCCTTTGGTTACGACCAATGCAACTCCGGATATGGCCAGGAAGAGACAAAAGAATTCTTTGGGAACAGGCTTTCGATGTTTGCAGACTGCCAAATATCCGATAATAAAAAGCGGGCCAACGCCGACCATGATGGCGGCTGTCCCGGCATTGCTCTGCTCAATTGCTAGAAAGAAAGTGTATTGAATTAAAAGAACACCGACACCGTAAATCAATATGTCCTGGATGTTTCGCTTTTCCTTGAAAGGTTTCAAAATGCTTTGGAATCCTCCAAAAGCAGCTTGAAATGCCAATAACAGAACGCCGGCTCCGATTAAGCGGAGCGTTGTGAGATGACGGGCTTGAAATCCGCAATCGGTAAAAAGATATTGGGCTGCGACGGCCATACTTCCCCAGCAGCAGCCCGCAAATGCTGCCAGAAAAACGCCTTTGAGAATTTTCAGCATTCAATTAATCCTAGAAACCAAAAGTTTAGCAATCCGCCGTATTGTTTAGGAGAATCCAAATGTTGTCTGCTTTGCCAAACCTAACAAAGTGGAAATCAAGACGCCAAAAATGTAGTTTTGACCACAACTTTTATAAATCGGCCAGTTTGTAAGCGCCTTTGTGGTCTTTTCCACTTATTAATTCTCTTGTGTTCTTTTTCCATGTGAAAAAGACCACAATTTCTCTCCGGTTTTTCTATTTCTGAGGGCCTTTCTGCAGAAATAACGAAATCATTTTCGTTCTGCCGCTTATCTCGCCCTTTCAATGAAGCAAAAAATAATTTTTTGTGGTCTTTTACACATATTCCATACGCTCTCGATCGCGAATTGTGGTCCTTTGCTCATTGTTTCAACCTAGGTAAGTTTCAGAAAACAATCACAGAGAAAAATCTTTATCCGTTCCGAAACTGCTTGGTCCTCAGAGCCAAGCCAGCAAAATTCCGCCATCTTTTCACTAATAATTATGCGAAAAAGACCACAGTTTTTAGGTCTAAATGCTTCGGCCTGCACCCTTCTCAGAGAAGGCCTTTTCAAGTAGTTAGTCGTATCTTGAGCAAGTGTCAGTTAATCGTTTAGACGTCCGTCGTCGGCCTTATTTATACTCTCTTTAGGAGTTTCTTCCGCGACTAGAAATGAAATGACTGACGTCAAGTATGTGAAAAAGGCACCACGACAATCCAATCTCGAGCTCTCTCGAATTTTGGCGATGTACCTCATTGTGATGCATCACTTCTCCGTGCACGGCGGAGTCTCGATTTGGAGCGGCTCAGCGCCTCTCTCTTTTAATTTTTACTTGGATCAGCTGCTTTCAACCGGAGGCAAAATCGGCGTTAATTTATTTGTTTTAATCACCGGATATTTTCTCGCTAAAAAATTCAGTAAATTTTCCAGCCTTGTCTATCTGTGGATAAAGACGTTCTCCTACGTAATTATCTTTTTCCTGCTCTTTTGTGCTCTCGGTTTACATCCCTTTAGTTGGAGTTCTTTGGTCAGCTGTTTTTTCCCAATACGAAATGATTTTTATTGGTTTGTTTCCGCCTACTTCCTCCTTATTCTGCTCTCTCCGTTTATCACGATAGGAATTAAAGCGTTAGGGCAGCGAAAGCTGTTCGCTTTCTTATTAATTTTCGGTTTTTTCTGGTCTGTCATCCCCACGCTCACAACTAAACCGGAATATTACGGTTCAACGCTTTTTTGGTTTGTTTATCTCTTTTCCTGGGGCGCTTTCCTCAGGGACTACCTAGAAAAGAAAACCTTCCCCCAATCCGTATGTTTGTCGGTTTGCGGATTGAGTTGGGGCATTATCGCCATCATCATTGCACTTGCCGATTGGAATAATCGCGCCGGAACTTTCATCGGCTACATTGATTGGTTCACCTTTGCAAACTTGTATAGCGTCTTCTCTTTAGTTTGTGCGCTCTCGCTTTTTGTCTTCTTTAAACAACTTCAGATCAGCTATAAACCGTGGATCAACAAGTTGGCGGCAGCTATGTTCGGCGTCTACCTCATTCATGAGAATCCGATTGTTTATCCGTGGCTCTGGAGCAAAGTATTCCACGTGCCGGAATACTTGGGTGCCTCTTGGTTCATCCTGTATGCACTTGCAGTCATCACAATCGTATTTTTTGTTTGCGCAATTTTGGATCTTATTTGGGAAAAGATTCTTCAGTCCGGGTACCAAAGATACCTGTTGCCTCGACTCCAACCGTTAGACAAAAAAGTAACTGACTTCCTTAATGCTCCGGCAATCCAAAAGTAATTGTGGTCTTTTCCTCATTTTTAATTTTTTTACCTCTGATTTTTTTGAGCTTTTTATCTAACTATCTACAATGGGAAAAACTTTTGTAGGTTGTTTATGTCTGCTCCTATCATCGATTCTTTACCGCTTCCTCCTCACTCTCAGGAAGCTGAACATGCTTTATTGGGTGCTCTTTTAGCCAATCCGGAGGCTTTCCATTTAATTGAACCGCCTTTAGAGCCCGGTGACTTTTACAGCTATGCCAATCGACTGATTTATCAGGCCATTTTCTCTTTGGCCTCTCAAGGCAAACCTGCCGATGTACTCACGGTCTCAGATTTATTGAGAGAAATCGGAAATGAAAAAGAGACAGGCGGATTGGAGTACCTCAATCGTTTGACGGAAAGCTACGCCAGCGCAGCTAACCTCAGCGAATATGCAAGAATCGTCAAAGATAAGGCACTCAAACGCAACCTCATTTCCAAACTGGCTCAGTTAGAAGCTGAAGTCAATTCAGACAGAGGAGCCTCTTCCGAAGACTTGCTCGACCGCGTTCAAAGCGAGTTCTTAAAAATGGGACTTGGCAAAAATAAAGAAGCTTCTTCCTTTGAGTCTGCCGGCTCTATTTTGGACGGCGTCATTGACGAGATGCGTTCTATCGCGGAGTCTCCGACGGAAATTCGCGGCTGCGAAAGCGGGATCGAGCAGCTTGACGACGTAACCCGAGGCTTTAGACCCGGACAACTGGTTGTTATCGCAGCACGTCCGGGCATCGGCAAGACGGCTTTTGCGCTGCAAGTCGCAAGACGGACGGCTGTTCGTCAGAAGAAGCCGGTAGCGATCTTCGCACTGGAAATGACGAAAAACGAAGTCCTTAAAAGAATGCTGAGCTCTGAGAGCGAAGTTGAAATGGAAAGTATCGATGGCGCCCAAATGACGGATACTCAATGGAGCAAAATTTATCAAGCTCAAGAAGTGCTGTCCAAAGCACCGATATTCGTTGACAGTTCCAGTGAGCTGACACTTATGCGCATCAAGACAAAGCTGCGTCAGCTTGCCGCTCAGGTCGGCAGTATCGGACTTGTCGTAGTTGACTATCTTCAGCTCCTTGAACAGGAAGACGAAAACGCTTCTGCGGATCTTCGCTCCATACAGATCGGTATTCTTTCCAGAGGTTTGAAGCTTCTGGCCAAAGAGCTCAATGCGCCGGTACTTCTTTTATCACAGCTTAACCGTCAGGTCGAAAACCGTCCGAACCATACTCCGCTTTTGTCCGACCTCAGAGAGTCGGGCTCCATTGAACAGGACGCCGACATGGTGCTCCTGCTCTATTCCAAGGCGAAATTCGGCCAGGAACAAGGCGACTCCAGAACCATTTATATGGATTTAGCAAAGCATCGAAACGGACGCCTCGAAGTTTTTTCAACGATTTTCAAAGGCGAGATTCAATGCTTTGAGGAATTAAACGCTTGGAATCAATAAGAAGAAAAAAGAGCCTAGACCGACGTGTTCAATGAACATCTAAATCTTGGAGGGCTTCGATCTAGGCCCGTAAACCGATAATTGCTAGAAAAAATAACACAAATATGGGATGAATAGCAAATTAAGGGACGGATTTTTTATTTTTAAATTTAATAAAAAGCCCTGATAGCCTTGGGTTTATCAAAAATTGGCCGGAACTATTTCTATTCTGGCACTCATAACCACTGTGCATTGTAATTTCTGTGGCCTAAGCTAACTTTCAGACGTTGAAATTGTGGTCTTTTTCCCATATCTTCTGTCCGATCTTCTCTGCGTCATCTTTTTGACAACTTAATTTTTTCTTCTCACTTTTAGATTTTCCTCTTGTTGTATCTCTTCTATTTTCTTTTTTGCGAAATTTTTGTGGGGTTCTGTCGGTGTTGTCTGACTTGTTCTCTTTTTGAAAACTCTCTACAACAGAGGCTTGCTGATTTGTTCCATCCAAACTGAGCTGTTTGCGTCGCTTTAAAATTTTTTGAAGCCTTTTTAATTGGGTGTGTCTTTTAGTCGTAGGCCTTTTTTATATTTTTATATTAATCTTTTTATTTTTTAGGCCCCTATTTTCACTTTTAAATCAAAAAGATACAGAGGTAAAAATGTATAAAAGACCACAAAATATGAGAATTTGACCACAAATAAGCTATTTTTTTCTGTGAAAAAGGCGACTTAATATGTGGTTTTTACCACAAACGCCGATGAATTTATGTGGAAAAGACCACAAAATTATGTAAAAAAGACCACAGGCTTCCGATTCTTTTTCCTTTTGGAAGAGGAAGTGTGAGAGAATCAACTATCGAAATGTCAGAATGAGCCGGATCGGAGGGTATTAATGGCCAGCGAAAATCAACAACAGGAGTTTGAACTCCTCACAGACGATGATGATTGGTCTGACAGCCCTAAAGCCGGGAAAAAGAATTCTTTATGGAATACCAATGCAGTCGTTGTTAAATCAAACGACCTGCTGACGGCGAAAACCAACCTCACCCTAAATGAACTTCGAATCATCTTAGTTGCGATCAGTAAGATCGATTCGATGAATCCGGAGGTCAGAGGGGATGCAAGTTATTGGGTTTCTGCTAAAGAGTTAAGAGAGATCGGCAGCGAGCGGTCTAAGGCCTATAAATACCTCCAGAACGCAGTCAATACGCTTTACAACAGAAGCGTTATCCGAACCTTCGGATCCAACGGTAAAGAACGTGATGAGTTCCGTTGGATTTCTAAGGTCTCTTATCGAAGCGGCATGATCGGTCTGACGTTCTCCCAGGAAGTCCTCCCCTTTCTGACACGTATTCGCAGCAACTTCATTCGCTATCCGATTAAACAGATTTCCGAATTGAAGAGTGTTTCGACATTACGATTCTTCGAGCTGTGCGTGCGCTGGCGCGGCCAGGTTAAAAAGATGACGATTACCGAGCTCAAAGACATTCTTAACATTCCTCAAAAAAAATTAAACGGCGACGTCGCTCGAATCGTCAGAGAGTGCGCTGCCAAAATTAATGAAGCGACCAAAATCGACTTCCATGTGGAGTGCGAGTTCGTACGGACCGGCAGAAAATTTACTCATATTATTTTTTCCGTTAAGAATCGTCCCAACATTCTTGTAGAAAGAACGCAGTCGGTTCCGCCCGAGGATGTTCCGGATGTCAGAGATCTCGTGGGCTACAGCAATGATGATTGGCAGAACCTGACTTTGTCGGACGGTCAGAGAAATTACTTTGCCTCTCTTCTTAGTCGTCACAACGACGGCGGCGTAGGCAACCGCTTTGCCGGCGAGTTCATCAATGCCGCCGGACGTGAAGGTTACTCTCAAGAGTCTTGGAAACGCTGGATCGAAAACCGTTTGGCCGATCCCAAGTTTGTGTATGAAGCGAGAGTCTATTTACATGACCTCGGGTTCAAACCTTCATCAGCGGTCAAGAAAAATGTGAAAAAGACCACAAATTAAAACCTCTACGAAACAGCCGCCCGGCTGTTTTGATTTTTAGGAGACACGGTTTTCTGAAAAATATTGTGGTCTTTTTCACATTGTTTAAGCTGTTGTGTCTCTAAACGGCCGCATTCTTTCTGTTTTTCCTTCTCTTCCTCGTATCCTTGAAGAAAAAATAAGGAATAAAAATGGTCTATTTGGATACGATGCCTTTGAGGTTCGGGCATTTTCGGGTTTTGATTACAACAGCGATGGGTCAATTCCTAGGAGCCGCTGTTGCAACGCTTTCAGGCGTCTTAATTCCTCTTCTTGCCATCGTACAGCATCACGAATTGGACTCCGTGACACAAGGTCTGATTGCCAGTATGGAGCTGATCGGCATTATGGTCGGATCTTTTGTTATCGGAAAGCTTGCCGATAAGGACGGATATCTTCCGTTCCTTCGATTGAGCTCTATCCTTGTTTATTGGTGCGCTTGTTGTCTACGTCTCAGGAAGCATTGATCTGCTGATTCCATCGCTATTTGTCATGGGATTCGGCATCGGAGGCGATTTTGCGTTGGACTCAGACTATGTTGATGAAGTGATGCCGAAACGCTGGCAGGAAACGATGGTCGGTATTACCAAATCATTTTCTGCTCTCGGAAACTTGTCAGCTGCCGGAGGTTTCCTCTTTCTCTGTTCGATCGAGTGGACCGCAGAAATTTGGAGACAGATCTTCTTATTTGTGGTCTTTCTCTCATTTTTAATGATCATCAGCCGTTTATTCTTTTTTAAAAGTCCCGGCTTTCTTATTGCAAAAGGAAAGTTTGACGAAGCCAGACAGGTTGTTAAGGCAATGCTTGGGTCTGATGTTGAGATTCCATCGTCCTATTTGGAAAAATCCGCTCCTGCTTCTAACGGCGCCAAAGTAGATCTGTTTAAAGGAGAAAACCTTCAGAAGGTGATTTTTTCCGGTGTGCCTTGGGGATGTTCGGGACTTGGCGTATATGGAATCGGCATCTTTCTCCCGATCCTTATTATGAGCCTCGGCATTCCCGGATTTGATACTTCTAAACCCGGTCCTTTGGGATCCGTAATGAACTCAGTGAATCTCACGTTTATTATCAGCTGGTTCATTCTCATCGGATTTATAGCCGGTCTTTTTATTCTTCATAAAGTCTCGACCGTCAAACAACAGTTTTACGGATTCCTGCTCGCAGCCGCAGCCGTTTTACTTCTGCTGCTCTGCTATTTATTTAAATGGCCTGCCGCTATTTCAATTGCAGCGTTTGTTCTGTTTGAGCTTGCTCTGAACGCTGGTCCAAATCTTACGACGTTCATCATTCCGTCATTAGTCTTTCCGTTGGACATTAAGGCTGAAGGGGCGGGTTATGCCGCGTTTTTCGGAAAACTAGGTGCAGTAATCGCAGTTTTCTGTTTTCCTATCCTCATGAAGCTGGGAGGCGTGTCCTTGACGCTTGCTACGTCTGTTGCCGTCCTCGGACTAGGGGCCTTCCTGACCTACTACTACGCGAAAAAATTAGGACTGGAAAAATGAGAAAAAGACCACAAATCGTCAAACGATTTTGTGGTCTTTTTCACATATCAAGAGCGTTTGATCTACGCCAACTCGTCAATCATTTTGATCTTAATTTTGTCCACAGACACTGCTATGACGGTTTTGTTATCTTCACGTAAGACGCAGACTTCGTCGTGACGATCGGAAAGTAATCGCGGAAGAAGATTGCCGGAAACTTTCTCACCTGTCTCATCTAAAAATTCAACTTGAATACCCAAGGCCTTACCGGCAGGCACACGGCGATAACCTTTAGGAAAGTCTTTCTTTTTAAGACGATCTTCAAACGCAACGACTTTTTTGGGTTTCTGCGGAACGATTTTCTGGAGTCTGTCCAATACAGCCTGTGCAGAGCCGCGGCTAATTAAGCCGTCTTTGTCTTTGCAAGCTTCCAGATCTTTAGCGATGTTGGTGCTTTTTTCACAGATATTGTTCAGGATCTGTGCTGTCTGAGCATCGTTAACAGCGCAATCGGCAATCAATTTAAGAACTTCTTCCTTAGAAGAAGCTAATGCGGCAATACGAGAAATATAAGTTCTGTCTTTGCCCAAACGAGCAGCAATTTCGGTTTGGTTAAAACCGTTCCGAATCAGCTGGCTGATGCTTTGGATCAAATCCTGAAGCTTCATATTGTCGCGCTGGATATTCTCGGTTAGCTGACCGAAAATTCTTTCTGAATCGGAAACCGGAGCATCAACAACGATAGCTTCTACCGTCTCCAAGCCGGCTTTCTTAGCGGCAAGCCAGCGGCGTTCGCCCTGCAGGACAACGTATTTATTATTTTCACCTTTAATGACTGTAATTGGTATCAGCTGGCCGGATTTCATAGATTCGGCCAGCTCATCGATATTTTCAATAACCGTTCTTACCTGAGGTTTTGCTTCAATCGACTCTACCGGTAATTTGGTCAGAACTTTTCCATTGACGCCTGCGGCGATCGCGCCATTGAACTCGGTCAAACTTTTGATGTTTGTCGGTTTGAATGTTTGGGTCTTTGTTTTTGTAACTTTAAAGGTTTTCATATTTAACCAATTTTTTTAATTCTGGCCAGCATCTCTTTGTACACGGCTTCAAGCTCTTCGTAGGATCGTTTTCCGTTACGGATTTCGTCCACGGGAATGCCCATTGTCGTAGCGGCATCAATCGGAGCACGATGTCTGAGTTTGGAGTTGAAGATATCGCAGTTAGTCTCAGAAACAAGGTACTGCAGTGTGCTCTTGGCAGAAGCGGAATCGTCGTATTCGTTTACCACTACGCCTAAAAATTTGAGGCTTGGATTGAAATTCTGCTGTACGGCACGAATGGTGTTGACCATGCCGGACACGCCTCCGACCGCATAACCAGAAAGTTTGATCGGGCAGACGACATAATCGGCCATGACTAATCCGCCGAGGAGCTTACGTCCTAAAGAAGGCGGACAATCGACCAAGATATAGTCGTAAGCGTCTTTTATTGCTTGGATATTCGCAGCCGGATTGCGAATGACATCCAGCTCGCGGCTTTCGATGTCATAACCCTCATTCGAGTTCTGTTCAGATCCGATTAAATCTACGCCGTATGGAGTGTCATCAAAGATCCCGAGCTCTTCGAGATTCGGTTCAAAAAGAGCAGCGGATGATGTAGCTGTATATGGTTGTCCTTGCGTTAAAGACTCTGTCGTATTTCCCTGCGAATCAATATCGATGACTAGCACTTTCTTTTTACGATGTTTACGTAAATAAAAAGCAGCTTGAACCGTTAATGTTGATTTGCCGACTCCGCCTTTTTGATTAGCAAAAGCTATGACTTTCCCCATAGGGACTTCCTTAAATTTGTAGATATCTTCAGACGGTATCTTAACAAATTCAAAAATCAGCGTTTGAAATGTGACGAGTGAACATGTTCACACTACAAAAGAGTTGTGGTCATTTCCACATAATATTGGAACTTCTGAGAGAAAGATTTCAATGATTGTTGGCAGAGATTCGAAGAAAATAAGAGACAAGAGCTACACATCTGTGGTCTTTTTCACATAGTTCCGCTCTTCTAAAGAAAAGTTGTGAGTGAAGACGGACATTAAAGAAAGAAATCTAAATAAGTAAAATCTACAGCGATTAGACACATCGCTGTTATTGAAAGAAAAAGAGCTATAAGCGAGATCGAATTTCTATTTTTTCGAAGCAGTCTTGGTACTCGAATTAATCACTCCTAATGTCGGGTCGATATAGAGCAGACAAGGGTTCTTAAAATTTGCTCTACTACAACAAGATTAGAAAACATAAAATCAGGAAAGCCTAATTTGGTAAGGCTTGCGGCTCGATTTCCGCAGTTTTAGGTGTGGAAGACAGAGCACGAGTGTGAACATGTTCACACAGGAGAAATGAGCAGATAAAACAAAACCTCTTGAACGGTTAGGTCCAAGAGGTTTGTCTTTTATGGAGAGCCCGGAGACTACCTACTTTCGCAAGAA
>OFMR01001314.1_pt1 | contig 10369 bp, 9 predicted proteins | sample 1541931 | NCBI WGS metagenome assembly OFMR01 (sample SAMN04209224, study PRJEB22552) | human gut metagenome | biome: gut; material: feces | host: Homo sapiens | place: USA: Oklahoma | reverse complement strand
CCGTGCACCCGTGGGAGAGCGAGCGTCTGGTGGCCGGCACTCCGGTGCCGAAGCCGCATCCGATTTTCGCGAAAATTCCGCCTGAGGCTGTGGCCGAGGAGCTCACCCGCTTCGACACCGAGCTCGCCGCCCGCAAGAAGGCCGAGGCTGAGCGGTTCGCCGCGGCCCAAGCCGAACTCAAGCAGTGAAATCTAGGCGCTGACAAGGGCCGTTGACTGTTGAGGCTTTGTTGTAATCCCCCTGACATATGAATGTCAGGGGGATTTTTCGTCCGATACGTGAGCAATGGTAGAAAATAGGAAATATTTTTCGTATATTATGCTCAACTGACGGCCATACAAGGAAGTGACGTCGCGCTTTGGCGGCTATCGCATGTGTTGCGATGACCGGCATCATGCAAGTACCGGCGGCGTCGGCCGCCACCAGTACCGGTGTCACGGCCGGCGAGCAAGTCGACCTGACCGATGTGGCACCCTCTGGTGCCAAACAGTCGTTCGCGCCCGCCGCGGAATCCTTCAGCATGGCCGTTAGCGAGCAAGCCATGCGCATGAGGGTCATGGACGGGGTGCTCAAGGCGCTGCGCATGCGCATCAACGGTGTCATGGAAGCTGGCGCGGCCATACCCCTCACTGAGAGACGTCGGCAATTCCCCTTCACGCCGATGACCACCGGGACGCTGCTGCTGACCCGTGACGAGCTCATGGACGTGCAGCAGCGTATCAATGGCCTGCTGGACGAATACCTGCGGCTGAGCGAGCAGCGGCGCGGCAGCGATTATGAGTATCAGGTGTCGTACGCGTGGTCGCTGCTGCCATCGAACCCGGCTGCGGTAGTTGGGGAGGATGTGGATGCGGGTGGGTCCGCAGAGGATGATTGCGACGACCGGTGACCACCCCCAGTCGCTACGCGACAGTCCCCGCCAGCGGGGGCAAAACGGTACAGTCGCTACGCGACAGCCATTCGGGCCCTGCAATTGGGGACGGCCTTCGGCCGCAGCCCACTTGCTCGCCTGTCGGATCGCCTTCGTCTACAAACAGCTCTGCCGTTTGCTCAGCCCGCCGCAAAGTGACGGAGGGTTGTTACCGGTGAAGAACGGCCATGTTCCTTGCCTATTGGCCGGTTTTCCGTACATTGTGCCGGGATGTGACTACATGCTCACAAGTCGGGCACACATCTCACAGATAATTCCGAGGAACGTGCATCATTCCTCCAAGCATGATGCGGTTATATAGAACATGTCAGCGGTTGTTACAACGTTGGCGAGGTTGTTGAAACCCCATAATTGAACCCCTTCTTCTCTCTCTTCTCTCACCCGGCGGCTTCCCCGCCGGGTTCTTCTTTTCCGGTGTGTGGTTGCGCCTATCGGATAGGAGCGTGAGGGCCTTTCATCCAACCCCTGACTCGACACGCCCGGATTGCGTAGCACAATCGTCTATCTGCGTTCACAGGGTCGCGGCATTCCGCCATTCTCCGGAATGCCGTGCTTCAATTGTGCGAAGCAAGCCGGGCGTGTCGCATCAGGGGTTGGATGTCGGACTGCCGCGCACGGCGGATTATGAAGGGATTTCGATCGTGCGGGCGGCACGACCACAACAGTTGCATGATGTTCCTTTCATTGTTCGGGTCGGCACCCGGCCTACCGTACGGTGAAGCCTTCCTCTTCTCCATATTTCTTGAGCGATTCGCCCCACTGCTGCAGGGCCTCGTGCAAGGTGAGTTTGCCGTGGTATGACTGGCCGATGGAATCCACGGCGATCGAGTTCGCGTACGCCGTGTACGACAGATACGTGAAGTCGGTGCGCACGTCCTTGGACGACTGGGCGATGACGGCGTGGGGCTTCTGCCCTCCGAAGAAATCATCGGTCTGGGCCGCGGGTCGCCGAGCGTCGATTTCAGCGGAGGAATGCCCTCCTGCGCAAGATTCACCTTCACGCCGTCGCCGTGCGCGAACGTGTAGGCGGCCTTGGCCTCGCGGTCGTCTGTGCCGGTCGGCAGTGCGAGCGCACCGCCTCCGTTCTCCCCGTTCGGGGCCTCCCCGGCAGCATCATCGCGCTGGTGGTGCCGACGGCGTCTTGTCGCAGATCCTCAAAGGGGCGCAGGTCACGGCCATGGAATCGGACAGCGCGGTGAGCGTCATCGAAACGGGGTCGTCCGGGCAGCGCACACAGCAGATGCTCGACCATCTCGCCGACAAGGTGAACGGCGTCATCCTGTCCACCGACGCGCCCGGCATCAGTTTCATCCGCGACTATGCGAAGCGCGTGCCGCTGGTCGTGCTGAACCGTCCTCTCGAAGGCGTGGCCAGCGTTGTGCCCGATCCGCGCATCGGCACCGTGTGCGCAAACGCTACCATCACACCGCGGTCACGTACGTCGCCGGCCCGGCCGCGTCATGGGCCAATCAGTCGAGGTGGGCCGCGGTGCATGACATCGGGAACCGCATGGGATTCAAGGTCAATCAGATAGACCCGGTGCACCCCACAGTCGAGGGCGGCTATCAGGCCGCGCTCGCATTGGAGGGCGGGGACACCACCGCCATCATCACCTACAACGATCTGATCGCGGTGGGCATCGTGCTGCGGTTCACCGTCGACGGCGTGAACGTGCCCGGTGACGTGTCGGTGATCGGATTCGACAACACGCTGATCGCCCCGGTGGTCACGCCGCCGATCACCTCGATCCGCATTCCGCGCGCCCAGCTGGGGCAGGTGGCCGTACGCCGTCTGCTGCTGATGATGATATCGCCGATGATCCTGCTGGGGGGCCCGGGGATGCCGTTCGGCATATACGTGTTCGCCTGCTGGCGGTGTACCTGGGAGATGACGCCTGAGACTGCCGGATTCGGCGCGCACGCGCGGGGCGAGAAGCGTGACGGGCACGTCGGCATGGCGGGCTGGCTGCGGCGTGCACGGCTGGTGTTGCGCGAGTATGCGAGCACGCTGCGCGTCAAGGAGCTCCGCAAGCATCTGGCCATCTACCTTCTGGTGTAGGTGACGATGGACGTGTTCGGCCAGACGTTCGTGTTCTTCGTGGTGTACGACTGGAACCATACGGCGGCGTTCGCGTCGCTGCTGCCGGGATGCACCGCCGTCTCGCTGCCGCTGATGCCGGTGTTCGGCTGGGCGATGACCAAGATAGGCCCGAAACGACTGTACGCGATCAATTTCATCGGCTGGCTTGGTACGGCCTGGCTGTTCGCGGCGTGGATGCTGGTCGGCACGCTGCCGGAACCGTGGTGGACGGTGTTCCCGTACATCGCGGACATCGACCAGATCGTGACTCGCCGGTACCGTTCCGCCACGTTCTCCGGCATTCAGGCATCGTTCCGTCAGCTGGGCTCGGGAATAGCGACGATTGCCGCCGGCCTGGTGCTGGGCGCGGTCGGCTTCGACGCGACGCGCGCATGGCAGACGACGGTGGCGGGCATTGGATTGGGAGCCGTGCTGCTGGGCTGGTTTACCGTCTTGCCGTCGCGATGGTCATCTGCTGGATTGTGTCCGCCCATCTCGCCATCAACAAGCGTGCGGACGGCATCGTATTGACAGAGATCACCCGCCTGCGCAACGGCGGCGACAAGGCCGACGTCACGCCCGAAACCCGTCATGTGGTGGAACGACTGACCGGTCTGCCCTACGAGAACTGCTGGCGGTAGCCGGCGAGGCGAGACTCATGAACGGCCGCGCAGCAATGCCGTGCCGCTCGCTACACTGGTGAGACATGAGCAAGCATCATCATCGTGACCGCAGCTGGGCGCCCGCGCCATCGCCGCTGCCCGACGACGCGCACGTCATCGACAACCATACGCATGTGGCATCCGTCATTCCGTTTGCGCGGGCCATGAGCCACGAAGCCGTCGAAAAAGGACAGCCGGAAGTACCGGTGTACGACGTGGAGCAGCTGCTCGCCCAAGCCGCGGCAGTCGGCGTCACCGGCATCATCGACTGCGGGTGCGAGCTGCCGAACCTCATGACCGCCATCCAGATGGCCGTCGACCATCCCGACTCCGTTCATGCCGCCATCGCAATCCACCCCAATGAAGCCGTGCTCCACGGTCACCGCGGCGTCCCAGGGCCGGACGGTCTGTCGCTGAAATACAAGCCCCACCATGACGTGAGCTTCGACGACGCGCTCGCCGAAGTGCATCGCCTGGCCCTCGCATACCCGCATCAGGTGGTCGCCATCGGCGAGACCGGCATGGACCTGTTTCGCACCGGGGAAGGCGCGAAGGAACTGCAGCGAGACGCCTTCCGCGAGCATATCGCGCTCGCCAAGGAGCTGAATCTGCCCATGCAGATCCACGACCGCGACTCGCACCGGGAGGTCATCGAGACGCTGCTCGCAGACGGCAGCCCAGAGCGAACCGTGTTCCACAGCTACTCCGGCGACGCCGAAATGGGCGAGATCGCGCGCGACAACGGCTGGTATCTGAGCTTCTCCGGCACGGTCAGCTACAAGGGCAACGACGGTATCCGCGAATCAGCCCGGCTGGTCGGACTGGACCACATCATGGTCGAGACGGACGCGCCGTATCTTACGCCGATGCCATACCGCGGGCGCACCAACGCGCCGTACATGATCCCGTACACGCTGACGGCGCTCGCCGACGTGTTCGACCTGCCCGTCGCCGAAGTCGCGCGTGCGACGCGGCGCACGACACGCACGGTATACGGGGTGTGACGAGGGGCGGCAAGGGCGGCCGGCGTCCTCCCCAAGTTGGAAAAAACCGAAAAGGGGCATATACTGACCGCTTGAATTTGAAATACCAAGGTTTCCGTTAGTAGCTGTACCTAGAATATGCGGATATCATGTGCGGATTATCCCCGTCGATGGAGGAAGCATCATGGCTCAAAAGCCCGATGAAACGTTGTTACGTGCCGACACGTTCACCAACGTCCCGAAAGTCTCCCGTCGCACACTGACGAAAGAGGAGCGCGAAGAGCTTGCAAAGCAGCAGGCGGCAGAAACCAAGGAAGCGGAAAAACTCGCCAAGACCGCAAGCAAGGGCGCGATCGGCCGCTGGTGGCGCAGATTGCAGTCCGGCCCCAACAAGATCTCGCTCGGCATGGCCATCGTCGCGCTCGGCGTGGTCTACGGCGACATCGGAACATCGCCCCTGTACACCGCGCAGACGTTCCTTTCCGGCCAGGGCGGCATCGCCAACACCGACCGTGAGGCCGTGCTCGGCATGCTGTCGCTGGTGTTCTGGTCGATAACGCTGATCACCACCGTCAAATACGTGCTCATCGCCATGCGTATCGACAACAAGGGCGAAGGCGGCATCTTCGCCCTGTATTCGCTGATTCGCAGGCATGGCGCATGGCTCGCCATCCCCGCCATGCTCGGCGGCGCGGCGTTCCTCGCCGATTCCGTGCTCACCCCGGCCGTGTCGATCAGCTCCGCGGTCGAAGGTCTGAAGACGCTGCCGCCATTGGAGGCGCTGTTCAAGGAAAACGGCAACCTGACGCTGATGATCACCGTGGTCATCATCGTCGTGCTGTTCTCCGTGCAATCGCGCGGCACCGAAAGCATCGGCCGCGTGTTCGGCTCCGTGGTGCTGGTGTGGTTCACGTTCCTCGCCGTGGTCGGCGCGGTGAACCTCTCCGGCGATTGGTCCGTGCTCGCGGCGCTCAACCCCGTGTACGGCGTGAAATTCCTGTTCAGCCCGCACAACGCGGCCGGCATCGCCGTCATGGGCACCGTGTTCCTGTCGACCACCGGCGCCGAGGCGCTGTACTCCGACATGGGACACGTGGGACGCGGCAACATCTACTTCACGTGGCCGTTCATCAAGGTCGCCCTGGTGTTCAACTACTTCGGTCAGGGCGCGTGGATCCTCAAGAACCAGAACAATCCCGAGTACCAGCACATGGAGGGACTGAACCCGTTCTTCCAGATGATGGATCCGAACGTGCGCTATGTGGCCGTCATCCTGTCGGTCACGGCCGGCATCATCGCCTCGCAGGCGCTGATCACCGGCGCGTTCACGATGGTGTCAGAGGCGACCGGCCTCAATTGGATGCCTCATCTTCAGGTGCGGTATCCGGCGCGCACCCGCGGCCAGCTGTACATTCCCGTCATCAACTGGGTACTGTGCGTGGCCACGCTCATCGTGCTGGGCATATTCCGGGATTCCGAGCATATTTCGGCGGCTTACGGCCTTGCGCTGACGATCACGATGATCACTACCACGATCCTGCTGGCGGTGTACATGTGGTACGACCGCAAGCGGGTGCTGGCGGTCGTGTTCACCATCGTGTTCCTCGCCATCCAGCTGATGTTCTTCATCGCGTCGATGGCGAAGTTCCTGCACGGCGGCTGGTTCACGATGCTGCTGACGTTGGCGATCCTGTTCATCATGTACACGTGGAACGAGGGCACGCGTCTGGAACGCGCGCAGCGCCGCCACATGATGCCGAAGGACTTCCTGCCGGCGCTTGACCGCCTGCACGGCGACTTCCGCATCCCGTATTTCGCCGACAACATCGTGTATCTGACCAGCGATTCGGATATGCGACGACTGGATACGGACATCTTCTTCTCGATCTTCGCGGATCATCCCAAGCGCGCCCGTGCGTGGTGGGCGGTGTCGGTGCAGACCACCGACGAACCGTTCACGCGCGAGTACTCCGTGCAGAATTTCGGCACGAGCTACCTGTTCCGAGTGCGTATCCGTCTGGGATTCAAGGTGTCGCAGTCTATTCCGGTGTACCTGCACCAGATCATGCACGACCTGTCGGATTCCGGTGACCTGCCGCAGCAGAAGTCCGTCTACCCGAAGGTGGACGCCGACCCGGAGATCGGCACCATCCGTTACGTGCTGATTCACAAGGACCTGATGCCGGAATCCAAGATCTCCACGCGAGGCGCGATGTCGTTGCAGGCCAAGTACGCGATTCGTCACGTCGCCGGCTCCCCGATCAAATGGTTCGGCCTGGCGCCGTTCAACCCGTTGGTCGAGGTTCAGCCGCTGTTCATCTCCACTCGCCGACCGCCGCGTCTGAAGCGCGTCGCGTTGCGTTCGCGCACGCCGCGCGTCAACGATATCGTGACCGTCAGCAAACCGGAAGAACGGCCGGCTGCGAAACCGACCGCGAAGAACGGTGGCTCGGGCAGCACGAAGGCTGCGTCCGCGGCGAGGGACGGAAGCAAGACGAAGCCTGCGGGCTCGGCGCAGAAGGCCGCCGCTGCGAAGGACGGCGCTGCGAAGGCCTCTGCGAAGCCTGCAGCCGCAGATGCCAAGGGAGGCGCGAAGGTCGACGCGACGAAAAATGATGCCGTGAAGGTCGACAATTCGGCGAAACTCGCTAAGCAGTAGACGCACACGGGCCGCACTGCCGGCTCGCGTGCGCTCCTGATGGACTGATGGACTGCGGAGGCAAACCGCCCATGCGTTACGGCCTGGGTGCCGCGTATTTGCGCCAGCCACCGCCTCAGTACGGGCGATGGTCGTCGGATGGCGCAGCCATGACAGGACCGTTGCCGGCTGTTCCGTCTGCGCAATAGTCGCTCTATGCGCCACCGTCGCGGTAGCCGTCCCGCTGGTACTGCCGTTCGGCGCATATCCGGTTATCGCAAGGACGACCTCTACTGTCTGTGACCGGCGAGATGGCATCACGGTCTGCGTTTGGCCGGTCAGCCGGCTGCCGACTTGTCCGGGAAACTTGGTCGAAATGGATATGTGACGCCTGCCAAGTTGTCCGAATCCCCGGCGGATCATACTGCATGGCTGTTCAGCGCTGAAGACAGTGAACAGTTGTCCGGCGATGAGATTGCCTCGTACCTGCTGTCCGGTCTGCTGACGTATGACACCACACAGAACAGATGCGAGATATTGGACACGCAGGCACGTGATTATCAGGTCGCTGAATTATGGATGACGAACGCTGCCGGCTTGCATGAAGACGGCGAGGATGGCCCAGCTGCCGATACTGTGTTTGGCCGCGCAGCTTGTTACGCTGCCATTGGCGTCCATGACGGTTGGATTGCCTGCGCTGGTCGGTTCCGGCGTGAGTCTGCCTCTTGCGACGTTGGCGGCGCTTGTGCCTGCGACGATGATTGCGTGGTCGCTGCCTGGCATGTCTGCGGCTGATGTGGCTGCCGTCAGGAATACGTGGCTGATGGATCGTGCGGCGTTGCTGGTGTTGATTGCGGGAATGATGGCACTGGGTGCGGTGATGATACCGGTATATGGCACGGCCGGGGTCGCGCAGGCGCTATCTGTGGGCGGACTTGGCTGCTTCGGGGTGATATGTGGCCGCCTGTGCGGACTGAGAGTTGGCGCGGCGGCACCTGCCTCATACCTGTTCGTCTGTTGTGCGATTGGCGAGCGGGCAGGTGGACGCTTGTTCTTCTGGCAGTTTCCCCTGATGATGACGCTTGCCTGTCAATCGGCCGTTTGTGTGGCCGTATTGGTCGTATCGGCATGTGTCTGCCGGGTGCCGGACCGCATGCGCATCGCGGCCGTGCGCACGCTATAAGGAACTCCTATAGCCACGCCCGCTTGTCAGCCGCCGCGGCACGATACAGTACCAAGCATGTGCAGATTACTGGGATACGCGACATCGGGATTCAATCTGAGCCTCAACGACGTCCTGGGCATGCACGAGGTGACGGATTTCCGTGATCTCAGCGAGATTCACAATGACGGTTGGGGTGTCGCGTTGCTGTCGAACCCCACTGAGCTGCCGTTTGCCGCCGGCGAGGTACGCAAGCCCGAGACCGGCACGAAACTGTACAAGAGCACACTGGCCGCCCGCCATGACCCGATTTTCCGTGACTTTGCGGACGACCCCGCACGCGGTGGCCTGTGGCACCTACGTCTCGCCAGCTCCAACCTGCCGCTGATTCTGGAGAACCAGCAGCCGTTCTTCGCGAACGGGCTGAGCTTCATCCACAACGGCGACATCTCCGACGACCGCGGCATCAACATCGTGCTCAACCGTGCGTACCCGATCAATCAGGGTGCGTTCCTGTCGACCGGCGGCCGTTCCGACTCCGCGATCTTCTTCTCGGTCATCCTCGAATACATCGCGTTCGGCTTCGCGCTGGATGAGGCCGTGGCGCAGGCGGTACGCCAGCTGCGTCAGGCGTACCCCAAGTCCAGCTACAACTGCATGATCCAAAGCCAGGACCAGCTCGTGGCTTTGTGCGCCGCCGGCCGCGAGAAGACGTCGCCGCGCATCGTCGAGATTTACGATGAGTACGGCAAGGGCGAGAAGGCTCACGATTACCGTGTGATGAGGTACCGTGACGTGCAGGACCGTGACGGCAAGCCGTCCGGTGTGGTCGTGGCGAGTTCCGGCTTCGAGCAGAACGAGTCCGATGGTTGGAAGGTGCTGGAGAACGATCAGATGATCGTGGCGTCCAACCGTACCGGCGAATACCACGTGCGCTCCATCTGAGAGGCGTCTATCGGGCGATTGATGGCACCCGGCATCTGTAACTTGCTCGCGACGCTCTCCTCTTTTCCTCCTCACCGGCGCGACACGCCCGGATTGTGCAGCGCAATCGACGTCGCTGTTTATGATGAAGGCCGGAAAATGGCTGATCTGTGGAAATGCACCTTGCGATTGTGTGATGTTATCGGCGTGTCGCGATGGCTACAATGGGCCGTATGACCGGTTATATCCCCACACTCGACCAGATTGACGAGCTGCACAAGAAGATCGCCCCCTCCCAGGCCGCCTATGACCTGGTGCACACGCATTGCGTTGTCGTGGCGACCATCGCCCGCCAGCTCGCCCGCCATCAGAACGCGCTGTTCACCAACAAGCTGGGCCAGGGCAGCGGCAACGCGCTTGACGATTCCGCCGGGGCAGCTGAACAAGCCGACCTGCCGTCGGACGGCATCACCGGTGGCCGTGTGCCGAAACGCCTGATCGACGAGCATCTGGCGACGATCGGCGGCCTGCTGCACGACATCGGCACGTATCGCGTGCTCAAGCATGACGGCAGTGATGGCGAACCGCTGCAATTTGACGGGAAACGTTACATCCTGCATGGTCTGCTCGGCTACGAGTACTTGCTGGAGCAGGGCGTGGACGAGTCCATCGCCCAGTTCGCGCGCAATCATACTGGGGTCGGCCTGACCCAGCAGATGGTCATCGCGCAGAACCTGCCGCTGCCTCCGGTCGATTACATGCCGGTCAATCTGGAACAGGAAATCGTGATGGTCGCCGACAAATACAACAGCAAGTCGATACCGCCGAAGTTCCTGACCGCGCAAGCCTACGCCAAGCGTGCGGAGCGCTATGGGGAGGCGAACAAGCAGCGCTGGCTGGATCTGGTCGACCAGTACGGCGTCCCCGACGTGCCGGCCCTGGCCGCGAGGTTCCACATGCGCATGATCTAGGTGGAATCAATACGCCCTC
>OFMR01001291.1_pt1 | contig 10486 bp, 19 predicted proteins | sample 1541931 | NCBI WGS metagenome assembly OFMR01 (sample SAMN04209224, study PRJEB22552) | human gut metagenome | biome: gut; material: feces | host: Homo sapiens | place: USA: Oklahoma | reverse complement strand
CCTTATATCCAATGGACCACTGCTCAGGAAGATGGAAGAATTCCCACTCGCCTCCGCCCTTGCTGCTGCGGTGATAGTGGCCGTTCATCTTTTTCCAGCCCTTGTGGTTTCTGGGGGTGTCCCAGATAACCTGAGGGTCCGGGCGCACCAGCAGGTAATCACCCCAGCGCTCCAGTTTTTCTCCCTTTGAACAGTCTATCACTTCATAATCCTTCCACTCGTCTGCAAGCCACATATATTTATTTAACCTCGTTTCTTCCATATATAATAATGATAATAATGAGTATAGTCTAAGTGCTGCGGCTCCGTCAAGTATTCGGTACATTTTCGGAAAAATAGAAACGGTTTGGCTAAATTGTAATAGAATTGAAAGATAAATTAGGTTGAATAATTGAGGGAGCCTTGATACAATATACCATAGGATTATCAGCCCCGTCGCAAACAGGGCTGATATGGGTGAATGCAGATGGGAAGAGGAGTTGAGCATATGAAGAAAAAGATGGTGGCAGTGTGGGCCCTGGCGGCAGTGCTGTGCTTTGGTACGGCTACGATATCTGCCCTGGCAGCAGAGGGTTGGGCTCAATCGGGGAGCACCTGGGTCTACTATGACTCCAACGGGAATAAAATATATAATACATGGAAAAAAGGGGCGGACAACCAGTGGCGTTATCTCAACGGCGAGGGTGTTATGGCCACCAATGCATGGGTTGAGTCTGATTATTATATGGACAGCAACGGCATCATGCTCACTGACAAGTGGCTGAAGCTTACCGGCGACCAGGGAGAATACGAGTGGTATTATTTCAGCAGCAGCGGCAAGGTAATCACGGATGCCTGGAAAAAGATTGACAATAAGTGGTATCACTTTAACGGTGACGGCCGTATGGAGATTGGCTGGATTCTGGACGATATGTATTATACCGGTTCCGACGGCGTTATGCGGACGGGCTGGCAGAAGCTGTATCCGCCGGATGACGATGACGACAACGCAGACAAGGTGACGCCGGGAATTGACAGCGTGACAGATGATGACGGACGCTATTGGTACTATTTCTCCTCCAACGGCAAGAAATATGCGCCGGACAGCTCGGACGGCGATTACACGGCCCGTAAGATAGACGGAACCTATTACTGCTTTGACGAGAACGGCGCCATGCAGACAGGCTGGAAGAACGTAAAGTCCACAACCAATGACTCCATCCAGGATTACATGTACTTTGGTTCTGACGGCAAGGCCAAGATTGGCTGGTATTCCATTGAACCTCCTGAGGATCTGAACGGTTATGAGGAGGCTGTGGAGTGGTTCTACTTCAATAACAGCGGCAAGCCGAGAGCGGCTGATTCCGAACGTCTTACCACCAGCGACATTGTGAAGCTGAACGGGAAATCTTATCTGTTCAACCATCTGGGCAATCCGGTTTATGGACTTAAGAAGGTTTATACCGGTTCCGGCGAGGACGACTGGACCGCGTTCTACTTTGGCGATAAGAATAAGAGCTGTGTCCAAAAGGGAAAGATGAAGGTGACCGAGGACGACGGCAATAAGAGCGATTTTTACTTCCTGGACAATGGACGGGGCGTCAATGGGGTTAAGGATAACTACTTATACTATAAGGGGAAACTCCAGAAGGCAACGGACGGCCAGAAGTATGTATGCTACCGGGTGGAGGGCAGGAATTATGTGGTCAACGCTTCCGGTAAGGTTATGAAGGGCAGCAATGTAAAGAACAGCGACGGCGTCAAGTTTACAACCAACAGCTCAGGCGAGCTGACAAAGGCGGATGATGACAGTGATGTTGATTCTTACGCACAGGAGCCCACGGAGCCATACTGCACAGAGTAAACAGACTGGTGCTATGACCGGTATGTGACTAAAATGATTCATATAAGGAAAGACTTCTATAATAAATGGGAGGTCTTTCCTTTTTGCTTGAGGAACCCCGGTCAGTCTGAGTAAGAATGCTCCGGGAAAAGCATTGAAAAGAATCAATTAAAACCAATAAAACTCCGGGCAAAGGCTGACGAAGCACTGACGAAGAAAATTGAAAAAAATACTTGCATTTATTTGGAATGTGTGCTATCATACAAAGGCTGTGGCATGATAGCGTTGAAGCGAGAGGTTGCTGCCCACAAAGTGAGGCAGGTTTTCCGTGGAGCGAATGTCAAGTTAGGAAACTGGCGACAAGTCACTGTACCAATTAAAGAATCTGCAAACAAGAGCAGGATCAGTGTGGAGTTCTATGAGGACACACACGGAAACGTGTACAGTCACCGCTTGTCGTACTTGGTTTATAAAGTGCGAAAAGGAGGCGACTTTTTTTATGGCAAGTCAAGTAATGAGAATCACATTAAAAGCTTATGATCATCAGTTAGTAGATCAGTCCGCTGGAAAGATCATCGAGACAGTAAAAAAGACAGGATCTCAGGTGAGCGGACCAGTGCCGTTACCAACTAAGAAAGAGGTTGTAACAATTCTGCGTGCGGTTCATAAGTACAAAGATTCCAGAGAGCAGTTCGAGCAGAGAACTCATAAGAGACTGATCGATATCACTGCACCAAGCCAGAAGACAGTAGATGCACTGTCCAGACTGGAAATGCCAGCTGGTGTATTCATCGACATCAAGATGAAAACAAAATAATCCCAGCAAGCATTAATGAATAAGTTTATATCCTGAAGGGTTTAGATATAGAAGCAACACTACATTCCTGTAGGAATCAACATACCGGCAACGGTTCATAGTGTTCCACGTATATTAGGCTGTTCTAGGATGAATGCGAAAGCATTCCGCTGTAGATCATGAAACAGGAGGTAAGACAATGAAGAAAGCGATTTTAGCAACAAAAGTCGGAATGACCCAGATCTTCAATGAGAATGGTGTGTTAGTTCCGGTAACCGTACTTCAGGCAGGACCTTGTGTAGTAACCCAGGTTAAGACCGAAGAGAATGACGGTTACAAAGCAGTACAGGTTGGTTTCGTTGATAAGAGAGAAAAACTTGTTAACAAGCCACAGAAAGGCCACTTTGATAAGGCTGGCGTATCTTACAAGAGATATGTGAGAGAATTCAGATTTGAGAATGCGGAAGAGTATTCTGTAAAGGATGAGATCAAGGCTGAGATCTTCGCAGCAGGCGATAAGATCGATGCAACCGCTATTTCCAAAGGTAAAGGCTTCCAGGGCGCAATCAAGAGACACGGACAGCACAGAGGACCTATGGCTCATGGTTCCAAGTTCCATCGCCATCAGGGTTCCAACGGTTCCGCAACTACCCCAGGCCGCGTATTCAAGGGCAAGGGAATGCCTGGACAGATGGGTCACAAGCAGATCACTGTTCAGAATCTTGAAGTAGTTAGGGTTGACGCCGAGAACAACCTGATTCTGGTTAAGGGTGCAGTTCCAGGACCTAAGAAATGCCTGGTTACTGTAAGAGAAACCGTTAAGGTTGAAAGGTAAGCTTTTATAGGAAAGGAGGAATACACAGATGGCAAACGTATCTGTTTACAATATGGAAGGTAATGAAGTTGGCACATTAGAACTGAACGATGCCGTGTTCGGTGTAGAAGTAAACGAGCACCTGGTACATCTTGCAGTTGTTGCACAGCTTGCTAATAAGCGTCAGGGAACACAGAAAGCTAAAACACGTTCTGAGGTTTCTGGCGGTGGCAGAAAGCCATGGAGACAGAAGGGAACCGGTCATGCAAGACAGGGATCCACAAGAGCTCCCCAGTGGACAGGCGGCGGCGTAGTATTCGCACCGACACCAAGAGATTACACCATCACCCTGAACAAGAAGGAGAAGAGAGCTGCTCTTAAGTCTGCTCTGACAAGCCGTGTTCAGGCTGGCAAGTTCATCGTAGTTGATGAGTTAAAATTTGACGAGATTAAGACAAAGAACTTCAAGAATGTTATGAACAACTTAAATGTTTCCAAGGCTCTGGTAGTTCTGGGTGACAATGATCAGAATACAGTATTATCTGCAAGGAATATTGCAGGCGTTAAGACCGCTCAGGCCGGCACCATCAACGTATACGACATTCTGAAGTACAACACAGTAGTGGCTACCAAGGCTGCTGTTGCATCCATCGAGGAGGTGTACGCATAATGGCAGATATCAAGTACTATGACGTCATTTTAAAGCCGGTTATCACCGAGAAGAGCATGAACGCCATGGGTGAGAAGAAGTACACATTCATGGTACACGTAGACGCTAACAAGTCTATGATCAAAGAAGCTGTTGAGAAGATGTTCCCGGGCACCAAGGTTGCCAGCGTGAACACCATGAACTGTGAAGGCAAGACCAAGAGAAGGGGAATGACCTTCGGCAAGACAGCTGCTTCCAAGAAAGCAATCGTAAAGCTGACAGAAGACAGCAAAGAGATAGAGATTTTCCAGGGACTGTAAGAAAATCTCACACCCGCCGGACACACCCGGACGGAGAACTTATACGGCATCCGGGATATCCCAGATATCCCTACCAAAGTCATACGCCGTGAAAAGAAAAAGAAAAGGAGTAAAATGTCATGGGAATTAAGAAGTATAATGCTTATACACCTTCCAGAAGACATATGACCGGTTCTGATTTCAAGGAAATCACCAAGAAAACTCCAGAGAAGTCTCTGGTAGTATCTCTGGCTAAGAATGCTGGTCGTAACAATCAGGGTAAGATCACTGTTCGTCACAGAGGCGGCGGCAGCAGAAGAAAATATAGAATTATCGATTTCAAGAGAAACAGCAAGGATGGTATCCCGGCAACCGTTATCGGTATCGAGTACGATCCAAACAGAAGTGCAAATATCGCACTGATCTGCTATGCAGATGGAACCAAGTCTTATATCTTAGCTCCTCAGGGATTAACTGATGGAATGAAGGTTATGAGCGGTGAAACTGCAGAAGCAAAAGTTGGTAACTGCATGCCACTGTTCCATGTTCCAGTAGGTACTCAGGTACACAACATTGAGCTGTATCCTGGTAAGGGTGGTCAGCTGGTTCGTTCCGCTGGTAACTCTGCTCAGCTTATGGCTAAGGAAGGCAAGTATGCAACCTTACGTTTACCTTCAGGTGAAATGAGAATGGTTCCGATCATCTGCCGCGCAACAATCGGTGTTGTTGGCAATGGCGAACACTCCCTGATCAACATTGGTAAAGCTGGTAGAACCCGTCACATGGGCATCAGACCTACAGTTCGCGGTTCCGTTATGAACCCGAATGATCATCCACACGGTGGTGGTGAAGGAAAGACCGGTATCGGCCGTCCAGGTCCATGCACACCTTGGGGCAAGCCTGCTCTGGGTCTGAAGACCAGAAAGAAAAACAAGCAGTCTAATAAGTTGATCGTAAGAAGACGTGATGGCAAAACCATCAAATAATTAAGGAGGTTAAGAACACATGGCTCGTTCACTGAAAAAAGGACCATTTGCAGATGCGCATCTGTTAAAGAAAGTAGACGCTATGAATGCAGCAGGACAGAAGCAGGTAATCAAGACCTGGTCCCGTCGTTCAACAATCTTCCCTCAGATGGTTGGTCACACAATCGCTGTACATGACGGAAGAAAACACGTTCCGGTATACGTTACTGAGGATATGGTAGGACACAAACTGGGTGAGTTCGTAGCAACCAGAACCTACAGAGGCCACGGTAAAGACGAGAAGAAGTCCGCTGTTAGAAAGTAATCCACAGGTAAATTGAAAGGAGGTTTTACAAATGGCAAGAGGACATAGATCCCAAATTAAGAGAGAAAGAAATGCCCAGAAGGACACCAGACCAAGCGCAACACTGTCTTACGCTAGAGTGTCTGTCCAGAAGGCTTGCTTTGTATTAGATGCCATCAGAGGCAAAGATTTACAGACCGCACTTGGTATTGTAACTTACAATCCTAGATATGCTTCCAGCTTAGTAAAGAAGTTACTGGAATCAGCAGCAGCAAACGCTGAGAACAATAACAACATGGACCCTGCAAAACTGTACGTAGAAGAGTGCTATGCAAACCAGGGACCGATCATGAAGAGGGTTAGACCGAGAGCTCAGGGCCGTGCTTACAGAATCGAGAAGAGAATGAGCCACATCACTGTAGTTCTGAATGAGAAATAAATAGGAGGCAAATATGGGACAGAAAGTTAATCCACACGGCATTAGAGTCGGTGTTATTAAAGACTGGGATTCCAGATGGTATGCAGAAGCTGATTTTGCAGACAACCTGGTTGAAGACTATAATATTAGAAAGTTCCTTAAGAACAAATTAAAGAGCTCCAGCGTTTCCAAGATCGAGATCGAGCGCGCATCTGACAGAGTGAAAGTTATCATCTACACTGCTAAGCCAGGCGTTGTTATCGGTAAGGGCGGCGCAGAGATCGAAAAGCTGAAAGCAGAAGTTCAGAAGATGACTGCTAAGAAGCTGTTCGTAGACATCAAAGAAATCAAGAGACCAGACAGAGATGCTCAGCTGGTTGCTGAATCTATCGCACAGCAGCTTGAGAACCGTGTATCCTTCCGTCGTGCTATGAAGTCTACCATGGGCAGAACCATGAAGGCTGGCGTTAAGGGTATCAAGACTGCAGTTGCAGGTCGTTTAGGCGGTGCTGATATGGCTCGTACAGAGTTCTACAGCGAAGGTACTATTCCGCTTCAGACATTAAGAGCAGATATTGACTATGGTTTCGCAGAAGCAGATACAACCTACGGCAAGATTGGCGTTAAGGTATGGATCTACAAAGGCGAGGTACTTCCTACTAAAGGAAATAAGGAAGGGAGCGATAAATAATGTTAATGCCTAAGAGAGTTAAGCGTCGTAAACAGTTCCGTGGATCTATGGCCGGCAAGGCATTAAGAGGCAATACGATCTCTAACGGTGAGTACGGTTTAGTCGCTACTGAACCATGTTGGATCAAATCAAACCAGATTGAAGCAGCCCGTGTTGCTATGACCCGTTATATTAAGCGTGGTGGTAAAGTCTGGATCAAGATTTTCCCGGATAAACCTGTAACAGCAAAGCCAGCAGAAACCCGTATGGGTTCCGGTAAAGGCGCTCTGGAGTACTGGGTAGCAGTTGTAAAGCCAGGCCGCGTATTATTTGAGATCGCTGGTGTACCAGAGGAAACAGCTAAGGAAGCACTTCGTCTTGCTATGCACAAACTGCCATGCAAGTGCAAAATTGTTTCTAAAGCAGATTTAGAAGGCGGTGATAACAGTGAAAACTAATAAGTTTGTAGAAGAGTTAAAGAATAAGTCAGCAAATGAGCTGAATGAAGAGTTAGTAGCTGCGAAGAAGGAACTGTTTAATTTAAGATTCCAGAATGCAACCAATCAGTTAGACAACACATCCCGGATCAAAGAAGTTCGTAAGAACATCGCTCGTATCCAGACTGTTATCACTGAGAAGGCTAATGCTTAATGAAAGGAGAACTTACCGTGGAAAGAAATTTAAGAAAAACCCGTATCGGTAAAGTGGTAAGCAACAAGATGGATAAGACCATCGTTGTAGCAATCGAGGACCACGTAAAGCACCCAATGATCGGTAAGATCGTTAAGAAAACCGTTAAGCTGAAAGCTCATGATGAGAACAATGAGTGCGGCATCGGTGATACTGTAAAAGTAATGGAAACAAGACCACTGTCCAAGGATAAGAGATGGAGACTTGTTGAGATTATCGAGAAAGCAAGATAATTAGGGAAGGAGTTAACAGGTATGGTTCAGCAGGAAACAAGACTTAAGGTTGCCGACAATACCGGTGCAAAAGAACTTCTCTGCATCCGTGTATTAGGTGGTTCAACCAGAAGATATGCAAATATCGGCGATGTCATCGTTGCTTCTGTTAAAGATGCAACACCAGGCGGTGTTGTAAAGAAGGGCGATGTTGTAAAGGCTGTAGTAGTTCGTACCGTTAGAGGCGCTCGCCGTAAAGACGGTTCTTACATCAAGTTTGATGAGAACGCAGCAGTAATTATTAAGGATGACAAGACTCCAAGAGGAACTCGTATCTTTGGGCCTGTAGCTAGAGAATTAAGAGACAAGCAGTTCATGAAGATTGTCTCCTTAGCTCCAGAAGTATTATAAGGAGGGTGTCCACTGTGCAGAAAATCAAGAAAGACGATTTAGTAGTAGTAATCGCAGGAAAAGATAAAGACAAACAGGGAAAGGTACTCTCTGTTGACGTAAAGAAGAACAAAGTTCTGGTTCAGGGCTGCAACATGGTTACAAAGCACACCAAGCAGTCTCCAGCTAACCCACAGGGTGGCATCGTGAATCAGGAGGCTCCAATTGATATCTCCAATGTAATGCTGGTAGTAGACGGCAAGGCAACCAGAGTTGGCTTTGAAGTAAGAGACGGAAAGAAAGTCCGCGTTGCTAAGAAGACCGGTAAGGTTGTTGAATAATTCAGGAGAGGAGGAAAAAAACGTTGGCTAGATTAAAAGAACAGTATCAGAACGAATTCGTAGACGCTCTGATGAAGAAATTTGGATATAAGAACGTTATGCAGGTGCCGAAGCTTGATAAGATCGTTATCAACATGGGCGTAGGCGAAGCTAAGGAAAATGCCAAGGTTCTGGATTCCGCAGTTAGAGATCTGGAGATCATCTCCGGTCAGAAAGCTGTAACAACCAAGGCTAAAAAGTCTGTTGCAAACTTCAAGATCCGTGAAGGCATGGCAATCGGCTGCAAGGTAACCCTTCGTGGTGAGAGAATGTACGAATTCCTTGATCGTCTGATCAACCTGGCACTGCCACGTGTACGTGACTTTAGAGGTGTTAACCCTAACGCATTTGATGGCAGAGGAAACTATGCTCTTGGTATCAAGGAGCAGCTGATTTTCCCTGAAATTGAGTACGATAAAGTTGACAAGGTAAGAGGTATGGATATCATCTTCGTTACCACCGCTAATACTGACGAAGAAGCGCGTGAACTTTTGACATTATTCAATATGCCTTTTGCAAAATAGTTAGGAGGAAACATTCATGGCTAAGACTTCAATGAAGATCAAACAGCAGCGTCCTGCTAAATTCTCTACCAGAGAGTACAATCGCTGCAGAATCTGTGGCCGTCCACATGCTTACCTGAGAAAATATGGTATCTGCCGTATTTGTTTCCGTGAGTTAGCATATAAGGGTCAGATTCCTGGCGTTAAGAAAGCAAGCTGGTAGGCTGAAGGCCCGTTACAGCACCTGACAGCATAAGTTTGTCAGGTCTGGCGGGTGAAGATAGATAGAATTTAGAAAAGGAGGCATTTTCAAAATGACAATGAGCGATCCAATTGCAGATATGCTTACAAGAATTCGTAATGCAAACACTGCAAAGCATGATACAGTAGATGTACCTTCTTCCAAGATGAAATTAGCTATCGCTGATATTCTGGTAAATGAAGGTTATATTGCAAAGTACGATCTGGTAGAGGATGGCGCTTTCCAGAACATCCACATTACCTTAAAGTACGGTAAAGATAAGAACGAAAAGATTATTTCCGGTATCAAGAGAATCTCCAAACCAGGTCTGCGTGTATACGCTGACAAGGAGAACCTGCCGAAGGTTCTTGGCGGTCTCGGTACTGCAATCCTCTCCACCAATCAGGGCGTGATCACCGATAAGGAAGCACGCAAGCTTGGCGTAGGCGGCGAAGTTCTGGCTTTCGTTTGGTAGGCTTTGAATACTTGGCGAGGTCTTTTCGAGCCTAGTATGAAAGCCCGTCCTGAGACTTAGCGAGGTTTTTTCGAGCTTAGTCGAATGGACGATAGTAACTTCGATTGCACTAAGTTCGTGAGAGACCTCACTAAGTGCAACGAAGTGCTTTCATACGTAAGCATTTTGAAATACAAATGCTAAGTATGAAAAGCATGTAACTGAAAACAGAGAGGACGCATATGTCCTCTCCGAGAATTTAAGTAGGAGGTAAAAAGGCATGTCACGTATCGGTAGAATGCCAGTTGCGATCCCAGCAGGTGTAACTGTTACAATCGCAGAAGGAAATAAGGTGACTGTAAAAGGTCCAAAGGGAACATTAGAGAGAGAGCTCCCGGTTGAGCTGACCATCGAAGAGAAGGACGGTCACGTTATCGTAAGCAGACCAAACGATTTAAAGAGAATGAAATCTTTACATGGTCTGACCAGAACCCTGATCAACAACATGATCCATGGTGTTACTGAGGGTTATGAGAAGGTTCTTGAAGTAAACGGTGTTGGTTACAGAGCTGCTAAGCAGGGAAAGAAACTGACTTTAAACCTTGGATATTCTCATCCAGTAGAGATGGAAGATCCAGAAGGTATTGAAACTGTTTGCGACGGACAGAACAAGATCATCGTTAAAGGTATCAGTAAAGAAAAAGTTGGCCAGTACGCTGCTGAGATCAGAGACAAGAGAAGACCTGAGCCTTACAAGGGCAAAGGTATCAAGTATGCTGACGAAGTTATCAGACGTAAAGTTGGTAAGACTGGTAAGAAATAATTTAAGGAGAGTGTAAAAATGGTTAACAAACAGTCAAGAAGCGAAATTCGCGTAAA
>OFMR01001288.1_pt1 | contig 10507 bp, 9 predicted proteins | sample 1541931 | NCBI WGS metagenome assembly OFMR01 (sample SAMN04209224, study PRJEB22552) | human gut metagenome | biome: gut; material: feces | host: Homo sapiens | place: USA: Oklahoma | reverse complement strand
AATTTGGAATACATGCAAGGCCCGGACTGCTTCTTGTGCAGGAAGCCGGAAAGCTTACGAGCAATATCACTATTTTTAAAGGAACAGACAGTGGTGATGCGAAGCGGATGTTCTGTGTTATGAATCTTGCAGTAAAACAGGGAGATCAGATAACAGTACATGTGGAAGGCGAGAATGAAGAGGCAGATGCCGAAATAATGAGAGAGTTTTTGAAAAATAATCTGTAACTGTGAAGATGTCAGACAGTTATGCCATAATCTTTAATAAGGAGAATTGGAGTAATGAGAGTATTAGAAGGTAAGTCCGTATTTTCAGGAATCGCAATTGGAAAGATTTCTATTTTGCAGAAAGCAGACACAAGTGTAAAGCGTACGAAGGTAGAAAATCCGGAGACAGAGATCACACGTGTGCAGGAAGCAAAAGAGAAAGCAGTTGAACAGCTTCAGAAACTGTATGATAAGGCACTCCGGGAAGTAGGAGAATCAGGTGCTGCTATTTTTGAAGTGCATCAGATGATGCTGGATGATGAGGACTATCTGGATTCTATTGATAACATTATCCGTACGGAGAATGTAAATGCAGAGTATGCAGTAGCAACAACAGGTGATAATTTTGCAGACATGTTTGCGCAGATGGATGATGACTACATGAAAGCAAGAGCGGCAGATGTAAAGGATATTTCAGATCGTCTGGTACGTGTATTATCAGGACACGATGAGGGAGATATGGATGCTGCAGAACCATCTATTATCGTTGCTGAGGATCTGGCTCCAAGTGAAACTGTACAGATGGACAAGAGCAAAGTTCTTGCATTTGTTACAAGGAAAGGTTCTTCCAATTCCCATACAGCAATCCTTGCAAGAACTATGAATATCCCGGCGCTGATCAATATTGAATATGATGACAGCATGGATGGGAAAATGGCAGTTGTAGACGGCAAGACCGGTTCTCTTATTGTGGAACCGGATGCAGATACCCTGAAGAAATATCAGGATCAGAAAGACGAGGAGTTGCGCCAGAGAGCAATGCTCAAAGAATTAAAAGGCAAAACTACAGAGACAAAGAGTGGACATAAGATTCATCTGTACGCAAACATCGGAAGCACAGGCGATGTAGCCAGTGTACTGGCTAATGATGCAGAAGGTATCGGTCTTTTCAGAAGTGAATTCATTTATCTGGAAAAAGATAATTATCCGACAGAGGAAGAGCAGTTCCAGATTTATAAAGCAGTAGCACAGAATATGGCAGGAAAGAAAGTAATCATCCGTACACTGGATATCGGCGCAGACAAGCAGATTGATTACTTTGATATGGCACACGAAGAGAATCCGGCAATGGGTTATCGTGCAATCCGTATCTGCCTGGACAGACCGGAAGTATTTAAGACACAGCTTCGTGCACTGTTCAGAGCAAGTATGTTCGGAAATATCTCCATTATGTATCCGATGATCATCTCTGTAACAGAAGTAAAACAGATCAAGGCTATTGTTGCAGAGGTTAAGAAAGAGCTGACAGAGCAGGGCATTCCGTTTAAAGATGACGTAGAGCAGGGTGTAATGATCGAGACACCGGCTGCAGTTATGATCAGTGATCTTCTTGCAAAAGAAGTTGATTTCTTCAGCATCGGAACTAACGATTTAACACAGTATACACTGGCAATCGACCGTCAGAATGCAAAACTGGATAATATTTATGATTCTCATCATGAAGCTGTACTTCGTATGATCCAGATGGTCATTGATAATGCACATAAAGAGGGAATCTGGGCAGGAATCTGCGGAGAGCTCGGAGCAGATACTACATTGACAGAACGCTTTATACAGATGGGGATTGATGAATTATCTGTATCACCTACATTTGTTCTGCCGGTACGTAAGATCGTAAGGGAACTGGACTGATTCTGGCATAAATATCGCAAAAGAATAGAAACAGGCAGTCAAAATTCCGCATGGGTCAATCTATGCGGAATTTTTTTGCAATAAATTAGCGGTTCCTGATTGTGATACATAAAAAAATATGATAAACTGAACATAGTCTGTAATTTTATGAAAAGATAATTGATACATAAAAAATCTGAAGTGGATCAGAAGCAAAGGAGATATGAATATGGGAAAAATTGCCATTGTCACAGACAGTAACAGCGGCATAACACAGGACCAGGCAAGAGAACTTGGAATCAGCGTAATTCCAATGCCTTTTTATATTAACGAGAAGCTTTATCTTGAAGGAATCACTCTTTCACAGGAAGAGTTTTATGAGAGACTTAAGAATGATGAGGCTATTTCTACTTCACAGCCGGGGCCGGCAGATGTATGCGGACTCTGGAATACATTACTGGAAAAGTATGATGAAGTAGTGCACATTCCAATGTCAAGCGGACTGAGTGCATCCTGCGATACAGCAATGGGACTGGCTCAGGAATATGACGGAAGAGTACATGTAGTAGACAATCAGAGAATTTCTGTTACGCAGAGACAATCTGTACTGGATGCCCTCACATTAAGAGATGCGGGCAGAAATGCGACACAGATCAAACAGGTTCTGGAAGAGCAGAAGCTGGATTCCAGTATCTATATTACTCTGGAAACTCTGAAATACCTTAAGAAAGGCGGAAGGATTACTCCTGCAGCAGCAGCAATCGGAACAGTTCTGAACCTGAAACCTGTGCTTCAGATCCAGGGTGAGAAGCTGGATGCATATTCCAAAACAAGAGGCAAGAAGCAGGCAAAACGTGTCATGCTCAAGGCTATGCAGAATGACTGGGAGAACCGCTTCGCAGAATACGTAAAACGTGGCGAAATGTGCCTGCAGTCTGCTTATACAGGAAATCAGGAGGAAGCAGAGGAATTTAAGAAAGAAATTGCCGAAGTATTCCCCGGAATTGAGATTGTGCAGAATCCGTTATCATTAAGTGTTGCATGCCATATCGGACATGGTGCTATTGCAGTTGCATGTTCAAGAAAAGTGGTAGTAGAATAAAACAATCTGAGGAGTTAGGAAAGAATGAAGAAACTTATGGAACAGATGGCGGAAGAACTTTCCGCAGCATTTGAAAAATCCGGATACGACCCATCCTACGGAAAAGTAACCGTATCCAACAGACCGGATCTTTGCGAATTTCAGTGCAACGGTGCTATGGCAGGAGCCAAAGCATACAAGAAGGCACCGTTTATGATCGCTGATGATGTAGTAGCATACTTAAAAGACAGCCAGGTTTTCTCCATGGCAGAAGTCGTAAAACCGGGATTTATCAATTTAAAAGTAAAAGGTGAATTCCTTGCAGATTACTTAAAGGAAATGGCAGCAGACGAGAAACTTTCCGTATCTGCAGCAAAAGAGCCGAAGACGATTATCATCGACTACGGTGGACCAAATGTTGCGAAACCTCTCCATGTAGGACACCTTCGTTCTGCAATCATCGGAGAAAGTATTAAGAGAATCGGTCGCTTTGTAGGACATAAAGTAATCGGTGATGTTCATCTGGGAGACTGGGGTCTTCAGATGGGGCTGATCATTACAGAACTGAAACACAGAAAACCGGAGCTGGTTTATTTTGATGATTCTTATACAGGAGAATATCCGGAGGAAGCACCATTTACGATCAGCGAGCTGGAAGAAATTTATCCATGTGCAAGCGGCAAGTCCAAAGAGGATGAAGCGTACAGAAACGAAGCTCTGGAAGCAACTCATCTTCTTCAGCAGGGCAAACCGGGATACATGGCTCTCTGGAACCATATTATGAACGTATCCGTTACAGACCTGAAGCGCAACTATGACAAATTAAATGTGTCTTTTGATCTCTGGAAAAAGGAATCCGATGCACAGCCATATATTCCCGGAATGGTTGAGGAGATGAAAGAAAAAGGATTCGCCTATGTAGACCAGGGTGCACTTGTAGTAGATGTAAAAGAAGAGAACGACACAAAAGAGATTCCTCCATGTATGCTTCTGAAATCAGACGGAGCTTCTCTTTATACAACTACAGACCTTGCAACAATTGTAGAGCGAATGAAATTATTTAACCCGGATGAGATCCTGTATGTGGTAGACAAACGTCAGGAACTTCACTTCATCCAGGTATTCCGCTGTGCAAGAAAGACCGGGCTTGTAAAAGATGATACAAAGCTTTCCTTCCTTGGATTCGGAACTATGAACGGAAAAGACGGAAAACCGTTCAAGACAAGAGAGGGCGGCGTTATGCGTCTGGAAACTCTCATTAAAGATATCAACGAAGAGATGTTTACCAAGATTGTTGAGAACCGCAGCGTGAAAGATAAAGATGCGAAAGAAACTGCAGAGATCGTAGGGCTTTCTGCGATCAAATACGGTGACCTTTCCAATCAGGCTACCAAGGATTACATTTTTGATATTGATAGATTTACATCATTTGAAGGTAATACAGGTCCGTATATCCTTTATACGATCGTTCGTATCAAATCTATTCTGAACCGTTTTGCAGAAGAGGGCGGCAACCTTGAAGCAGGTACAATCCTTGATCCTGTAAACGACAGCCAGAAGAACCTGATGCTTCAGCTGACAGGTTTTGGTGCAACCGTAGAGAACGCCTTTGAAGAAAAAGCACCGCATAAGATCTGTGCATATATTTACGAAGTATCCAATGCATTCAACAGCTTCTATCATGAGACAAAGATCCTCAGCGAAGAGAACGAAGCACAGAAAGCTTCCTTCATCCAGTTGCTGAAACTCACTAAGAAAGTTCTGGAGACATGCATCGATCTTCTGGGATTCTCTGCACCGGACAGAATGTAAAAATAAAATTCAGCAATAAACGCGTTACTGTGAACGGAGTGAACAGTAACATAAACGCAAGCCCTGTTTACATATATTGTAAATGGGGCTTTTCAAAAAGAACGAAGTGTGCTATTCTGTATTTATCTAATCTATACGTGATGAAATTCTTTCATCACATTTTCCATTTTTGTTTCAACCAAATAGACTGCAGAGCAGTTATTCGATCATAAGTAAGCAGCGAAGAAGATGAATTTATCTGCTTGACAATTGAACAGGAGGTGTACCAGTGAATTTATCTGGAACTGTATTAAAAGGGCGTTACTGTATTCTGGATCCTGTTGGAAAAGGCGGCGGAGGGAAAGTTTACCTTGCCAGAGACCTGGAACTGGGCGTTTTGTGGGCGGTAAAAGAAATACCGGCATCCGGCAAAAGTGAAGTCCGTATGCTTTTGAAGCTTTCACATCCGTCTCTGCCAAAGATGGTAGATTACATAGAAGACAACCGGAAATGCTACCTTGTCATGGAATATGTCAGGGGAAAATCTCTGGGTGAGTATTTAAGAAACGGAAAACATTTTTCCATAAATGAAATCGTTAAATATGGAATGGAAATTTCAGAGGTATTCTCCTATTTTCATGGTCAGAAACCACCGGTTTATTACGGAGATCTGAAGCCTGACAATCTGATGCTGGGTGAGAATGGAAGATTATATCTGGTTGATCTGGGCGGTGCTGTAAACGGATATAAATATCACCATAAAGTATGTACAGGCACTGCCGGTTTTGCTGCGCCGGAACAATATGAGGGAAAGATAAATGCAGCAACAGATATTTATACATTTGGAAAAACATTATCTGCCTTATGTGGAAAAACAGATTGTCTGTTATTCATCCGGAACATGTCATTATTCTGGCTTATTTTCAGATGCTGCATGAAGAAACCGGAAATGCGTTATCAAAATATGAAGACTGTACAGAAAAAACTAAGCAGAATCCAGAAGAGACAAAATCAGAGTAAAATTAAAAACATGTTGGTTTTGGCAGGGAGCAGTATTGCTTTTGCAGTAATAACTGTTTTTCTTCTGTTTAGTTCTGATCTGGTATCCGGCTCCAAAACATTTGATTTTTATGAAGAGCTAACTGATATTACAGACCTTTATTATCAGGAAGAATTTCAAAACGGCAGTAAAGCGGACAGGGAAAAAATTTGTGAACAGGCAGATACCGGACTGCGGAAATTACAAAAACAATGCACTGAAAAAGAGGAGTCAAGAAAGATATTACAGATTCTGGCAGTAAACAGTGAGTACCAGGAAAATTATGAAAATGCAGGATTCTACTATGAGCAAATGCTTCTTTATGATGAAACTTACAGAGCCGGATACGGTGAATATGGAATGTTCCTGTTCCGTACCGGGCAAAAGGAAGCCGGTCAGGCACTATGGACAGAATATAAGTCGAAAGAAACAATGTTAGACGATACAGTCAGCAGAAATCTGAGATTGTGGGAAAAGGAGATGACTAAGAGTGAAGAAAAATCATAACAGACTCTGGATTGTGATATCTGTATGTTTATGTCTGTGTCTGACTTCGACTATCTCTGCCATGCAGATGGGAGGTTTTGATATTGATGTAGGAAATGGAGAAAACAGCAGCTGGCAATGGCATGAGGAACAGCAGTGGAATCAGAGCAGTTGGGAGAATACGTGGGAAAATAACCGGCAGACTGGAGACAACACATCAGAAACTCCTGCACAGAACGATCAGACGCAGGACAATGGATATCAGTATGATTCTGATACAGGAAACGGAACACAGGATAATATACAGCAATGGAATGGTGTACAGCAGAATAACACTGACTGGAATAACAGCAGTCAATGGAACAATAATTCTCAGAATAATAATGTCCAGAATAATAATGCCCGGAATAATAATTCTGCATGGAACGCTCAACCTCAGACAGATAACAATATGCAGATAACATCCCGGACGGATAATGAATCCGCTGTTAAGATATCAGAAAAACCCACCCCAACATCAATACCTGTACCAACACCTAAACCTGCGAAAAATCCGAAGCCGACAAAAACACCCAAATCAACTCAGCCCCCAACTCCTAAGCCGTCAAAAAAGAAAAATAAGAAGAAACAAAATAAAGCAAAGAAAACAGAAAAAGAAAACAAGAATACAGGTAATTCCAAAGTGTTTCAGAATAAAGAAAACCAGGGGGATACTGTTGAATACACGCATGTAAAAGATGAAGCTGTTAAGTTTCATTGCACACAAAATACAGATAGTTTCCATACCCCGCGAATTCAGATAATATCCCGGGGCTCTGTTCAGATTCTTTCTTTTCGGCTTAACAAAACAGAATGTCCCTGGCATTGGGAAGGAGACTGGATCATACCAGATACGGAAGATGAAAATGTAAAAGAAATAGAATTGTTGGTTATCTCTCAAGGCGGAAAGCTGATAAAAATGAATCCCCGGATTTTTTCCTCATAGACGCTTCAGGAAAACAATGCTATAATTTATCATATTATATCAATTTTTCTGAGACAGGAGGAACCTATGTACAAAGTAATTTTGTTTGATTTAGATGGAACATTAACAGAATCCGGAGAGGGTATCACGAAATCTGTTCAGTATGCACTGGAGAGAATTGGAAAGCCTGAACCGGACCTTGAGAAACTGAAGGTTTTCATAGGACCGCCGCTTATGGAGATGTTTATGCAATATGCACAGATTGATGAGGCAACCGCAAAACAGGCGGTGGAAATTTACAGAGAACGCTATTCTGTGACAGGAATCTTTGAAAATGCCGTATATCCGGGAATTGAGAACATGCTGGCACAGTTGGAGAAGAAAGGATATATTCTCGCAGTAGCATCCTCTAAACCGGAAGTATATGTGAGACAGATCCTGGATCATTTTGGACTTACCCGGTACTTCACAGAAATCGGCGGAAGCGAATTGAATGGTCGAAGAACAAACAAGACAGAAGTGATCGAAGATGTTCTGAAACGTCTGAATATGGACAAACACAGAGATCAGGTTATTATGGTTGGAGATAAAGAACATGATGTATACGGAGCACGCAAAGCTGGACTGGAATGCATTGCAGTTTCTTTTGGATATGGAACAGAAGAAGAGCTTAAACAGGCAGAACCTCTGAAAATTGTTGATTCTGCAGAAGGAATCGTAGATTTTTTCGCCTGAGCCCTCTGCGAAAACAAAATATTGTTTTTAAAATCTGGAGGGCAGGATATCCGGTAGGAATCCACTTTATAATCTCACAGATCGTTGCAGGAACTGCGCTGGCAGTATTTGCAAGAACCGCGGCAAACTCAGCTGAGACATATTATAATTACACGATTTTTCTTACCGGCTTAACAGGAATTCTGGCTATGATCCCGGCATTGTATTTTTATCGAAGAGATAAAGTCAGAAGAATTGCCGGCGGTCTGATCCCGGCACAGAAAAAAGTACCGCTTTCCTTACTGGAAATAATTCTTCTGCTTCTGGCAGGAGCCGGACTTGCACAGTATGGAAATTTCCTGATGGTAATTCTTCAGTCATTTATCAACAGCAGTGCCTACCAGGAAAGCATGACCAGAATTACAGAAGGAAAATCACTTCTTATGATGATTTTCTGGATGGGAATTATTGCACCTGCGGCGGAGGAAATGATCTTCCGCTGGTTAATCTATCTGCGTCTGCGTGACTGGCTGAAGATGCCGGTGGCAGCAGTGATTTCCGGGTTGATATTTGGTATCTATCACGGAAATATCGTACAGGGAATTTACGCAAGTATCCTCGGAACTGCATTTGCATGGATACTGGAAATGAGTGGAAATACTTACAGCAGTATGCTGCTCCATATGGGAGCAAACATCTGGTCACTGCTTATCTCAGAATATGCACTGGATTTGTATTCCATGAAATATGGGGTACAGATTCTCATATTGATCTATCTGATTCTGTTGATCAGTGTGGTATATTGCCTTACCCATTTCGAAAAGATGTGCAGTATAAGAAAAAAGAAAAGAATGATATAAAAATAGAGACAAGATAAAGACATCTGCAATTGTGGAATGACAGTACACATGCAGGTGTCTTTGTTATTAGAAAAAAGATTATGTTAAGGCAAAAAGAAAATAATCAGTATACGGAAATTTAGATGTACTGGAAAGAGTAAAACCTAACAGTTTGATTAGGATTCGGAAATAACCTTTTACTGAATTAAACAGAGAATATCTGTTTGACAAATAAGTATTTAGCTATTAAGTACTTGACAGATACAACAGTATTCTGTATTATGAATGTATCAATACAACTAATACACTAAATACACGCATAAAATAAAACAACACATCATGAAACACGTAACAGAAAGGAGGAATCACCAGTGATTGTTTTGGATTATCAGGACAGGCGTCCAATCTATGAACAGGTTACAGATAAATTTCAGATCCTAATCCTGAACGGTGTCCTGCTGCCGGGATCGCAGATGCCGTCAGTAAGGCAGCTTGCCACAGAACTGTCCGTCAATCCCAACACGATCCAGCGTGCATATATGGAGCTGGAGAAACTGGGACTGATCTATCCTGTAAAAGGCAGAGGAAATTTCGTAGCAGACAGCTCTCAGGTACAGAAGATAAACAGAGAGAGCTACCGAAAAGAATTCACAGCACTGATACAGAAAGGCAGAAACACAGGATTCAACAGAGAGGAACTGGAGAAAATGCTTGCGGAAATCTTTGAAAAGGAGGACGAATCATGATAGAGATCAGAAACTGCAGTAAAGCTTTCGGAGAGATCCATGCCATTGACCATGTATTAATGGAAATCGGTGAACGCCAGATTTTCGGACTGGTAGGGACCAACGGTGCAGGAAAGAGCACGCTGCTTCGAATGGCTGCCGGAGTGATAAAGCCGGACGAAGGAGAAATCCTGGTGGATCAGGAACCGGTCTATGAGAATGAAAAGATAAAACAGCAGATATTTTACATTTCAGACGGTGGATATTTTCCACAGGGATATACGGCAGCAGATCTGAAAGATTTCTACAGAGAATATTATCCGGACTTTATGACTGACCGTTACAGTAAATTAATGGACCAGTTTCATCTGGATGAGAAACGCAGGATCAGTTCCTACAGCAAGGGAATGAAGAAACAGCTTCTGGTCATTATGGGAATCAGTGCAGGGACAAAATATCTGTTATGCGATGAAACGTTCGATGGACTTGATCCGGTCATGCGTCAGGCAGTAAAGAGTCTGTTTGTGTCTGAAATCATGAATCGGGATTTTACCCCGGTGATCGCATCTCATAATATGAGAGAACTGGAGGACGTGTGTGACCATGTAGGACTCCTGCACAAAGGAGGAATTCTTTTATCCAGAGAACTGGAAGACATGAAATTCCATATCCATAAGATCCAGTGTGTACTGCCGGATCAGACAAAAGAAGAAGCACTTTTGAAAGAATTGGACGTTTTAAAGAAAGAACATCAGGGATCAATTCTGATACTTACTGCAAGAGGGAGCAGAGAAGAAATACTTCAGAAAGTACAGACACAAAATCCAATATTCTGCGAAGTGATTCCATTGACACTGGAGGAGATATTTATCAGCGAAACGGAGGTGGCAGGCTATGAAATCAAAAATTTATTCTAGCAGATATATGAAGGTAACATCAAAAGGGCTGGTGTGGATACCGGCTTTTGTGACCATTGGATTTCTTCTGGCCT
>OFMR01001277.1_pt1 | contig 10556 bp, 10 predicted proteins | sample 1541931 | NCBI WGS metagenome assembly OFMR01 (sample SAMN04209224, study PRJEB22552) | human gut metagenome | biome: gut; material: feces | host: Homo sapiens | place: USA: Oklahoma | reverse complement strand
TTCCGGCCAAAGAGAACAGCGGCGTGGTCTCGGTGGGGGCGCCGATCCTGCGTGTGGATGCAAAGGAGAAAGTTCTTGGAACCGGGCAGTATCCGGATGATGTGTATCTGGATGATATGATCTATGCCAGTGCGGTGCGCTCCGAATATCCAAGAGCAAAAGTGCTGGCGATCCATACAGAGAAGGTATTGGAATTAGAAGGTGTGATCGGAGTATATACGGCGGATGATATTCCGGGTTCTGTGAAGGTGGGACATCTGAAACCGGACTGGGATACAATGATCCCGGTCGGACATGTGACACATTATCTGGGAGATGCCATTTGTCTGATCGCAGCAGAGACACCGGAGATTCTGGAACGTGCAAAGGCATTGGTAAAGGTGGATTACGAAGTGCTGCAACCGGTGCTGGATCCGTTTGAAGCATTAAAAGAGGACGCACCCCGCATTCATCCGGGAATCCAGCCGGATGGAAATGTACTCGCCCATGAGCATCTGGTCAGAGGAAATGCAGAAGAAGTGATCGCCAACTCGAAATATAAAGTGACCAGACATTATGAAACTCCGTGGACGGAACATGCCTTTTTGGAGCCGGAGTGTGCAGTGGCCATGCCGTTTGATGACGGAGTATTTATCTATTCTTCGGATCAGGGAACCTACGATACCCAGCATGAATGCAGTATGATGCTTGGACTTCCGCCGGAAAAAGTGATTGTGGAAAACAAGCTGGTAGGCGGCGGATTTGGTGGAAAAGAGGATGTCAGTGTACAGCATCATGCCGCACTGGTGGCATACCTGACAAAGCGTCCGGTTAAAGTAAAGCTGTCCAGACAGGAAAGTATCACCGTGCATCCCAAACGGCATCCGATGTGGATGGATATTACCACAGCATGTGATGAGAACGGATATCTGACTGCAATGAAAGCTGTAGTTGTATCGGATACAGGTGCGTATGCATCTCTGGGCGGACCGGTTCTGCAAAGAGCCTGTACCCATGCGGCAGGGCCTTACAATTTCCAGACCATTGACATTGACGGAAAAGCCGTGTATACCAACAATCCGCCGGCTGGAGCATTTCGCGGATTCGGTGTGACACAGACCTGTTTTGGAGCAGAACGGAATCTGGATCTGCTGGCGGAGATGGTGGGAATCTCTCCATGGGAGATTCGATATCGGAATGCGGTGCGGCCCGGACAGGTGCTTCCAAACGGACAGATCGCAGATGCTTCTACAGGAATTGCAGAGACACTGGAGGCTGTCAAAGAGATTTATGAACAGGCGCCGTATGCAGGAATCGCCTGTGCGATGAAAAATGCCGGTGTAGGCGTGGGACTGCCGGACTGGGGAAGATGCCGTCTGCTGGTGCAGAATAAAATGGTACAGATTCATGCGGGAGCTTCCTGTATCGGTCAGGGACTTGGAACAGTCCTGACACAGGTGGTTTCGCAGACCGCTCAGATTCCGGTGGAGCAGATTTGGTACTGTCCTGCAAACACATCCAATTCTCCGGATTCCGGAACGACATCCGGTTCCAGACAGACATTGATCACAGGAGAAGCGGCAAAACGGGCCTGTGAAAAATTGTGTGAAGATTTAAAGACACATTCACTTCAGGAACTGGAAGGAAAGGAATACTACGGAGAATATCTTGCAAAGACGGATAAAATGGGCAGTGATGTTCCGAATCCGGTTTCTCATGTGGCATATGGATATGCAACACAGGTCTGTATTTTGAATGAAGATGGAACGATTCAGAAAATGGTGGCAGCCCATGATGTGGGGAAAGCCGTAAATCCAATCAGTGTGGAAGGCCAGATTGAGGGCGGTGTTGTCATGGGAATGGGATATGCACTGACAGAACAGTATGAGATCAAGGAAGGGCGTCCGGTTTCCAGATTTGGAACACTGGGATTGTTCCGGGCAGATAAGGTGCCGCATATTGAGTCCATGATCATCGAGAAAACAGGAGTAGAACCGGGATACGGCGCAATCGGAATTGGAGAGATCACATCAATCCCGACAGCTCCGGCGATCACGGGAGCCTATTATAAACTGACCGGTGAGTTCCAGACGAAGCTGCCGCTTCATGGAACACCGTATGAAAAGAAAAAGAAATAAAGAAGAAATGAGCAGGCGCTGATTTCTCAGGAGATTCAACGCCTGCACGATTTACACATCAAGTTGTTTTTGAAAATAACTTGATGTATAATAAAAGAAAAACACAAAACGAGGAGGTATGAGATGAAACGAAGAAAAATCTGGAGTATTCTGGCACTGGCAGCATTGACAGGTTCCCTGCTTGCAGGATGCGGAGAAGTAAAAACAGAAGAACAGACAAAAGAAACAAAGCAGGAGGAAAAACCGGCAGAATTACTGGTGGCTGCTGCAGCGAGTCTGGAATATTCTTATGAAGAAGAACTGCTTCCTATGTTTGAAAAGGAAAATCCGAATATTACCGTAAAAGGCACCTATGACAGTTCGGGAAAATTACAGACACAGATCGAAGAGGGGATTGAGGCAGATGTCTTTATGTCAGCGGCGACGAAGCAGATGAATGCGCTGACGGAGCAGGGATTGGTGGAGAAGGACTCTGTGGTAGATCTTCTTCAGAATCAGATCGTACTGATCACAGCAGCAGATTCTACGCTGGATCTGCAGAACTTTGAGGATATTACCAAAGCAAATGTGATCGCAATCGGAGATCCGGAAAGTGTTCCGGTAGGACAGTATTCGAAAGAAGTGCTGACCAATCTGGGAATCTGGGATGCAGTGTCTGCAAAGGCAAGTCTCGGAACCAATGTTACAGAAGTTTTAAAATGGGTAGAAGAGGGCAGTGCAGACGCCGGAATCGTGTATGCGACAGATGCAGCGACTACAGATAAGGTGAAAGTAGTGGCAGAAGCACCGAAAGACAGTCTGGCAGAGCCTGCAATTTATCCGGTCGGCGTGGTAAGCGCATCGAAGCAAAAAGACGCAGCAGAAAAATTTGTAGAGTTTTTACAGTCCGAAGAGGCACTGAAAGTATTTGAATCCTACGGTTTTCAGAAGAATGCAGAGTAACTGGGGAAGGAGAGCACATGGAGATTTCACCGATCATTGTTTCTATGAAAACGGCTTCTGTGTCCATTGTGATCACTTTTTTTCTGGGACTGGCAGCCGCATATGGCGTGGAGCGTATCCGCAGCAGAAAGCTGCAGCTGGTCTGTGACGGTATTCTGACGCTTCCTCTTGTCCTGCCGCCTACGGTGGCAGGATTTTTCCTGTTGTACATCTTTGGGGTAAAACGCCCGGTGGGGAGATTTTTTCTGGAATTTTTCGGGACAAAGATTGCATTTTCATGGCAGGCAACAGTATTGGCAGCAGTGGCGATTTCGTTCCCTTTGATGTACCGTTCGGCAAGAGGAGCGCTGCAGCAGGTAGATGAAAACCTCCTTTATGCAGGCAGGACGCTTGGGATGTCCGAATGGTGCATTTTCTGGAAAGTATGGTTTCCAAACGCTATGTCCGGAATTTTGTCAGGCGGAATCCTTGCATTTGCAAGAGGATTAGGAGAGTTTGGAGCAACCGCCATGATCGCAGGAAATATTGCAGGAGAGACCAGAACGCTTCCGCTTGCAGTCTATTCCGCGGTGTCAGCCGGAAATATGGAAGAAGCGTATCAGTATGTGTGGATTCTGGTGATCATTTCATTCCTGGTAGTGACAGGAATGAATGCAGTCACGCACGGATTTCAGAAATTTAGCCGGAGGTAGTACAGATGAACGTATTAGAAGTGGATTTTGAGAAAAAACTCAAGAACTTTTCTCTGCATATACAATTTCAGGCAGAAGGCGGATGTATCGGGATTCTGGGAGCCTCAGGCTGCGGAAAAAGTATGACATTCAAAGCGATTGCCGGAATCGAGACACCCGATTCGGGAAAAATCTGCCTGGGAAAACGGGAATTGTTTCACAGAGGTCATAAAGTAAATCTGCCGCCCAGAAAACGCAGTGTGGGATATTTGTTTCAGAGTTATGCCTTATTTCCCAATATGACAGTGTTTCAAAATATTGAAGCAGGGATTCAGGGAAAAAAGTCGGCGAAAAGAGAGCGGGCAATGGAAATGATGGAAAAATTTCATCTGTCAGAGCTGGCATCCGGCTATCCCGCCCGTCTTTCTGGAGGACAGCAGCAGAGAGTGGCCCTGGCGAGGATACTGGCTTGTGAACCGGAACTGCTCCTTTTGGACGAGCCGTTTTCTGCACTGGACAGTTACTTAAAAGAAGAACTCCAGTTTGAGTTGAAACAGCATCTCCGGGAGTTTGGAAAAACGACAATCATTGTAAGTCATGACCGGGATGAAATATACAAGTTGTGTGACAGAACGATGGTGATGGGGCAGGGCGAAATTCTGGTTTCAAAAGATACGAAAGAACTGTTTGAACAGCCGGAGCGTGTTATTGCAGCGAGGCTGACAGGATGTAAAAATATTTCGAGAGTAAAAAAACGTGGAATGCATAAAGTGTATGCAATGGACTGGGGCGTGGAACTGACGGTAGACCGGAAACTTTCAGAAAAAATCACCCATGTAGGAATTCGGGCGCATGATTTTCATCCGGCGGATGCTTCGTCACATGATAGTGAGAATAAAATTCCGGTGGCTGTGGACCGCGAGGTACGCGCGCCGTTTGAGTGGACGATTTTATTTCGAAACAGAGAAAATCCGAAAGAAAATATGTGGATGAAGATGGAGCGGGAACAGACACAGATCCCGCAGTGGGTACAGGTGGACCCGAAACGAATTTTACTTTTAGAAGAATAGGAGGATGTGGAGATGTTTCATCCGACATTAAAAATTAAAATATATCAGGAAGATCTGGTATTTGGACCGGGACTGGTCATTTTGATGGAGCACATTCTGGTGACGGAGTCCATGAAGGATGCCTGTGGGGAAATGGGAATGTCCTACAGCAAAGGCTGGAAGATCATCAACCGGGCAGAAAAAGAACTGGGCTATGAGTTGTTGGAGCGCAGGCACGGCGGAAAAAGTGGTGGAAAATGTACGGTGACAGAAAAAGGAAAGTCCCTGATGAAGCGCTATCGCCAGATGGAAGAAGAAACAAGGGACTGCCTGCAGAAGAGCTTTGAAAAGTATTTTCCGGAATATCAAAGGATTCGGTAGATTTTCCTTTCATTCAGAAGTATAATAAAAAACAGGCCACAGAACAAAACAGTGAGCCGGAAATGGAGGAAAAAAGATGCCGAACTGGACAAGAGGACAGCTGAAAAACAATGCAAAGATGAATTTTTATAAAAATTACTGGATGTGCGTAGGCATGGCATTGATTTTGACACTTGTGCTGATGATGGAGCCGGATGGACCGAAAAAAGAGATCATGTTGAAGATCAGAGATTACACCGATATTCTTCCTGCTTATGGATATCAGGGCTGGTTGTCAAGTCTGTTTGATGGGTTGGGATACTGGTTTGGAGTATTATGGTCCGTTTTTTCATTGTTTATTGCATTGGCACTGCTTCTGATCAAGATTGTTGTGGGAAACGTGGTCTATGTAGGCGGCATTCGTTTCTTTATTCAGAACAGGAGAGAGAATCCGTCTGCGGGAACTATCTTTTTCGGATTTCAGAATGGAAATTACGGAAACATCGCATTGACCATCTTTTTGAAAGATCTGTATACTGCACTTTGGACACTTTTGCTTGTCGTGCCGGGGATTATCAAGCACTATGAATATCGGATGATTCCATATATTCTGGCAGAGAATCCGACAATGCCAAGAGAAGAGGCATTTCAGATCAGCCGCCGCATGATGATGGGGCAGAAAATGGATGTATTCGTATTGGATCTTTCATTTATCGGCTGGTTTATTTTAGAAAAGATTTCATTTGGACTGGCAGGATTATTTTTTGTAAGACCTTATTATGAGACTGTATTTGCAGAGCTGTATGAGGCAAATAAACAGAAGGCATACCGGGAAGGATATATCCGGTAATATGAAAAGGGGCTGCATCAGGACTTTCATCCTGTGCAGCCTTGAGAAAAGGGAAAATTTATCTAAAATTAGGTAATGTCAAAAATAAATATCTGGGCGAAGTCCAATGACCACAGATGCACTGCATGTGCAGCCATCGTCTTCTGTTTTTGTTGATAGATATAGAATACCAGTGAATTGTGAATGAGATGTGACAAGAAGTGAAAAAATATCTTAATTAAATGTAATGAAAGTATAAAAAGGAGCTTATAGATTTTTTAGAATTAGGAAGTCTGATTGACGAGATGCATCGTGTTTTTGGAAACAGAGTTCCAGAAATCCCTGCGTGCATCGTACTGCTCCAAAAGCCAGGAAATCGCAGCATCCATTCCATCCTCGGTTATGGGAAATGTATTCTGTGTTTTTTGTTCGTCTGGTGTCTTTTCAAATGACCATGGCTCCGGATATACAAATACGAGAAAGTTTTCTTTTGTATCGTCAGCACAAAAATAATAGCGCATTCCAAAATGAGAACCTGAAAAGGGTTCTTTTTTTAATCCTTTGACAGGGATGAGTTTCTTATCGATCATGGTGTTCCCTCCTGAAAAGTTATTAACTATAGAGTAACACTGCATCAGAGAAGATGCAAGAATAAAAGGACAAAAGGAAAGAGCCACATTTCTGTGACTCAAAGGGGGAAAAAGTTTATGAAAAAGTGTTCTGTTCTTTTGAACAATTATAGTATAAAAAGAAATTGTGTAAAAAATGTGATATAAATTTGAATCTAATGTTAATAAAACCAAAAGAAATTGTGAAGCACTAATTTTGTCCGGCATTTTCTGCAAAATCAGTTGTGACCAGTTTTTCATAAGGAGCGCGGGCCTTCAGCTCGCCGGCGCTTTCCAGGATATCCTGGAGCAGTTCAAAGCTGTCACGTTCAAAGATCAGATTTTCTTTCCAGGAATCCTGCTCATAATAGCGGGATACGATGGTTGTAATCGTGGAAAGGTCTGTTTCCGGGAATTGCGGTTCAATGATTTTGGCAATCTCTTTGGGAGAATGTGTCTGTACGTAGTCCATTCCCTTTTGCAGGGCATTTACAAATCCCTGAATGGTATCTGAATGTTCGATGATATAGCTTTTGCGGGCACTGAAAGCGGTATAAGGAACGTATCCGCTGTCGGTTCCGAGAGAAGCGACCACATATCCTTTCTGGCCTGTTTCCAGGGATGTGGCTCCGGGTTCAAATTCTACGGTATAGTCGGCCTGACCTTCTGAGAATGCGGCGGCAGTGGAACCAAAATCAATGTTTTGTACAATGTTCAGATCGGTTTTCGGATCCATACCGTGTTGTTTTAAGATATATTCAAAAACCATTTCCGGCATTCCACCTTTTCGTCCGCCAAGTACAGTGCTTCCTTTTAAATCTGTCCACTCAAAATCGGGCATCTCTTCTCTGGCAACAAGAAAATTGCCTGCGCGCTGGGTGAGCTGGGCAAAGTTTACAACAAAGTCAGAAGCGCCTTCGTTATACGTGTAAATGGAAGCTTCCGACCCCATAAATCCGATATCTGCTTCACCAGAAAGTACAGCAGTCATCGTTTTGTCGGCTCCAAATCCTGTGACGAGCTCCAGTTCAATGCCCTCTTGCCGGAAATAATCTTTTTCGATGGCAACATACATAGGGGCATAGAAAATCGAGTGTGCAACTTCATTTAAGGTGAGTTTTGTCAATTCCTCTTTGGAAGAATCCGGATTGCCGCCGGTCGGGGTACTGTTGTTTGAAGAGTGGCATCCCGTAAGCAGGATCATGGATGCGGCAAGAAGAAATGTGAGAATTCTTTTTTTCATAAGCACTCCATAGTTTTTAAAGATGTTACTAAAAGTATATGCCGGAAAAAAAGAAGCGTGAAAAAAACCGGTCTGAATGAAATCAGACCGGCATAAAATTATAATTTAAAATTAGTAGTTATCGTGGTCCTCTTCGAATGGATCATCATAATCATCAAAGTCTTCGTCTTCCTCAGTGTCACGTCTGGACAAGATCGTCAGGATCAGGAAGATCACTGCAAGTACAACACATGCGATCGCACTGTATAAGAGCATCTTGTCATCACCATGTTTCAGGAAACCGATCACGCTGCATCCGATATAAAAGAGCATCGGGAGCAGGAATGCAAAAATCGTATTGCTCTTCTGAAGAATGAGAAGAAGCAGTCCGGAGATCAGCATGCAAAGTGCCATGATGACATAGAAAGTACCAATGTTGGAATTACTTCCGGAGGTAATGCTGTCCAGTCCGCTGATCACTCCTTTGTATGTAAAGAAACCAAACGCTACGATAGAAAGAAGTCCGAAAATCACACGGAGTACCCGGAATCTTGGAGTGATGTAATCATCCTCATATTCTTCCTCGTCTTCGATTTCTTCCGGTTCTTCTACTGGCTTCGGAGCCGGCTTGCGTTTGTGTACAGACTTTCTGTCCGGATCAGATGCAAGCATATCCTCGTAACTTTTTTTCACTGCACGTTCACGTTTTGCACGTACTTTTTCAGAAGGAATATTACCGTAACGCTGCCCTTCTTCGGAAGGTTCCTGTTTGAATTCTTCCGGAACAGAAATCACTCTTGTTTTTGAATCTGCAGGAGCCGGGCGTTTTTTCTTAGGTACAGCATCAGAAGCTTCGGAATCAGGACGTTTTTTCCGAGGCGCTTCTTCAGAATGATCAGAGACCGGACGTTTCTTTTTCGGTCTTTCGGAATGCTCAGAAACAGGTCTTTCGGAAGCTGGACGCTTCTTTTTCTGTACAGGATGTTTTTGCTCGTCTGTGTGCTCAGCGATTTTCTTTTGTTCTGTTGCTTTTGTTTCTTCTGTTTTTTCTACAGGTGCTTTTGGCGCCTCCTGCTTTGGAGCTGCTTCTGTATGTTTTGCTACAGAAGCAGCCGGTTTAGGAGCCGATTTTTTTGCACGTTGTTTGTCAAGATTCCATTGTTTTTTGCAGTCTTTGCAGATTGCGTATTCGTTTAAAACCGGATTGCCATTTTCATCAACCCCTACTTGCTTTTTCTGTAAAATGACATCCTTTCCACATTTTGGGCATTTCATTATTTATATCTCTCCTTTGTATCACTTGTTGTGACTCGTTTTACCTACGATAAAGACATTATAGCATTTTGTTTGACGAAGAACAACGTTTTTTGTCAAATTATCGTGATTGGAGAGTGGGTGTGTTACTGAACAGTAACCGGGTGTGATCCCCCCTATGATTTTGGTTTGACGAGTGGAGTCTGATATTGATAAACATCATTGTAGGCATCAAGCTCGTCCTCGGATTCGGGCAGCGCCGGGATCAGTCCGGTGCAGTCTGTGGAGGAAGCGGCATTTTTTAAATAATCATAATGGTCAATCAGTTCTTGATTTTTTTTCATTTCTTTTTGTGTTTCTTTATCCAAAATTATCACCTCGGATTTAGTGTATCCATGATGAAAAATTGTATTCAGAACAAAATGTGGTATACTGAATAAAAAATCAAAAGAAATGGAGTGGATAAATTATGAGATTGATCGCAGATACACACGCACATACAATTGCAAGCGGACATGCATACAGTTCTTTGAAAGAAATGGCATATGCAGCATCAAAAAATGGACTGGAAGTATTATCTTTGACAGAACATGCACCTCAAATGCCGGGATCTTGTCAGGAGATTTATTTCCGGAATTTTAATGTGATCCCGCGCGAAATGCATGGTGTGAAACTGCTTCTTGGAACGGAGCTCAACATTATGAATCCGGACGGAGATCTGGATCTTTCAGAATCTCTCTGCAGAAATCTGGACATTGTGATCGCATCGATTCATTCTCCATGTTATGGACTTGATCATACCAGAGAAGAAAATACGAAAGCTTATACGGCAGTTATGAAAAAGCCGTATGTTGATATTATCGGGCATCCGGATGACGGCAGATTTCCGGTAGATTATGAAGTGCTGGTTCAAACTGCAAAGGAGACAAAGACGCTTTTGGAGATCAATAACAGTTCCTTAAGACCGGATGGATTCAGAAAAAATACCAGGGAAAATGTGCTGCAAATGTTAGAATTATGCAAACAATATGAAGTTTGTGTGACAACGGGAAGTGATGCACACATTGACGTGGATGCTGGAAATTTCAGCTATATAAAGGAAGTTTTGGAATTTTGCAAGTTCCCGGAAGAGCTGGTGGTGACAACAGATTTTAATAAATTAAAGGAATTTTTGAATAATTATAAAGAATCGTAATATTTCTTTAAAAAATTGAAAATTGTCTGAATCTCTAAAATCTCTATAAAAAAGTGGACTTTAAAAATTTAGTGTGATAAAATGTAAAAGTAGTGACCTGACTGACAAAGGAGAGGTAAGAGATGAGTAAAAAAATCAGAACAGAAGCAGTAGATTACCTGTTTGATGCAATCTTGAGTCTGAAGGACAAAGAGGAGTGTTATACATTCTTTGAAGATATTTGTACCATCAATGAATTGCTCTCACTTTCCCAGAGATTTGAAGTGGCAAAGATGTTAAGAGAGCAGAAGACATATCTGGAGATTGCAG
>OFMR01001261.1_pt1 | contig 10637 bp, 10 predicted proteins | sample 1541931 | NCBI WGS metagenome assembly OFMR01 (sample SAMN04209224, study PRJEB22552) | human gut metagenome | biome: gut; material: feces | host: Homo sapiens | place: USA: Oklahoma | reverse complement strand
TTTGCGGACATTTAAGAAGATATAAAAAGATAGTCAAAAAGACATATATAATTTATCAATAATTCACCAGAACATGCAATGCCGTTATCACACAGATGCTGCATAAGTTCATCCAGTGTTTTCATTGCACCCCTATTCGCCAAAGTCATAAGGGTTAATTGTAACTTGAAGTATGCCTTAGCAGTGTGGTGTCTGCCGGCTCATGGTGTTGGAAGAATCTTTTTCATTACGGTTATGGTTTTCGGACACTACCCGATTGCGACGCGATTATGACGGGATTACGACGCGATTCGGTTTCTGACGACGCGATTGCATCTTGCTTATTCCCCGGTTCCATACCTTGTTGGGTGTCTTGCTGCCAAGGAGCTTCATGGGGCATCGTTGATTTCCTTGGCGATTACGTTGAACTCATCCCGCATGAGCGTGAAGTATATGTGATTGGAATCTGCGTGCGTGCAAGTGCGTGAAAATGCGCGAGAAAAGTGCTCGAATCTGCTTTAACAGGCTGCTGCTTTTAATGCAGGCTCTATCTGTTGAAAGCCCGTCGCGCTCGCGAAGAAAACATGGCTCATGGTGAATGCGGATCGCCCGCATGTTATCCATCGAATAAATAAAGGAGCGAATACCCTGGGCGTTAAGCACAATGCGTCTTATCAGAGTGGAGAGAACATGGCTAAGAAAACCGACGAAGAGCTTTACGATGTGGCGATAAATATGATTGGAAGCGTTGCGAAGCTTCCGATTATCAGAGTTGATAGGGAAGCGTTTCTGCGGCAGCAATTCGCCGATTCGGAATATCTCGATGAGATTCTGGAGCATGGTCCACAGCATGTATATATGGTGGAGTCGTTGCGTAGGAAAGCGGATGGAGTGATTAAGAAGTCGACGAATCAGACCACTCTTGCCGCCTTGTGGCAGGAATTCCCGGTGGCCCTGCCGCCGTTGCCGCTGGAGGTGCCGATGTGGCCCAGTACTTTGGTTTCGCGATCAATCTGGCGCAGAAAATTGCCTATCTCTTCGGAGAGGATGATTTGTTCACCGACGAGTCGGAACTGAATGAAGGTGCCAAAGTCCGAGTCCTTGCGTATTTGGGTGTGATGCTCGGCGCGTCAGGTTCGGCGATGTTGGTAGGAAAGCTTGCCAGGGAAGTCGGCAAGAACATGGGCAAGAAGATCACGTAACAGGCTCTGACGAAAACGGCTTGGTATCCGTTGCCCAAGAAAATCGGTGCGATGGTCGGCAAACAGGTGGTGAAGGAGTCGGTTGGGAGGGCCGTTACTAAGGTTGTGCCAGTTGTCGGCGGCGCCATTTCCGGGGTGATAACCTATGCGACGTTCAAACCCATGGGTGGCCGATTGGCCGATGTGCTGGTACGCAATCTGAACGGTGAGTTCGATGAGACTGGCATGGAACTTCGCCCGGAATTCAAGAAAGCCAATACCGCAGATGCTGACACGGAAGTCACGATTCATGCGATCGAGATTGACGACTGAAAAACGGTGGGTTGGGTGGCTAGCAGAGTAGTTGTCGGTTAGCCATCCAACCCATCAGCTTTGTCATCGACTCAAAGTGCTTCGCTATTCTTCAAACGCTTTGTCCACGAACTCAGCAAGTTTGCCTTCTTTCGCGAGCTGGGCGGAGTCAGCCATTGCGAAGTGCGTGTGCAGCCCCTTACCCAATTCGTTGTCATATCCGAGGATGTAGTGGGTCGCGATTTGATAGATAATCTCGGTAGGCGCGATGCCATACACCTGGTGTTCGAGGATATGCGCCAGACGGATATGGTCATCCGGGAAGTAGCGGCGCATTGCCTTGCTGTTGTACAGGCGCTTGATGATTTCGGTGATATACATGCCCGATTTCATGTACAGGTCGGCGAACGTGTGCGTCGGATCGTCGAAGCAGCCGGGGTTCTCCTGCTCGAGCATGTCGATCATCTTCACCACGACTTTGCGCGGGGTGAAAATCTGGTTGGTCTTCTGGGGCGGCACATAGTCGAAGATGTCTTCCTTGTGGGACTCATCGAAATAGTCGGCGAGTCTGCTGCGCAGATGAATGAACTCCACAATCGAATCGTTGAAGACAACAGAGTCGAACAGGTGACCGTCGAAATGCTCCTTTTCTCCGGTTTCATGGTCCGTCACATCTCCGCCGTCGCGCAGGAGCCTGAACTGATCTACGGTGATGCTGGTGACATCCTTGAACACGTAGTCCGGGATGATGCTGTCGAACGATTCAAGGGTGGTGTTCTCATCTCCGTAGGCCATCAGGAACGAAGGAATCGTGCGGGAGAAACCACGCAGATGGTCGCGGATGCCGTCTTCGATGCTGTTTTTCTGAGCTTCCTTCTTCGCGGTCTCGATCTCACGCACCACGGTTTCGCCGGCGGATTGAACTATTTCGCTGCGAGACTGCTTAAGATTATCAATAAGATTCAGACGAGCGGCTTCAATCCGTTCGTCATGTGCCTGATTGATTTGCTCTTCCTCAGCTTGGCTCCCGGCATTTTCGAGTGCTTGCGCACGGTCACGTTCGATACGGTTCTTCTCAATGTTGTAGTCGCCGTACTCGCGGTTGATGCGGTTATTCACATCGGCCTTGATCTTACGTTCGACCTTCTTCTGTTGGGAAGCCTTCATATCGGAGCCGTAGTTCTGCTTGGCGGCTTCGACCAACGGTTCGGCGACGCTGACGCCAACAGCTTTCTGGAGATCGGCAAGGAAATCCTCTTCGGGATTCTCCGGTTTCTCGGAGACAATGGAGTCGATCACGGAATTAAGTTCGTTGTTGATATTGCCATACACTTTGTCCCCGAACAGATCCTTGGACTTGCCGATGACCTGCTCATTCGGAATGGACACTTCGCCGTTCTCATCGAGATTGAGTTCATCGGCGGTTCCTGCCTTGACTCCGAGGTCTTCTCTCGGAGCCTTGTACGGTTCCAGCTGCTGCAGGGTCTCAATCACTTCGGCCGGAGCATGGAAGATGTTGCTGATGTTCTGGAACAGGAAATCACACATGAAGCCGCGGCGCACAACCTCGCGCGAGTGGATCTTGCGTGGGATGGAGAGCACCTGTTCGGCGTCCAGATCCACCATTTCGCCGTCTTCGTCTTCGCCGATTACGGGGAAGAAGTTCAACAGCCGACGCACGTTCTGTTTGCGTGAGTCGGTATCGCCGCCTCCACATGTGGTGCCGGAATACAGGTCGTTCGCGTATTCCTCGAACACAGTCAGCGAACGTGCCGGGTCAAAATCGAACACGTACGCGTTTTCCTTACGCTGGTATTTGCCGTTCCTGTTGAATAGGCAGGGGTTCTGCGCGCGGAACGCGGCTTGCACGTACAGCGCCGGGCTCTTCATGTTTGATAGCATGAGCACGCCTGTCCATTCGGGAACCGTCACGCCTGTGGTCAGCTGACCGACCGACAAAGTGATGGTCTTCGTCTTGACACCTTCTCCGCCCTTCTCCGCTTTGGCTATGGCGTTGCGGACCTTGTCGAACGATTTCTCGTTCTCCTCGTCGTCATCGATTTTGCCATCCCCGGCCGCAAGGATGATCTCATAGTCCTTGAACACTTCATGCTGTCGGAGCATTTTTGCAAGGGCTCGGGCAGAATCTACGCGGTTGAGCATCCAGAACGTGTGGCGCAGCTCGTCACGCGACTCTGGCGTGGAGAACGGGTATTTCTTCTGTGTGGTCAGAGCGTCGAGGAAACGCTTCACATCGTCATAGTGAACGAATCGCCCATCCTTTGTCTCGAAGAATTCGTTCAGATCGAATGCGTACTCGGTCTGCTCACCATCGATCTGCATGCCCTTCGCCACTTCGTTCTCGATGATGTCGGACATTTGATACGTGAACATGTTGAGTTTCGGCAGGTTCTCGTATGGGTTGCGTAGTTCCGGATCGTTCCAGTCCCTTTTGGCCTGCTGCTCGTCCGCATATGTCCAGTTGTAGATCGCGTTTTCAGGGAACTTGTCGTTCGCGATGGCCTTGAATGGCGTTCCCGACAGGTGCAGTGTGTTCCTGCGCTTGATATGATCGAACGCCACGTCCGTCTTGTACGTGTCCACGCCTTCGTGAGCTTCATCGATGACGAGCAGGTCATATTCGTATTCCGCCACATACTTTAGCTTGTCGTAATGGCCGCCGAACTCGATGGAGCCCTTCAGATCCTGCAGACTGATGAACTCGATGGAGCTCGGAAGCTTGCCCTTGCCTGCAAGATGCAGGTATTCATCGTGGCTGATGCAATATGGCTTGCCAGCCAAAGCGTCCACACTGCTGATGAACCGCCAGCCGGAATCGGTGCCGACGAACTTGACATAGTCGTCATACCAGGAATTCGCAATCGCGGGACGATTCGTCACAACGAGAATGCGTTTCGCCTTGCCGTCCTTTCCTGGCGTGGGAAGGCGCTTGCAAAGGTCATAGGCGGCAAGAGTCTTGCCGAAACGCGGCTTCGCGTTCCATAGGAACTCGCCTTGCTCGTGCAACTGGAAATAGTCCAGGGTCTTGCTGATCGCAGCTTCCTGCTCGGCTCGCAGTTCATAATCGGAGGCTCCGAGACCGTCAAGAATTCCATGATTCTCGCGAAACTCATGGAACCTGCCCTTGGCGTTCGGAGGATTAATCTCGAACCATTCGGTGCCGGGCTGATCATTGATGCCGAGATTGCGCAAATAGGTATGGAAATCAGTGTCATGAAACACTTCGCCAGTGTCCTCATAAGTGGCATTGCCATGCCATTCGAGTTTCGCGATGACATCTGCCGTATGAGTTTGTTGCGCGATACGGACGTTTACGTCCTGCTCGGTATAACCGATTTTCGTCCAGCCGTCATGACGGCGGATTTCCGGAGTAGTGTATGCATAAATCTGGGGGAGTGCCGGTTGAGTGCTCTTGACCTTGCCTGTGATATCGGAAACGCTCATCAGTTCATCTCCTTGATCATCCTGTTAATGAAGGCTATTTCTTCGGAGGTCAATTTATACTTCTTGAACAGCTCCTCGTCAGTCCATTGCTTGGTGAAATCTTGTGTGGGAACAAATGCAAAAGTAGCCTTACTGATTTGTTGAGTCATGGCAATCTGAGCGAGAAGGAAACGGGTTAATTTTGTTTTCAGATACGTCATGAAATTATCGGCTTCATCTTCGGTGTCAAAGGAACCGGCAACAAGATACGTTTCTGAACAGATAGTTTTTGGCGGAATCTTCTCCATCGTAGATAGGATTTTGAATTGCCCATTTTTGTCAGGTTGACCTGCGTGCTCAGCAGACAAACGAGAAATAATGATTTTCCATTGATCGATCATGCCAAATCCAGAGATGACGTCTTCTCTGCGGAATGGTCCAACGCCTTTGTTGTACCGTAATGTTAATTTGCCGCTAGATGAAGGCTTTGCTGTAGTGGAAAGACCAAATGGCTTTCTGGAGGAGACCATCTTGTCGAGGGTCGATTCTTTTAAAGAAGTTACTTTTTTAACGATGCGTTCGGCTACTGGGTAACGGATTAGTGTTTCGAATTCATTGAGAAAGCGCTGGCAGTCTGTGGTAACTCCGTTATGCGTATTGGAATAGTGGCAGCCCCCCCCCCTCATAGCTTTTATCGCGTACAAAAATGCACACTCCACCTGCGATATCCGCGTCGGGGAATACGTCGAGCGAATTGGTGTAGTCGGCCAAGCGACGAATATGCGAGTCATTGAGCATTTCCTGACGGAATTGATCTAGGCCCTTTCCGCCTGAATACCACTTGGCCGGAATGATCAAGCTCAGTACAGAGGGGTCAAGTTCTTTGACAGCATCGATAAACTTGTTATAGACGGGAGTTGCGCTGGCTCCCGCTCCGCCGTCCTCCATCTGATATGGAGGATTGCCGATTATATAGTCGAACTTCATTGTTTTGCTCCCTTCAACAGTTGGCTATATGATAACGAAGTTTTTGCTCTCCAGTCGTATAACCGGACAAATGCTGGTACGTCTTGCGAATTGGGTTCATCAAGCATGGTCAGCATGTCGAGCATGTCGAATTCGACCTTCTGCTCAGGTGGCTTACGGAATGGTATCGTCTCGGTCAGTCCATCCATCTGCCAGAGGTTCCAGACGATTACATTCGCAATCTGCTTGAGATGCTTCTTGTCCGGGTCGGTGCCGAATCTGTTGCGGTAATGATCTACGAAGGTAAGCAACAGGTTTGCGCGTGCGATCAGCAGGCTGTCGCCTTGGAATTCGTAGCCGTATACGCTTTGGAATGCCCGCAATGTCCACTTCCACCACGTCAGGTCATCTTCTGTGTGCTCATCTACGATACGTAGTTTGCGATCAAGCAGGCCAATGCGTTGACTGATGGGCAGCATTGCTCCTGTAGCGGCGTCGTAGCGCGATACCAGGAACGGGGCTTCACCGCAGGTGATTTCCAATCGGCGGCTGTCCACATAGTCATGCCAGCCGTGCTTTTTCGTAGAGGGGAACGTGATTTTTCCCTCCGTAGGAATCCAGGAATGGTCTTCCTGCTCCGTATTGAACACGTGCTTTCTTCCGAACCATTCCTCATCAAGATTGTTGACCATCTGGTTCACCATCCATGATGGTGTGAATACCTCGGCTTTTGCTTTGGTGCGGTCTGTCTGCTCATCCAAGCTTTTCTGTACTCGTGGCACAATGCATACGGTGGGGGTTTCGCCTGAAATCTGCTGGGCAAGTATCGGCGCTGCTTCCGTGGCGGTCGGTTCAGCGTCCACGTACGCATCAGTTGCGTAGATGATGTTCTGCTTTGTGCTCTTGTCTTGTAGGAGAGTGTCCAGTACATTCTTCACCGGATATGCATTGAAATCAATGAGCGGTGTGTATTGGGTCTTGTCCGTATTGGTCATGCTCGTCCTCGGGGAATGGTCACTCATTGCTTGTCTAAGTATATATACGAGGTATATATACGAGAGTTCGAAAGTGGTGTGTCATGAGGTCTTGGGTGCTAGCCTTAGCTTCCAAGAATAGCTTTAGAGGAGAAACATCATGCCAGTGTCGGAAAAAGAGATTATAGAGCGTTTGCCCGATTGGATCGCCGAAAAGAAGACGAGTTTTCTCTTCGGTTCAGGGACCTCCGCGCCGGGAATGCCTTTGATGAACATGTTTCCAGGCAAAAAAGATGGTTCCACGGACGTAGATGGTCTAATGTATGAGATAATCAAGAGAAATAAATTTCTAATTGGTGCTAAAATGAAAATAAATGTCTCTGAAGAAGAATCTAAGGCTATTCTTGGTACATTAGGTGCATATAAAAAGTTTATCGAAATTCTTCTTGACATGCTTGGTAATGTTAATGCCAGAGAGCGTCATAAAAATATCAATATTTTTACGACTAATTATGATTTGTTTATTGAAAAAGCAGTTGATGATATTTATGAGAGTGGATCAACTGCCCCTTTTATATTCAATGATGGTGCTCGCGGTTATTTCAATAGGTTGTTGGATAATTCGAATTTTGATACTACGACTGCTTATAAAGGGAGATTTGATAATTATATAAATGAACTGCCATCCATAAATCTTGCAAAGATTCATGGATCGGTGAACTGGAAGAAGCAATCCGAAGATATGATTCGGGTTTGTAATTACGTTGTTAGAGATAAGCCTGAGAAAAGGGAGACGGTTAAACCCGATGGGAACGAGCCAAAGGCTACAACTTTAAAGAAACACTATTACGAAATGCTGCGTTTCTTTGAATATGAAATGTCGGAAAGCGCGGAGAACATTGGCAATGGTTCACTGCTTATAGTGCATGGTTTCTCATTCGGTGATAAGCATATTGTTCATGCCTTGAAGAGAGCGCTGGAAAATCGTGAGCTACTTGTTATCATTGTGGCTTATACAGACAATGATGTCGAAGTAATTAAAAGAAATCTCAAAGATTTGGCTGAGAGAAAGAATCTGCGTTTTCTGTGCCCAAAAGACTTTTCTTTCCATGGAGAGGAATTTAGTCGATTGGACCTTAATAACTTTAATAAAATTATTGCCGGAAAATTGAAGTGTGCCTAAGGATGAAGAAATTTGTGAAGCAGGGTGAAAAGGAGCTCGGTGTTGTTGTATCAGTTGACTCCGACGAAGCAGTAGTAGGTATGTACAATGTGACCAATGGTGCTTCGTATTTCATAGATGGGGAAGAGATTAATGGTATAAAAGTCGGTGCTTATGCGATTCTTAAACAGGGTCGGAATCGTATTGTAGTAACGGTTTTATCGGAAAAAGTACGTGACCAGTTAAACACCATTAATTCAAAGGAGTTCGACAACCGTTTTCATGCTCAATCGATTCAGAGAATAGTAAGAGTCAAATCTCAGGGTGTAATAAAGGAAGGACAGTTTTCTGTAACGAGTTCTACTGTTCCTATGGTAGGTAATGTCCTTGTTTCTGCATCTTCTGAAGATATCGCAGCTATTTTTTCGCGTGGTGTTGATGAGGAGAAGTCCGTAACTATTGGTCGTTCGCTCATGGAAAATCAGCCGATTAGAATTCCGATTAACGATTTTTTTGCTTCACATATCGGTATTTTCGGCAATACGGGAAGCGGTAAATCAAATACTTTGCACAAACTTTATCTTGAACTATTCAGTTCTCCGTATGGTAATGCTGCTTTAGGGAAAAGCATTTTTGCGGTTATTGATTTTAACGGTGAGTATGGAAGCGGAAAAGTATTTGGAAAGCATCAAGTAAATGTTTTTGATGGTGCGAAACGAAAAATTTTGATTGACGAAAATATTTTCTTTAATGCTAACGTATTAAAAATACTTGCTAAAGCTACCGAAAATACACAATCTCCATTTCTGTCTAGAACTTTAAAACAATGGGAGGAGCATGAGAAGAATATATGCTCTGATATGCAAATAGGACTTTTAAAAAAATGTTTGCAGCGTCGTGATATCGCGCTCGTGGAGGAGTGGCGTAGCGTAGCAAGAGACGTGCTTCAAGAAAATTCCGACGATAAAATTGATTGCATGAATGTACTTGAGACAGTTTCCTTATTCAAAGGAGATAGCTTGTCTTATTTAACTAATGCTGGGACTGGATTTATTAATCAAGGGCGTTCTTTAGATGAGGTATCTTCTCTTAAGAAAAACGATAACTCTGGAAAGTATGTGTCATGTATTCCGTCTAGTGATTTGAAACTTGAAGCTATAGGACAAGAATTAGAAGAAAAAGGTAAATCTCTTGATTTATTTGATTCTTTTTTGGTTTTTATAAAATTTCAAAAAATATATGATGCAATGTATAAGGGAATGCAGCTTGAATGGTTAAAGCCCGTAGTGGGAAGGTTAGAGAGGCTTTTCTCTTCTGTTAAGAAATACGCTGAGATAATAAAAAACGCCACTGAATGTTATACAAAAGGAATAAGCGTCTTTAATCTAAAAAATGTTGATACAGAGTGTAAAGAGACTTTTGCTCTGTTGCTTTCAAAAATGCTTTATGAAAATAAGAAAAATGATTCGAATTGTGCTTCCGTTCATCTGATAATTGATGAGGCTCATAATATTCTCAATTCTTTCAAATCAACTCACTCTGATGTGTGGGAAGACTATCGTCTAACTACTTTTGAGACAATGATCAAAGAGGGACGAAAATACGGCTTTTTCCTTACAATTGCATCTCAACGTCCTGCAGATATTTCTCCGACAATTATGTCTCAGATTCACAACTACATCATTCATAAATTAGTGAACGACAAGGATTTGCAGATGCTGGAAAATACGATGCCAACTTTGGATGCTTTCTCTAAATCACGAATTCCCACTTTAGGAAAGGGTGAGGCCGTATTGACTGGACGTGCATTTGGAATGCCATCGTTGATTAAAGTTGATTATGAGGAGTATTCGCGTCCTGATTCTGATGATGTCGATTTGATCGCAGCGTGGAGTGAGAATCCTGAAGCGTCTAAGTGATGTTTTATAGGTGGTATAGTCGCCGTGATGCATGCTTGATTTGCTGTATGGCGAAGTAAATTCGCTATGTAGTAGGGTCTGTCTAGTGGGGGGCATATTTGTTTTTTAGTGTGAGCATTAGTATGTGGCAGTTTGAAGGCGAAACGGAGGAATCACCATGGACGCTGGCAAGAAAATCCTGCTGGACCTATTGACCGGTTCGCTTCGGTTCGTGGTTCCGGTGTATCAGCGCAGATACTCATGGGGCGAGACGCAGTGCCGGCAATTGTGGGCTGACATCGTAACGGCCGGCCGGCATCCTGACAGAACCCATTTCACCGGGTCGATCGTATGGATGCAGGAGGGCGGCATCGGCCCGGACGGCGTCAGCCGTTGTCTGCTCATCGACGGTCAGCAGCGGCTCACCTCGGTGACCCTGCTGCTCATCGCCTTGGCAGAATACGCCCACGAACACCCGGGGAACCTGCGCTTCTCCACAGACATGATCATCGACCGCGGTTATCTTGTCGACAAGTATGCGACTGGCGAAGGCCGCTGCAAGCTGACGCTTTCCGGCGACGACCGGGACGTGCTGCGCGGCATGTGCGACCATGTGCTTGCCCTTGACCGGCCGAATCATGGGAACCAGGCCGGAACAACGTCCCGGCTGGAAGCGAACCTCGATCTGTTCCGTTCCCTGGTCGCCGCAATCGATGACGTG
>OFMR01001251.1_pt1 | contig 10711 bp, 9 predicted proteins | sample 1541931 | NCBI WGS metagenome assembly OFMR01 (sample SAMN04209224, study PRJEB22552) | human gut metagenome | biome: gut; material: feces | host: Homo sapiens | place: USA: Oklahoma | reverse complement strand
TTTAAATGAGTGTGGAATTTACTTCTGCACTGGAATTTACTTTTTCAAGTTAGCTGTGGTAAATATTTGAAAGAAATTCTTTAGCAAACGCTAAGGAAACAGTTCTTTTTGGGATTATATATTGCTTTCTAGGAATGAAGAGTCTATATCTTACCAATACAAACCGGATTCCTGTGAATGCTGGCTGAAGATCGCACATAGAACGGAAGCAGAAGTAAAGAAAAGCAGGAACGCTACCTATTGGGGACTGGCACTTGTGATCAAGCTTCTGGCGGATCTGCGGATTGATGAGAGATTATCAGACACAGGTCTCAGAGAATGGGAAAGGGTAGAGATAGAAACAGAAGAAAGCCTGCATGACAGGTATAATTTTTGCTTGTGGCAATAGAAAATATGTTGACAAACACAAAAAGGAGTGATAAACTTTAAACAAATTTAGCGAGATAAAGTATTAAATCGTTAAAGAAATTCAAACAGTATAAAAAGTTTGCACAATTAAATAAATTGTAAACCGTTGAAGCGGAGATAACGGCAATGATGCCTTTACAGAGAGCCTGTGGTGCTGAGAATCAGGTGTGAAACAAGTTGTCAAATGGACCGCTGAGGGCGCAGTCAAATGGATTTATCATTCATCCAGAGTATTCTGCGACGTGTGGGCATACGTCATTTGCCCGGGATATGTTGGTATCCTGCCAAGCGCACGAGCTTTATCGTGAATTCAAGGTGGCACCGCGGATAGTTAAGATTATTCGTCCTTGACAGAACTAAAATTCTGTCAGGGGCGTTTTTTAGTGAACAAAGAGGGACAATGGAGTTTGCAAGTCTGCATGCTCGCATGCAAGCTTGCGAACGAACATTGGACTGCACAACATAAAGCGAGAATTGTAGCAGCGTAAGCTGCGGAGAAGCCTTGAAAAGGCGAATTCGAGCTGTATGTTGGGCATTTGTTCACGGTTAAACACTGGACTGCACAACATAAAGCGAGAATTGTAGCAGCGCAAGCTGCGGAGAAGCCTTGAAGAGGCGAATTCGAGCTGTATGTTGGGCACAAACATAAAATTTGGAGGTAAGCATATGAAATTTTCCCCTACACTGACCAAAGTTAAAGAAATAGCAAAAACCGGGAAGTATGACATTCTCCCTGTAAGCTGTGAGATATTATCAGACTTTATCACACCTATAGAGGCTATGAGGATTCTGCAGAATGTTTCAACACATTGTTATCTGCTTGAATCAGCACAGGCCAATGAAGCCTGGGGAAGATATACATTTTTGGGATATGATCCAAAGCTTGAGATTAACTGCATAGATGGTCATATGAAGCTTGGAAAGCTTTCAGTGGGGACGGATAATCCTTCAGAGTACATCAGACAGATTCTTTCAGAGTACAAGAGTCCGAAATTTGATTATCTTCCATCTTTTACAGGTGGTCTTGTAGGTTATTTTTCGTATGATTATCTGGGCTACAAGGAGAAAAGCATCAGAGGAAAAGCAAAGGATACAGAGGATTTCAAGGATGTTGATCTGATGCTTTTTGATAAGGTAATCGCATTTGACAATCTGTGCCAGAAGATAATACTAATCGCAAATATGTCACTTGATGCTCCGGAAACAGGCTACAACAAAGCGATTGTTGAGCTAAAGCAGCTTAGGGAGCTTCTGATGCACGGAGAGAAAAAACAGAATATGGGTGGAAAGCTGTTTGGAGAGGTCACACCGCTTTTTGACAAGGAGCAGTATTGTGAGATGGTCGAGAAGGCAAAGCATCATATCAAAGAGGGGGATATTTTCCAGATAGTTTTATCAAACAGATTGAGTGCACCGTTTGAGGGAAGCCTTTTTGATACATACCGCGTGCTTCGTACGATAAATCCTTCGCCGTACATGTTTTATTTTTCGGGAACCGATGTGGAGGTTGCGGGAGCATCGCCTGAGACTCTTGTAAAGCTTGAAAACGGAGTGCTTCACACATTCCCACTGGCAGGCACGAGGCCAAGAGGCGCGACAGAGGAAGAGGATAAAGAGCTTGAGGCAGGACTTCTTGCAGACGAAAAGGAGCTTGCAGAGCACAATATGCTTGTCGATCTCGGAAGAAATGACCTCGGAAAAGTAAGTAAATTCGGAACTGTAAAAGTTGAAAAGCTTCATTCCATCGAGAGATATTCACATGTAATGCATATCGGTTCGACAGTAAGAGGCGAGATCAGGGATGAATATGACGCACTCGATGCCATAGAGGCCGTGCTTCCGGCAGGAACACTTTCAGGAGCACCAAAGATCAGAGCGTGCCAGCTCATCGGAGAGCTTGAGGACAACAAGCGAGGCATTTACGGAGGTGCGATCGGATATATAGATTTTACCGGAAACATGGATACATGTATCGCAATCCGTATTGCCTACAAGAAAAACGGCAAGGTTTTCGTGAGAAGCGGAGCGGGAATCGTTGCGGATTCAGACCCTGAGAAGGAATTTCAGGAGTGCATAAACAAGGCAAAGGCTTCTCTTAAGGCACTGGAAGTCTCACAGGAGGTGGAAGAATGATTTTACTGATTGATAACTACGACAGCTTTTCTTACAATCTGTATCAGCTAATCGGTGAGATAGAGCCTGATATCAGAGTAATCAGAAATGATGAGATGACAGTTGAAGAGATTAAGGCTTTAAAGCCTGACCGCATCATTTTATCTCCGGGACCGGGAAGACCTGAGGATGCGGGAGTGATAATAGCTGTGGCAAAGGAGCTTGGAAAGGAAATTCCAATCCTTGGCGTGTGCCTCGGTCATCAGGCGATATGCGCAGCATACGGTGCAACAGTCACATATGCAAAGCAGCTTATGCACGGAAAGCAGTCGGATGTATCGTTTGACACAGAAAGCCTTTTATTCAAGGGTTGCCCGAAAAAAGCAAAGGTAGCACGTTACCATTCGCTTGCTGCAGATGCTGACACGATGCCTGATTGCCTAAAGATTACAGCCACTACAGATGATGGTGAGATCATGGCTGTTGAGCACAAGGAATACCCGATATACGGTGTGCAGTTTCACCCGGAGTCAATCATGACACCGGACGGAAAGCAGATGCTTAGTAATTTTATCAAAGCTTAATTGAAAATTGCAGTGTTTAATGAATTTATATATTAGTTGTTGAATTGAAAACAAATAGCAGAACAAAATCATAAACAAAATTATAAACGAAATATCATCGGAATACAGGAGGACATAGTCATGATCAAAGAAGCCATAGTAAAAATCGTAAACAAAGAAGACCTCACATATGACGAGGCATATAAAGTGATGAATGAGATCATGGGCGGTGAGACAACACCAACCCAGAATGCAGCTTTTCTTGCAGCTCTTTCCACAAAGAGCGCAAAGGCTGAGACAACAGACGAAATCGCAGGCTGTGCAGCAGCCATGAGAGAGCATGCGGTACAGGTGAAAACAGGTATGGATGTGTTTGAAATCGTAGGAACAGGAGGAGACAATGCACAGAGCTTCAACATTTCAACAACCTCTGCACTTGTTGCGGCAGCAGGTGGCATGAAGGTTGCAAAGCACGGAAACAGGGCAGCCTCTTCATTATGTGGTACAGCAGACTGTCTTGAGGCGCTCGGCGTCAACATAGACCAGAGCCCTGAGAAATGTGTGGAGCTTTTAAATAAAGTCGGCATGTGTTTCTTCTTTGCACAGAAATATCACACATCAATGAAATATGTCGGACCTATCAGAAAAGAGCTTGGTTTTAGAACAGTATTCAATATTTTAGGACCGCTCACAAATCCGGGTTCACCGGCTATGCAGCTTCTAGGAGTGTATGATGAGTACCTTGTAGAGCCGCTTGCACAGGTGCTTGTAAGCCTTGGAGTAAAGCGTGGAATGGTAGTATATGGCATGGATAAGCTTGATGAGATTTCCATGAGCGCACCGACCAAGATATGCGAGATAAAGGACGGATGGTTCAGAACCACAGTAATCTCACCGGAGGATTTCGGCTTTGAGCGCTGTACAAAGGAGGATTTAAAAGGTGGTACACCTGAGGAAAATGCGAAAATCGTACGTGATATCTTAGACGGACAGAATGGGCACAAGAGAAATGCGGTACTCATGAACGCAGGCGCATCACTTTATATTGGAGGAAAGGCCGACAGCATGAAAGAGGGTATCGAGCTAGCAGCAGAAATCATTGATTCAGGAAAAGCACTTGAAACACTCGATAAGCTCATAGAGGTAAGCAACAGCTAAGCACACAAAACAGGAAAGGAAAAGCGATGAATATTTTAGACCAGCTTGCAGAATATTCAAGGCTCCGCGTGGCAGAGGACAAGAAAAAAATAAGCCTTGAGGAGATGAAAAATATCGCGATTCAGACGAAAAACGAAAAGCTTTGTGCTTTTGCATTTGAAAAAGCACTCAAAAAGGATGGCTTGAGCTTCATATGCGAGTGCAAGAAGGCTTCGCCGTCAAAGGGGCTTATAGAGCCGGATTTCAGATATCTTGAAATTGCAAGGGAATACGAGGCGGCAGGTGCGGATTGCATCTCGGTACTGACAGAGCCGAAGTGGTTTTTAGGCTCGGATGAGTATCTTAAGGAGATTGCAAAAACGGTTTCGATTCCGTGCATCCGAAAAGATTTTACGGTTGATGAATATCAGATATATCAGGCAAAGACACTCGGTGCCGCTGCGGTGCTTTTAATCTGCTCCATACTGTCAGAAGAACAGCTTGGTGAATATATAAAAATCTGTGACAGCCTTGGCATAAGCGCTCTTGTGGAGATACACAATGAAAAAGAGGCAGGGATGGCGGTAAGAGCCGGTGCCAGAATAATAGGTGTAAACAACCGCAATCTGAAGGATTTTACAGTTGATACAGCTAACAGCAAAAAGCTGCGCGACCTGATTCCCGATGACATCATATTTGTATCGGAAAGCGGTGTAAAGAGCACAGACGATATCAGGGCAATACGTGAAATCGGAGCTGACGCAGTGCTTATCGGAGAGACGCTGATGAGAGCGGACAACAAAAAGGCTAAGCTTGATGAATTGCGATTAAGCTAATAGAGATATATAAGTATCTTCATGGTTTTAAGAATATCTGTAACTATTCAGTACAGAAAACAAAATATTTACAAATATACATCAGAAGGGAAAATATCATGACAAATCCAAACGGAAGATTTGGTATTCACGGAGGACAGTACATTCCTGAAACCCTCATGAATGCCGTTAAAGAATTAGAAGAAGCATACAATCATTACAAAAACGATCCTGAATTTAACAGAGAGCTCACAGAGCTTCTCAACGATTATGCAGGAAGACCATCGAGACTGTACTACGCAGAAAAGATGACAAAGGATCTCGGTGGAGCAAAAATATACCTTAAGAGAGAGGATTTAAACCATACAGGAGCCCACAAGATCAACAACGTATTAGGTCAGGCACTTCTTGCAAAGAAAATGGGCAAAACCCGCCTGATAGCTGAGACCGGAGCCGGTCAGCACGGCGTGGCAACAGCAACGGCCGCAGCCCTTATGGGTATGGAATGTGTTGTATTCATGGGCGAGGAGGACACAAAGCGTCAGGCGCTCAATGTATACCGTATGCGTCTGCTCGGAGCAGAGGTTATCCCGGTTACATCAGGTACAGCCACATTAAAGGATGCCGTATCGGAGGCAATGAGAGAGTGGACCAAGAGAATTTCGGACACACATTACTGCCTGGGCTCAGTTATGGGACCACATCCGTTCCCTACCATCGTAAGAGATTTCCAGGCGGTCATCTCAAAGGAAATCAAGGAGCAGATGCTTGAAAAGGAGCACAGACTGCCTGATGCGGTCATCGCATGTGTGGGCGGCGGCTCAAATGCCATCGGAAGCTTTTACAACTTCATAGAGGATGAGGGTGTAGAGCTCATCGGCTGCGAGGCAGCAGGAAGAGGAATAGATACCTTTGAGACTGCAGCTACAGTAAATACAGGCCGTCTTGGTATTTTCCACGGCATGAAGTCATATTTCTGTCAGGATAAATACGGACAGATCGCTCCGGTTTATTCAATTTCTGCAGGACTTGACTATCCGGGAGTCGGACCGGAGCATGCATATCTGCACGATATCGGAAGAGCAAAATATGTACCGGTAACAGATGATGAAGCGGTAAATGCTTTTGAATACCTCGCAAAGACAGAGGGAATCATCCCTGCAATCGAGTCCTCACATGCAGTGGCATATGCCATGAAGCTGGCGCCTGCAATGGACAAGGACAAGATAATCGTTGTTACTGTTTCAGGCAGAGGCGACAAGGACTGCGCGGCAATAGCAAGATACAGAGGGGAGAATATTTATGAGTAAGATAAGAAGTGCGTTTGAAAACGGCAAGGCATTTATACCATTTATCACTTGCGGTGATCCAAATTTAGAGACAACTGCAAAAATCGTAAGAGAAGCAGTTGCAAACGGAGCAGACCTTATAGAGCTTGGAATTCCATTCTCTGATCCTACAGCAGAGGGACCTGTAATCCAGGGCGCCAACATAAAGGCACTTGCAGCCGGAGTTACAACAGACAAGGTTTTTGACCTTGTGAGAGATTTGAGAAAAGATGTCACAATCCCTATGGTTTTCATGACATATGCAAATGTGGTTTACTCATACGGTGCAGAAAAGTTTATCAGTACATGTAAGGAAATAGGCATTGACGGACTCATTCTGCCGGATATCCCATATGAGGAAAAGGAAGAGTTTTTACCACTCTGCGAGAAATATGATGTGGACCTTATTTCATTTATCGCACCTACATCAAAGGATCGCATTGAGATGATAGCAAAGGAGGCAACCGGCTTCATCTATGTGATTTCAAGCCTCGGAGTCACCGGTACAAGAAGCGAGATTAAGACAGATCTGGCTTCAATAGTCAAGGTAATCAGAGAAAACACAGATGTGCCATGTGCTATCGGTTTTGGCATTTCAACACCCAAGCAGGCAAAGAAGATGGCAGATATCTCGGATGGTGCCATTGTGGGTTCTGCCATCATAAAGATAATCGATGAGTATGGTGAGGCTTCACCAAAGTATGTCGGTGAGTATGTTAAAGCGATGAAGGATGCGCTGTAGAGGCATTGTATTTTTATGTATGTAAAGGAGATTTTCTAAGGAAACTTAAAATAATATTATAAAACCAGAAAAAATGACTTTTATACCCATATTTCAAAAATAAAATTTATGAAATATGGGTATAAAACTTGAAAAACGAATATATTAATTATATAATAAGTGCAAATAAGACAGTTCAGAGGGAGGAATATCAGGATGCTGTGTCAATTTTCTTTTAAAAACTTTAAATCATATAAAGAAACAACAACATTCGATTTTCAGGCAACATCTATTCCGGAGTTTTCAGAATCGTTGTTAAAAAGCGAGAAAGCAGATGCACTTCTTCCCGTAGGAGTTATATATGGTCCGAATGGTGGGGGAAAAACCAATCTGTTACTAGCTCTTTCATGTTTGATTTCTACAGTGGTTAAGCCGATATATGAATTGGAGAAGGCAAGAGAAAAGATTATTATTCAGCAGAAGATAAGTGCGGCACCATTCTATTTTAACGAAATATCTAGGAAAATGCCGACAGAATTTGAAGTGTATTTCCGACAGGGAAAAAATGAATACAGATACAACTTATCAATATGCGGGGATGACATTGTTGAAGAATCTTTATATTGGAAATCCATTGGTGGAAAGAGAACGGGTATGGTTTTTGATAGGGAAGGTGCTGAAATTACATTGGGTGCAAGCATCAATAAAGCGAGTATTAACCGCTCGGTAAACCCCAAGATGCCATATTTATCTTTTCTGGCAATCAACTATGATATACCGGTAATTGTGGAAGTTCAGAAGTGGTTTGAATCATGCATTGTCAAAAACTATGCAAATCCGATTGCAGACAGACAAATAATGTTTTCTGATGATGAATCATATCGAAAGAGAATTGTTCGTGCACTAAATGATGTTGATATTGATGTATCAGGTTATCGGTATGATGAAGAAAATCATGAACTGTATACGCAGCGTATGATAGAGGGAAAGATTTATGAATTAAGTTTTAATGATGAGTCAGATGGAACAAAGAAAATGATCGCGGCATTACCTGTGATTTTGTTAGCACTGCAAGAAGGACGGCTGGTGATTATTGATGAATTGGATGCAAAATTGCATCCTAAGCTGCTTCGTTATGTAATTTCATTGTTTAAGAATAAGAATGTAAACAAAAAGGGAGCGCAGTTACTTTTTACTTCCCATGATATGACAACAATGAAAAATACAGTTTTCAGACGGGATGAAATTTGGTTTGCGGCAGAAAATGAAAGGCACGAAAGTGAAATATATTCCCTATATGAAATCAGAAGAGAAAACAATGAACGAGTAAATAGTACTGCAGCCTATGATAAACAATATCTGGAAGGGCGTTATGGTGCAGATCCATATCTTACAAATATGCTGGCAGGAGGAGATTGGCAATGAGTTTAAAACCTCCGAAGAAAAGTGATTTAGGAAAGAGTTGGATGAAACCGCGGCGAGATAAGAATATATTGATATGTCCAGAGTACCATTTGATAGTAACAGAAGGAACTGAAACAGAACCACAGTATTTCGAAGCAATCAGGACAATCATAAACAGTCAGTATCGAGATAAAATTCAGCTTGACATTCATGGTGCAGGAGACAATACGCTTAGTCTTTTGGATAAGGCAATGAATCTGGTCATGAACAATCCGAATGGATATAAGCATGTCTGGATAGTCTATGATACTGATGATTTTCCGGCAAAACGCATCAATAAAACGAATGAATTATGCATTAATATGTCTACAGAGGAAACACAATATCATGCTATCTGGTCAAATCAGTGTATTGAACTTTGGTTTTTGCTTCATTTCAGTTTTGTTCAGTCAGATATTCATAGAAGTGATTACTGGCCAAAACTATCTGAATGGTTAAAGAATATTGGACAGGGAGAATATTCAAAGGGAAGGGCAGATATGTTCCAAATTCTGAGACCTTTCATGGATTTTGCAATAACAAATGCTGAACGCTTGGATGCAATGAATGAAGGAAAAACTCCTGCAAGTTCAGCTCCAGGCACAAAAGTACATGAATTGATTAAACACTTGAGACCATATTTAAAAATCGGATAGGATAGGAAGAAGGAACTGGTAAAATGATGCAGCAAAAAGAAAGATTAGAAAAACAGCTTGATTTCATCAGAGAAATCGACAAGGAAAAGGAGATATTCCGCCAGACTTATTTAGCTGATGCAAGCCGCAAGGAAAATGATGCGGAGCATGCCTGGCATATGGCTATCATGACCATGCTCTTGAGCGAGTATGCCAATGAGAAGATAGACGTGCTAAAGACAGTAGGAATGCTTTTGATACACGACATAGTAGAGATTGACGCAGGAGACACATATGCCTATGATGAGGCAGGCAAGGCCACACAGCATGAGCGAGAGCAGAAGGCGGCGGAGCGTATATACGGACTCTTGCCAAAGGAACAGGGCGAGCCGCTTTTAGAGCTGTGGGAGGAATTTGAGGCGCAGCAGACACCGGAAGCCAGATTTGCCCGCACCATGGACAATATCCAGCCAATGCTCCTAAACGATGCATCGGGCGGGCTTTCATGGCGTGAGCACAGTGTAAAGCTGTCGCAGATACTCGGCAGAAATAAGTGCACAGCACTTGGCTCAGAGAAAATCTGGGATTATGCGTTTAACAATATACTGAAAAAGCATGTTGAGAGCGGAAATATCATAGATGATGAGGGCGTCTTCTCTGCGGAAGCCGGTGCGCGTGCAAAAGCCAGCGAGCGTAATGGACGGTAATAATGATTTACGGAAAAATCCTTTGAAAATCACGTATAATTCTATTGTAGACAGTCGGCTTGTATGATATACTTTACTGGATTAAATCGGTGAACTAAATATCATGTAACTATTCAAGGCTGCTTAAATAGTTACCTGACAATTATATTGAGTTTCATCGAAATCCACAGAATAAAACACACGGAGGAATCAAAATGAATATTGTATGCTTAGACCTTGAGGGAGTATTGGTACCTGAAATCTGGATTGCATTTGCAAAGGAGACAGGAATTCCTGAGCTTGAGAAGACAACAAGAGATGAGCCTGATTATGATAAGCTCATGAACTATAGAATAAATATTTTAAAGGAGCACGGACTCGGATTAAAAGAAATTCAGGAGACAATCGCAAAGATAGATCCAATGCCTGGCGCAAAGGAGTTTTTGGATGAGCTTCGTTCAATCACACAGGTAATCATCATCAGTGATACATTTTCACAGTTTGCTGGCCCGCTCATGAAGAAGCTCGGCTGGCCAACAATCTTTTGTAACGAGCTTGAGGTTGCTGAAGATGGCGAGATTACAGGCTTTAGAATGAGATGTGAGCAGTCAAAGCTTACAACTGTAAAGGCACTGCAGTCTATCGGATATGATACCATCGCAAGCGGTGACAGCCACAACGATTTAGGCATGATACAGGCCAGCAAGGCAGGTTTCCTTTTCAGAAGCACAGATGCTATAAAGAAGGACTACCCTGAGCTTCCTGCATATGAGACATATGATGAGCTGCTTGCAGCGATTAAAGCAGCATTATGATTAAAGGGTCAAAAGGTATCATCGATGCATGCTTGCATGCAATTCGAT
>OFMR01001227.1_pt1 | contig 10953 bp, 10 predicted proteins | sample 1541931 | NCBI WGS metagenome assembly OFMR01 (sample SAMN04209224, study PRJEB22552) | human gut metagenome | biome: gut; material: feces | host: Homo sapiens | place: USA: Oklahoma | reverse complement strand
AAGTATGATGCCTTAAATGAAGTACGAGGCAGGGCAGGACTGACTTCCATAACAGCAGCCGATAATCTGAATAAAGAACAATTTGCCGAAGTCGTACTGGAAGAAAGATTACATGAATTATGTTGTGAACACCTGCGCCGCTGGGATTTAATCCGCTTCGGCAAACTGGGCGAATATATGAAAGACCATGCCGGAGTCACCATCCAGCCTTATCATGTTCTATACCCAATTCCACAGGCAGCCGTCGATGCCAATGACGCTATCACAGAAAACAACGAAGGATATTAACATAAATCATTTAGCACATGAAAAAATTTATTTTTATCACAGGACTATTGATGAGTATCTTCTTTTATTCATGTAAAGAAGAAGACCATGGCATACTCCCTCCTATCGAAGGGGGAGGAACTATAGAAGTCAAAGACGGAAGAGTTACGGTAATTCTGGAAGATTTTTATAACCACTTTATTAGCAAGCAGTTCTGAGGATAAGGTAAAAATGAGGTAATGATTTGGCAACCCTGTCTATTTCTACGTTCTGCTGTGAGTTGCTGTCAATGTCTCTCGTCTTGGTACAAAAGTAGCAATAAAAATCGGATACACATCAAAATGTCCCATGATTTTTATCACAGGACGTTTTTTATCTTCGCTGAATAATCCGGTTTAACCGTTACTTCTATTTTCGGCAAGTTGCGGGCTATGATTGCTGAAATTTATACTTTAATCCATACTCTTCCAACTTGCTATACAGCGTTGTACGTCCGATTCCGAGCAATTCGGCGGCAACCTTGCGGTTTCCGTTTGCCTGCTTCAACGCGCGTAAGATGCGTTCCTTGTCCTCCGCATCGTTTCGCAAGGCGAAGCTGACAGGTGAGGTCGGTTTCGTTACGGCAAGTTCCAGATGCTCTTTCATGACAACTCCCGTCTGTGCCTGCAACACCGCGCCCATTATCTTCTGCCGAAGCTCACGGACATTACCCGGCCACGGATGGGTCAGCAATGTCTTACGGGCTTCCGCATCGAACCCAGTCACGCTACATTCCAATTCATTGTTGGCAATCTCACGGAAGAACTCCGCCAACGGCATGATGTCCTCCTGACAGTCACGCAAGGGCGGAACAGTTATCTCGAAGTCGTGCAAACGGTACAGCAAATCCTGTCGGAAACGTTTTTCAATGACCGCTTTCTCCAGATCCTCGTTGGTGGCGGCGATGATGCGGACATTGAAGCTCTTGTCCGTCTTGTCACCTATAGGGCGGTATCTCCGTTCCTGTATGGCACGGAGTAACATCTGCTGGGTTTCCAATGCGAGATTGCCTACCTCATCCAAGAACAATGTGCCACCCTCTGCCTCATTGAAGTATCCTTTCTTTGTGCTGTCCGCACCCGTAAACGCGCCTTTGACATGTCCGAAGAATGCCGAGGGCGCAAGGTCTTTGGAGAGTGAACCGCAGTCCACAGGCACAAACGGTTTCCCTGCCCTTTTGCTCTTATCATGCAGATGGTGGGCGATATGCTCCTTGCCCGTGCCGTTCTCTCCGAATATCAGCACGCTCATATCAGTAGGGGCAACTAATCTTATCTGTTGCATGATTTTCTGAAAGGCGGAACTGTCACGGGCAAAAACGGGCATACGATTTCGTCCGATACTCCGTTCTTTCAGGATGGTATGAAGCAGAGGCATAAGTTTATCCTCCACAAGCTGCTTGGGGATATAGTCCAGCGAGCCGAGTTTCATACTTTCGACTGCCGTATGCACTTCGGCATAGTTGGTCATGATGATTAACGGTTGTGTCATGCCTTCCTTGCGCATCCATCGTAATAGGTCGATGCCGTCACCGTCGGGTAGTCGTAGGTCAGAAACCACGATGTCCCCGTCTGAGGCTTGTTGCAGAAGTTTCTTCGCGGTCGAGAGGTGGTAAGCCTGCACGGTACGGAATCCTTCCCGTGCCAGCAGGTTGCAGACAAACTCGCAATACACGATATTGTCCTCCACCACGATGATTCTTGTTTTATCCATTTTCGTATTTTTCCTTTCTTCTTTTGCCTGCCGGATAATTTCAGCACCTTTATCCAGCACAGCCGGTCACCGCTTTGCATATCGCTTCGTCATCTGGAGTGGCACTTCCATGAAGTTGGGCGTAAAGTTCCCTCAATGGCTGGTCGGCACGGAGAATCTGCCATGAACTTCGCAGATGGTGTGTAAGTGTGTCCAGTTCTTGGAGGTCTTTACGCTGTTCTGCATCCTTGACCGCCTGCATTTCCTTTTCGGTTTCCGCTATCAGTTTGTCCAGCATGACGGATTCATTGCCATAAGATAGCAGAGTGGAAAAATCCGGCTTTTCATCCAATATGCTGCTTAATGCGCATTTATCCGTAATCTCCATCAGTTCGGATATGGAGAACGGCTTGAACAGGCATCCGGCAAATCCACGCCCTATAAGTTCCTCCTTGCTGCAACTGCCCGAAGCGGTTGTCACGACTATGGGAATACTCTTCGAGTTGCCTACATTGGATGAGCGCAACAGTTCCAGCAGTTCAAAACCGCTTATCTCAGGCATATTCAGATCCGTCAGAAGCAGGCTGTATTCCTTTTTTCGTATCAGCTCCATCAGTACCGAAACATTGGTACAGGTATCGCAGTGCATCCCTTCATGGGCATACATTTCTTTCAACATAAGGAGAAGTACCTCGTCATTGTCGATGGCAATCACATCATGGCAGATATGATTATGGCGCATTTGCGCTTGAATTGTCTGTTCCGGCAGTTCCTCGGCTGTCTGCATGGGAATTTCCACCGTGAAGCGGCTCCCTTTGCCTTTCTCGCTTTCCAAGCGTATAGTTCCACCGAGCATCGCCACAATACGCTGCACGATGGACAATCCTAATCCGAAGCCGTCTTTTGCGGCGGCATTTGAAAGACGTTCAAATGCACCGAATACTCGTTGTTGCTCATCTTCGGTCATGCCCGTACCGGTATCTTCAACGATAAGTTTCAGCAAACCGTTATCATAATCCGCTGCCAATGATACACTACCGTTATCCGTGAACTTGATGGCGTTTGACAACAAGTTGTTGCCGATTTGCAGGATACGTTCCTTGTCGGTCAAAACCACCGCATCGGTGTGGCTCTCCACTATCAAAGTCAGCCCCTTGTTCATGGCAATGGGCATGAACTCCGTTTCAAGAATATGCGTGATTGCGGAAATCCTGCAAGGGGAAAGGTTGGGTTGCTCCTTGCCGTTGTCCAGACGGAAGAAATCCAGCAGCGTGTTGAGCATCTCCCGCATACGCTCGGAAGATTGCCGGATATTATCCACATACATGGTGCTTTTATCCGCGCTACAACTTTTCTGCATCAGTCCGGCATAGCCTCATTTTGTCAATCGTATTTTTTCGTGGTAGAAGTAGTTTACGATGACAGGTTTGCCTTTTTCCGAGCGTCCGTATGGCAGATCGTTTATACGATACGGGAAGCCCTGCTCCTTGGCGTAATTTGAAATGTCCTGCTCCAATGCCTGCCAGTATTCAAGCCTTTTTTTATTGTAAATTTCCTCGTAAAGCGGTATGAGGTCAGGATACTTCTCACGGATATACGTCATTATCCCGCCTTTGAACTGCCCGCGTAAATTCAGGTTTTCAAGCCAGATTAAATCAGCATAATCTTTTACCTCCTCTATTATTGCCTTTACGTCTGTTATTCTGGGGAATATGGGCGAGACGAAGCATACGGTGCGGATACCTGCCTCGTATGTCTGACGCATCGCTTTCAGACGGCGTTCAATGCTTACGGCGTTGTCCATATCTGCGCAGAACTGCTCGTCGAGCGTATTGACAGACCATGACACAGTCACTTTGGGAAAACTCTTCAACAGGTCGAGATCGCGAAGGACAAGATCGGACTTTGTGCATATCATAATCTCGGCATCGCTTCCTCGCAGCTCTTCGAGCAGCCTTCGGGTACGGTGGAATTCTTCTTCATACGGATTGTAACCCTCCGTCACAGACCCTATTACAACACGTTCACCGTCGTATTTATGAGGATTCGTTATCGGCTTCCAGTTTTTTACATCTAAAAACGTACCCCACGGCTCGGTGTGCCCGGTGAACCGTTTCATGAACGATGCGTAGCAATACCTGCAGGCGTGGGGACACCCTACATAAGGGTTGACCGAATATCCTCCCACCGGCAGAGAGGATTTGGTCATTACACTCTTTACATCTATTTCCTTTATTGTATCCATATTCATTGTATTCGTCTGGTAAATTGTTCCGGCAATTCCTGAATCATTCTTTCGTCGCCCATAATCGGCAGCAAATCCTCTTTCATGAACACCGGTATGCCATGAGCCTTTGCCTGTTCTGCAATGCTAAGCACCCATTCGGGGCGCGAATATGACTTTCCTTTTCGGTTTCCGGTCTCTGTGCCTATGACAATCCAGTCAATTCCCTCGAAATCAATCTCGCCGATATCATCGAAGAGAGGTTCAAACGTGACATGGTAGTGTCGTGCTTTGATATTCTTTTTCAAATCATCAATCCTCCTTTTCTCGGAACTGCGCGTAACGGTCACGCCCATCCATACGTTCTCGTCGTCAGAGGAGAAACTGATTTTGTCAGGGCGCTTCGTCAGAAAGATATAGGCGTGCTGGGGATTGCTGCTGATCCGCTCGAAAATTTCTGCGTTCCATTCAGGCTTCCAATCGGAGAAATCGCTCATTCCTGTCATGAGCCACACATGAGGACGGGACGTATCGATGATGCGCAGTTTTCGTTCCATGTATTCAGGCACGGAAAAGTCGTCGGTAATGTGGAAACGGCGGCAGTTGTTACGGGCATAGCAGTAAGGGCATCCTATAGTGCACCCTACCACTATGTTCATGTTTTTTATCAGGGATTTAATGCAGACACTCATAACACAACTGTTTCTCCGTCCTCCGGGATAATCAGCCGGCTCATGTCGGCTTCGTGATGCGTTGCCTCATTGCGCAGAATTGCACGGGTGGTCTGGCAATGGTCGATGGCATCCATGTGTACGGCTATCAGCTTGATATGCGAAGGCAATTCGTCAAGTATCTGCATCACTTCGTTCTCGTCGGGGATGATAGGACCGTCCGTTTTGGAAAATTCGGGAAAGATTGCACCTCCGGAGTTTACCACGATATAGTCAGGATTGAACCGTTCCACGGTGTCTCGGATACATGCTTCCCATCGGCAGTCACCCATTATATAAACGGTCGGGAAGCCCTCGGCTTTTAGCACATAACCTGATACAGGTCCCATCATCTGCCCGATCTGCCCGAAACCATGATGTCCGGTCGTGCGGTAAATGGATATGCCGTCTATTGTTTTTATTTCTTCGATGGGTATCACATTTGTAAATCCGTCGTTTCTGATGGCGTCCGCGTCCTGGGGCTGAACGTAGAAAGGAATTTCTTTGGGCAAATGTGTGGGGACACTCGGCTCGTAATGGTCGATGTGATTGTGGGTCAGGAGCACCATGTCCACGCCTCCGATAATATCCTGAATAGGAATGGTGAGGTGTACCCTCGGTGTTTTATTCACACCGAGGGCCGATATCAAAGTGCCTTTGTCGGCTAAAACGGGGTCAATTAGCATGGTGTGTCCCGCATACCTGATTTTCAAGGTGGCATTGCGCACCAATTGTACTGTAGATGTCTTTTTCATGACTATATGTCTTGTTATTGATTACGGGTGCAAAGTTCGGAAGAATCCGGCGAAACATCTATGCCTGAAAAAACGGTAATTATGCCATTTTGATAAATGAAATTATTATCTTTGCAAAAACGACAAGGATATGGACGAGATAATCAACCCTGATCGACTGGTCAGCGTACCGTTCAACAAGACACGCTGCGGCGTGGATTTTTACATCAATACTGCCATAAACAAGGACATCGGACTTGTGCTGACAGAAAACAAGCGGTTTAAGACAGACTTCTTCAGCTTCTACTTTTTCCGTAAGGCAAACGGATATTTGCTACTGAACTTCCGCAAGATTGAACTGCGCGACGGCATGGTTCTCCTGCTTTCACCCCATCAGCAACAAGAGTGGCATGTAGATGAGACGGCGTTGGATTACACGTTCCTTATATTCCGCGAAGATTTCATGCGTACTTTTATCGCCGACAAGTTCTTCGTTTTTCGCCTTTTGTATTGTTACCAGACAGATACGCCGCCTTACATCAATGCCACACATGACGAAATGAAGGAATATATGCGGCTGCTCGGAAAGATTAAGTATGAGCTGATGAATCCAGTGTCCGATACGTACAATATCATTGTTTCCTTACTATATTATCTTTTGCTGATTATCAATCGTACATACGCTGCCGCCTATTGCTTGCCCGCTGAAATTGCTAAAAACAATTTCGCTTTTCGGTTCAAGGACTTGTTGGAACAGAATATCCGCACCCACCAGCGGGTGCAGGAATATGCAGACATGCTTCATGTCAGTCGCATCACACTCAATAACTCAGTAAAAGCCCAATTCGGAGTATCAGCTACCCATTTGATAAAACAACGTCTGCTTGAGGAACTGAAGAACGAATTGCTATTCTCCAACCGCACTGTCAGTGAAATGGCGGATGATTTCAATTTCTCTGATCCGAGCCATCTCATGCGCTTCTTCAAACAGCAAACAGGCAAAACATTTACTCAGTACATGACGGATTACAATAAAGGCATATACGAATAACTTCTTAATATAGTCGATAGCGGCTATCGAAATATGGTTGTTGATGTTCAGGCGTTTTTGTACTGCATGAACCATTTTACGATTTCTGGATCTTCGTGCGAGCCGAGTAAGAAAGGCTTGTCGGTATCCAGCGTCTTTATCCGTGCCATGTCGTCGGCCGACAGGGTGAAGTCTAATATGTCGAGATTCTGCTTCATGCGTTCCGGTTTCACAGACTTAGGAATAATTATGCACACTGATATTTATCGCGCCCGGACAGGTGTTCGGTGCGGAAGATGACGGCATGCAGTTCCAACCAGATGGCTACCTGCTTATGTTCCATCCCGACCTGCTGCGGAATACACCTCTCGGGCGGATAATGCGTGAATATTCGTTCTTTTCCTACGAGACAAACGAGGCATTGCACCTTAGTGTGGAAGAACGGCAAATCATCATGGATTGCTTCCACAAGATTCAATATGAATTGAACCATCCGATACACCGTCACAGCAAGAACCTCATCACAGACAGCATCAAGACGTTCCTTGATTACTGCACACGTTTCTATGACCGTCAGTTCATCACACGCGACAACCAAAACCGAGACATCCTCGCAAGATTTGAGCGGTTGCTTGACGAATACTTCCATGATGGGGCTGCTAAACGGATAGGCTTGCCCACTGTACAGTATTGTGCAGACAAGCTCTGCCTCTCGCCCAACTATTTCAGTGATTTATTGAAAAAAGAAACAGGTTCAACCGCCCTGCATTTCATTCATGACAAGTCTATTGAAATAGCCAAGACGGAACTTGCATCTACAGACGACACCGTTAATGAAATCGCCTATAATCTCGGTTTTCAGTACCCGCAACATTTTACCCGACTGTTCAAGAAAGAGGTAGGTTACACTCCGAATGAATATAGAGCGCAAGTGTCGTGAGAATTGGATTAGTACAGAATATTAGAACCCAACACCTCTCTTGCGCTTAACTTTCTTCCTTCTGCGAAGTATATCCACCATTTCCTGATTGGCTTCCGCATCAGCAGTGTTATAAGATGAGCCACTGCTTTTTAGCAATCCCCAAGAGCCGTTGAACAACTCGCTTTGTGCCGTGCCGGACGGTGCGCTTGGTGTAGCCGTTTCATATATTCCGGCTGTTATTCCCATACGTTCCCTGCATCTGTTGTGCTGCAAAGCCGCGTCAATCTTGGAATAACTGAAACGCCTGTCCACTTTGGAGCCGTTGAAATGGTAGCCATTCATGGAGAATACAACACCCTGCACCTCGCTGGTCTGCCCCTTATGCTTGAAATGTACTTCCACTCCCTGCCGTTTCAGGTTGGCGATAAGCACGTTCCAGTTGCCGCATCTGCCGACTTCCATTTTGATGATGTCGTAAAGCGCATATTTCGTCCTGTCTGGCTCTTTCAGGCGGTTGCGTTTGACATTGTCCTTTCCGCCAGCCATATGCAAGCCGTATTTCAAGGTCAATTCCTTGCAGATGCGGGTACTGCGCAGACGCTCGTGCCTGTCCGATATGGTATTGCCGTTGTTGTCTATGCGGTTGAAAGCAATATGCACGTGCGGATGCTCCTTGTCGAAATGCTGGGCGATGAAGAACTGCGTATTCTTGATTCCCATCCGTTCCATATATTCAAGCGCGATGCCTGCCATGATACGGTTCGTCAGCCGTAACTCATCCTCTTTGGAAAAACTCAACGCGATATGTCCGACAGGTTTTGTCACCTTATCGTTCATCCGTGACTGGGCATTGAAACTCATGGCGATAGTTTCCAGATTTTCCATAAACAAGCCTTCGCTTGCTACTCTCTGCGTATCCTTCTTCTTGTCGATGATGTAATCCACCGCACCCTTGAAGTCGCTTCCTTTTACGATTTTCGCCATCATATCCCTATCTTGGTTATAAGTTCATGAATCCTTGCCACTGCCACCTTGCAGTCCCACCGTTCATCGTGGAAGCCTCCGGCGTTTGCCTTACGCGCAAGCTGGTTGAGATTGTTAGCCATGCCGCAGAGTTGGCGGATGTATCCGGCATGTTCCTCCGACAGCCGTTCTTTCACATGACCGTTACGGAAACATTCCCTCATGTACTCGCTTGGTGATACGCCCGCCTCATGCGATCGTGTCAGCAGGCGGAAGTAGTCGGCTGCCGTCATTTTCACTGCGATACGGTATTTCAGTTTCTCGGTTGCTTCCTTCTTGGGGCGACCTCCCTTGTTGCGTTCCTTGTGTTCCTTTGTCTGTTCCATATTTTATTCCTTTTAATTCGGTTACTGATTCAACTGTATAGACCGACGGGATGCCACCTCCTGCAATTTGGATGGTGGGTGGCAAGCGGTTTCGGTACACCCGAAACACAAACTTGCTACCTCCCAATCCTTAAGGAATGAGTTTCGGGCATCTCCCGTTTTTCTCATTCGGGATGTCATAATCCCAACCCTTTCTTCTTGGGTTTTACGATAGTTCTTGGCGGTGGACTAACGGCTAATTTCTGCCGGATTCCACGCAGGTAATCGTTCAGGTCTTTATGCCCTTTGTAGTTGTCGGAGAAGTCGCGGATGCGTCCGGCGAACTTCCTTTCCAATTCCCGATACGCCTTTCTTCCCGCCTCGTCATTGTCGAGCATGCAGTGGATACGTCCATACCCGTGCAGCACATCTATAGCTTTGGAAACATTGGCGGTCGAATTGAGGATGACGTAATCCTGCCTGTCAAGGTCGGGCAAGTTCGAGCAGTTCCTCTTCCGCAACGTGAGGAATGAAAGATAGTCCATCATGCCCTCGAATACAAGGCATTTCTCTCTCGCTTCTCCCTGTTGCCGAATATGGCTGATGTCTTTGGGTGCGACACAGCCTTTGAAAAAACGGTTACGCACTTCAAATCCTCCCGCCACATTCGGAAAACCGATGGCGAAATAGGGCTTGCCGTTATGGGTGAAGTGGAGCTCTTTACATTGCGCCTTTGCCAAAGCGATGTTTATGCCCCGTTCCTGCAAGTATCGGAGCAATGCCGGATGGGTGAGTTCGCCCACCTCCAAATGTTGGAAACTCGGTTCGGATGCCTGCTGGCGAAAAGAGAAAGATATGGGACGGATGTGTGGTGCCTGTTCCGCTATCTTGCCAAGCAGATAAGGCACATGGTCGGATGCGTACAGTACCCCTGCAAGTGCGATGATGTTACCACCTCTTCCCAGTCCATAATCGAACCACAGGTTGCGGTCGGTGTTCACCTTGAACGAGGCTTCCGTTTCCTGACGGAACGGGGATTTATACCACAGGCAGTTTCCCTGTTGCTTTACGGGCGAATAACCCAAACTTTGCAGATAGTCCGCAATTTTGATTTGTTTTGCTTCTTGGATGTTCATGATATAATTTCTATGGATTTGATGATGACTGTAAAAACGTTGATTTGATGAATGAGATATGTATTGTCCTATACGTTAATGCTTTATATTCTCAACATCTTCTCAACAAACCACTCACAAATAGAGAATCCAACAAACTGATGCTGTTTCCCTCTCAACTTTTCTTTTCGATTGTTGAGAATTTGTTGAGAGTGTATGCTGTTTATTATCAGTATGGTTATATCATTATTCATCAATTCAACAAAAAAAGAATAGTATTACAGGGATTCAAGTTGTTCCCTTGTGACGGTGTAGAAACGACCGACTCTTTTTATCGGCTCATATCGGCACTCCCGATTGTAATTGAATTGGTAAGTGGTATATGTAAGCCCGTTAGAGGCAGGAGTAAGTTTCCAACATTCCTGCAATACCTTTCTGACTTGGTGCTTCTCCACCTTTACCTGCGAATGTACCAGCAAAAGAAGAATGTCGTTGTGGCAGAACGAGAATGTGTCCGTGCCGACACTTTCCATAATGTCAAGGATAAGTTCGCACATCTCTATCTCCAATCGGTTGCGGTTGCTGCGGATAATCTTCTGCAAGGCTTCGGTATGCAGCAAAGAGGGCGCAAACCACATACGGCTTTCCTTTTCGGTGGAAAGTTGTCTGTATTGCAGGTAATACAGAAAGGCAGGTATCTCAGCTTTCAGCTTTTGCAGGAAGTCTGTGTCATCGGATTGCAGACGGTCTATCTTGCGCACCCAATAGCGTGTTTCACCTGCATCAATGATAACAGGCAGATACTCGTTGTTGGAGCATAGCACGAACTTGGCAAAGAACGCTATCTCGTCACGGTCTTTGCCTTTGGCTTCCACCTTGTAGGAAAGTGTGG
>OFMR01001221.1_pt1 | contig 10987 bp, 3 predicted proteins | sample 1541931 | NCBI WGS metagenome assembly OFMR01 (sample SAMN04209224, study PRJEB22552) | human gut metagenome | biome: gut; material: feces | host: Homo sapiens | place: USA: Oklahoma | reverse complement strand
TAAACCGCGGTGTGCGGAAATAACTGCATGTGTGCTCTCACCGCCAATCGGAAGGGAACTTCCTTCCAGATGTCCTGCTGCCTGCTGCAGCACCTCATCACTTGTTCCGTGATAAATCGGAAGTTCTGCATTAATCTTAGGAATACGGATATATCCGATCATTCCCGACCCGTTTACATTTAACAGGCTTTGATATCTCTCGTCTACCTCTTTCTTTATAGATGAAAAAGGATCTAATAACTCAATATTTCCCAAAAGCTCTTCGTTATACTGTCTTGCTGCCTCGAGCATTTCACGCTTGTCACTTTCGCTTAACCGCACTGCGTTTTCATCATAAGCCGAAATCACTTTTGAGCCGTTCTTTTCATAAAGATAGTTGCTGACTGTCGGATATAACAGTACGGAGAATGCAATAATCAATCCTATCACGCGAAAAATATCCCCAATATAAAATTGTTTTTTCTCTGTCTTTTTTCTGCGCATCTTTATTTCATTCTCCCTGCTGTTATAACGAATGGGAAGACTGCCCGAAGGCAGCCCTCTCATCCATATGTCTGAATTATAAATGATTAAGCACGTTTTCTTCTGCTGATCACGAAGCTTACCGCAATACCGAGAATCATCACAACTGCAATCACTGTGAAAATTACAGTACCCATTCCACCTGTTTCCGGAAGAAGTGTTCCTGTAGTATTCTCAATGTCGATGATTTTATCATCCACCACCCCATCATTTTGCTTGATTGTCCAGTCATCCACATTCGTAGTATCAGATTTTGTAATTGTAATTTTAACCGGAGCTGTCAACTTGTTGTAACCGTCCGGAGCCTGTGTCTCCACTAACCAGTAGCTTCCTTCCGCAAGACCGTTTAACTTTAAGTTCATTCCTGTGCCTACTGTTGTCCCGTCACCGATAGATTCCATATCGTACATCTTATTATCGCCGACCTGTTCCGGGTCTACTGTGTAAGTACCGTTAGAACCTGTAACTGCGATTGCATTCTGATTATTGTTTGCATCCTCTTCGCTTCTATAAAGACGGAATATTGCACCCGCAAGGTAGCTATTCTGCTGATCTTTGATTAATTTGTGAATCTGTACCGGATAAGTTGGTGTTGTTACTACGTCCGGTGTTGTTGTAGTTATGTTATCCGGATCGTTACCATACTCTAAGTGAGCGCTGTTGTTTGTCTGTACTACGGCATCAGCATTAACTTTTGCATAGTAAGTAACTGTAAAAGTCTTTCCTTTATGTGTCTGATTCTCTCTAATCCACTGTGATAAATCCAATGTCATCTTTCTGGCATTATCCGGATCAATATCTGCTTCTTTTATTACTGAGTCTTGCTCTCCTTCAATCTGAACGGATACCTCATATTTTTTTTCTGTTGGCAGTTTCCCCATTGTATCTTCTACAAAATCAAGACCTTCTGTCAATGTATCGTGGATTTTATATGTATACTTATCATATCCTGTTGTATCCGGAATTGTTCCTTTAATCGTATAAGTTACAACCTGTCCGATTTCAACAGTTGTAGCATTTGCTGTTTTGTCAATACTTGGAGCCTGACCTTTCAGGTTCACAGTTACGTCAACGTCATCTACAGATACGAGAGATGACTGAATCTCTTTTGTTCCTGTCTGATATACCAGGTAGTAACCATAGTCTAAGTTTTCAAACTTATATTCTGTAACCTCGCCTAATTTTTTGGAAGTTCCAGTTTCTGCCGTTCCTGCTTTCAATGCAGCTGCTGTAAAGTCATTTGCGAATTTCTGAATTCCTGAAGGATTTTCCTTATACTCAGCAAGTTTGTTATATAATTGTTCACTTGTTGCTTCCTTCGATAATCCTAAAGCTGTTGCGATTGCATTTTTATAGTCCGCATTGACTGTATAAGCATAATGTGTATCGCTTACACTCAAATCAAAGAGCTTATAGACTTTAATTGTCTGACCCTTTAACGTGTTTCCTTCATTGACGTTTACTGTCAAATTTCCTGTTTTTATTCTGTCTGCGGCAAAAGCAGTTGTTGCCATTGCCAGTGTCATGATGGCTGCTAAACACAATGTCATCATCTTTTTGATTGAGTTTTTTACTTTTCTCATTCTTTGTGTCTCCTTTTCTTTTTGTTCTTTATTTATAGCTACTCTGACTTCTTGTGCTTTTTCTCTTCCTGTATTCCGTAGCTGTCACTAAGCAAAGAAGCAGAACACCTAACGTGTAGAGCAAAGCTTTTCCCATTCCTCCTGTTTCCGGAAGAAGGCTGTCAAACCAGTTTTTCGTATTTGTCACCGTAATACTGTATTGACGATCGCCTTTGTAAGTTATTTCTGTTGTATATCCGTCCACTTTCATCTCGCTGACATGATATGTGTAATAATATTTCTTTCCATCCGTGCCAACATGATATGCTGTATATTCAGCTCCCGTAAGAACCTTTTCCCATATGTCCGATGTTTGTGCATCTTTTTTTGTCAAAATAACTTCTTTATTGAAGTTTGTATCTACAACCGGTTTTCCGTCTTTTTCATAGCTTCTTGTAATGTTAAAGATGACCTCATTCGGACGATCTTTTTCCTCGTCCCTTTTCCAAACCTTTTTCAGACGAAGTTCAATAAGATCCTTACACGGGTCTTGAACATCCGGCGCTTCCTCATTGCCACCCGGTTCTATCGGGCTGCTTGCCGTATTGTTCATCAGAACAGCCATCGCGCCGTCCTCCTGATAAACATTGACAGGTATTTGCCCTGCGCTGCCGCTCATCATAGCGTCTTTCAGATCGGTAAACTTCACAACTTTGTCTTTCGTCATATGCCGGATTGTATATACATTCTTCCATGCATCAGATGTTTCGTAGTTGTGCTGAAGTTCCTTGCCCGATTTACCAAACAGCTTCTCATATGCGGTATCACCATTACGATAGATCCGGTAATAGTTTTCATTGCCTTCAATGCCTTTCACATCGTTAAATTCCCAGTTGGAGTTCAGACTTGACTTTCCGGTAAACGGTCCGGTCAGATCCTTTGCACCTCGGATAACGTCTGCAAAGAACATGTTGTTGTTCTCAAGTAAGCCTTCGTTATTCCATCCGACGAAACCTCCGGCAATACCGTATTGACCTGTGCCGTTGGCATTGTTTCCGGCGCCGCCTCCATAGACGTCATAGCCGTCTGCAATACCTGTCACTGTACATTTATCAATCTTTGTACGGTTTGCCTTTATGAGTGAAATATTGATTTCATTTTTCAGGCTTTCTTCATCGATCGTACCGCTCTCTGAGCAGTTGATCTCAATCTTACTGTCTCCGATATAGATGGTTGCAAGACTCTTATCCTCTGCTAAGCCAACCTTAATATCCAGTCCAAGCAGATTCAGAGATACCAGTTTCCCATCATATAAAGCATCAATTTCAATAATGCCTAAATCAATTTTAATTACCTGACCTTTTTGAAGTTCATCTAACCAAAGCGCCTTCAAAATCTGATTCACAACCGTCACTAATCCTTTAACCAACTCGGAATCCAGATTAATATTTGCAAGATAAGCAAAGGTTGTCTTTCCTGCGAACCCTCCGGCGATCTGACCGCTTGTCACCTGTTTTAACCCGGTGACTTTATTTTCTGACAATCTTCCAAGATCTGCATATCCGGTAAATCCTCCGGCGATTTCTGATTTATTTTTCTGGTCTATCGTATTATTACTGTGTACAGTAAAGCCTTCGTTGACACCTTCGACACTGCATCGGTCTACATGAGAACCGAATACATCCATTACACCTGCACCTGCGCTTAATAAATCACCCAACGCACCTAAATTGTCCAAATCGACCGTACCACTCTTTCCGAGATGTCCGATAAATCCTCCGGTGTAGTTCATACCGTTGACCTTGCGAAGATTTGTCACTTTGGAATCTTTGACAGAACCGTTAAGCAATGCGCCTCCGAATCCTCCGGCTGAACCCGAATAAACAGGATCGTTGACATATTCTGATTTTTTACTGTCTCTTGCCTGTACTTCCAGTCCTGCTTCTGCAGAACCGGACACATCGGAATGATAAACATAACTTCTAAACGTATCTAATACGCTTGTTCCTCCAAGAGTCAATAGGGCGCTCAATATACTTGTATTCCCATTGCTAACTTGCAATATTGCAGATACATCTGCAAGGCCGACAAATCCTCCGGCGTATTCTCCGCCTGTCACACTTCGGATATTTACTACATGCAAGCCACTATTCGGATCATCTTGTTTTCCGATCACTGCTCCGTTGATCTCTCCCGCGAAACCACCTGCCGCCTTTGCATAAGCAGTATGATCAGAGTCGTTTGTATACGAACCATTCACAATGATTCCCCAGTCATCCCACGCTTTGACATCTGCGCCTCGCACTGTAGAAATAGTTGCATCTAATAACCGTGCAAGATCTCCCGGAGTTCCTATCAGATACTGAAGCAATCCGCCAAGTAATCCTTCACTGCTTGCCGTGTCTAAATTCGCTGCGCTTGCCGGATCGATCTGTCCTGCAAATCCGCCGATTGCTTTCGTACCTTCCACTTTTCTCAAATTAGCCACGAAGCATCGCTTATTATTCGGATCAGGTACGGCATCTGTTGCACTGTACGTATTCGCTTTTTCAGACCAGTTGCCCCAGATCTGTCCGCCAACCATATGACCGACATACCCTCCGGCATAACCGACTTTTTCTATTTTCAAGGTTGAATCCTTAACCGGGATTCCTGTTGCCTTCACCGTCATTCCTGACTGGAAACCTGTAATATCCGAATTTCTTATAATCGGAACGAAAGTCTGCACGGCGCTGATAGAATTTGCAATATCCAAACCAATCAACTCTACTTTTCCGACTTCTGCAACGCCGCCGGTTTTCATTTCTCCGGCAAATCCTCCGGCGCTCTTGTATGCCATCACAGATTTCGCATCCCATGCATGAGCATTGGTAACCACTCCTGCTTTCATGCGTCCGACGTAGCCTCCGGCTACGCCTGCTTCCATATCCTGTCTGCCGACGCTCGTTCTGCCCGCCTTAACATTGTAACCATAGGCATATTGTGTGATTAATGCCTGTAACTGTTCTTCATTCTCAACAGGTGTACTTGTGAACTGATCTCCGTAAACACCGTTGTTGCCGACAGCCTCCGCCCACTTGTTCCATGTGTCCATATCCACTTTTCTAAGCGGTCCGTAAACGGCTGTGTTCGTTTCTGTCGGATAAACAGCTCCGAGAAGACTTAACACATTACTTGTTTTCAGTAAGCCAAACAGAAGCTGTAAGTTTCCTGTTCCTGCCAGATCCGCCGTTTCCATCAATCCGGTAAATCCTCCGGCAAACTCGCCGCCGTAGACCGAACGAATACGAATCGTGGCACATTCCTTCCCGCCGCCTTCTGCCGCATATCCTTTAATTCTTCCACCATGGTTATAACCTACATAGCCTCCGGCAAGACCTCTCACACACTGGGTGTCAGTGATGCCGTCGGCACGAACCGCGCCGCCGCAAGGCACGCTGCTCGTCTGACTGTCTTCTATAATCGGAATGAAAGACTGCACCAGACTGGCAAGACTATCTGTTACATTTAACAGTCCATCTAAAATACCGGCATCTTCGATTACGGAAGCAACATTTCCCGGTTCCATGATACCGGCATAACCTCCGGCTGCCTCGCGTCCGATAATATAGTTGAATAAATTCGCATCACTGTTTTTGATGATGGTACCGGACATTTCTCCGATAAATCCACCTGCTTTTCCTAACTTCTGATTCTTATCATCTCTGCCATCTGCCAGTACGGAATAACCGCCGACACATCCGTTGACATCGGAGTTTTCAATGGTAGACGCCACTACATCCAGCGCCTTCAAAAGATTCGTCAGCTCGATGTTCCCAAGAAGCTTTAATCCGCCTCCGACTGCTGCCGCGGAATCAATATCCACACATCCTGCATAACCTCCGGCGTATTTTCCACCTTTGACTGCATATTGTGAATCCGTTCCGAAATAGCTGTCTCCATTTGCAGATTCCAGACTATCGCCCGGCGGCGTCACCTTTGTATGCTTTAAGGATGTCACATCCGAATCTTTAATCTGCACACCGCCGCCATATCCAAGATAACCTCCCGCATAGCTGTCTGTATCCGTCGCTTCTACAGTAAATCCTTTTTCTGTCGACTTCACGCCCGCCGATTGAATGATCGGGATGTAAACTTGAAGTACATCGAGCAGCTGACCGATATCAAGGTTTAAAATACCACCAAGAAGATTCAGTCCATTTGAAGAAGCCGTTGCCCCTGCGTCAACTTTTCCGGCAAAGCCTCCGGCGTGAGATTCACCCTTGACTTTTTCCAGACCATAAACTGCATAAGCCTCTGTCCTTGTACTGTTATCGACCTTACCGCTTTGCATTTCTCCAAAAAATCCGCCGGCATAATCAGCCTTGACCTGAGGTTCTTCATTAGCTGAGCAAAATGTAACGGTAGTATTTGTATATTGAGGTATCAAATACGGAACTAAATCCAACAGCCCGCTGACATTTACAATTCCGGGAAGTTTCAATGCTCCGTCTTTGTCTTCCTGGGCCAGACCTGCCAGCCCGCCTGTGTGGCTTCTTCCCACAAAGCCTCCGGCATAACCTTCTTTATTATCTTTTGCAGCTTCTGCATAAACTGCCTTCAGATTTGTCACATGTGAATCTGCAATTTGTACCCCTTCTGCTTCGGAAATAAAGCCTCCGGCAAGAATAGATTCGCCTTCCGTTATCTCAACCTGTCCACTGGCTTTGATGACTGCGCCGTTCTCTGTTCCGCTCACAGATACATTGGAAACTTTTGTGGCAACACCATCAACCAGACTAAGTAAGCTGTCAACTTTAATCAATCCCAGGCCCAGAAGATCCAGACCGCCTTCTTTTGCAAGACTGCCTGTTCCTGCCCGTCCGGCAAACCCGGCGGCATAATTTCCGGCAGTCACAGATTGAATACCTTCAATTTTAATCTGCTCTGCTGTTCCTCCAAGCATTAAACCTGCTCCGCCGGAAGCATACTTATTCGATGCTTCGATTTGAAGATCATTACCACCTAGATCTACATTCGATACAGTAAACGAAAGATAACTTCCGATTCCCAGTGTATCGTTCAATACGCCGACCGCATCAGCTACAGTAACTGCTCCTGAAATTCCGCCTGCATAATTATTTGCTTTTACAAAACTTACCCCTTGTATCGTATTTTTCTCAGTTCCAGAGGATGTGATCTGTACGCCGTCTCCCTGTCCGATCAGACCGCCGGCATAATCTGCCGCTGCCTGAACACTAAAGTTTGTTCCACTGACAGAACTTCCTTTTATTTCAGAAGGCTGTGCACCGCTTAAGGAAAGAAGCACACCTAGTTCTTCTTCATTTCCCGAAGCAAGTAACTGTTCCAGTAGTTTTGATACAGATTGCAATAAAGTATCATTTTGTTCATCGTTTGAACCTACGGCCATTCCATAGCCCAACGTAGCTCTTCCCGCAAAACCTCCGGCATATTGATTGGCTTTAACCAGTTTCACTCCCGAAACATTTGATTCGATGCTGCTACTATTTGCCATTACGCCATTAAAACCTCCGGCATAACTATCTGTCGCCGTAACTGAAAGGTCGCTTGCGTCTACATGACAATTTCTCTGTGTAGAACGAATATCAAACGTTTTGATTTCCGCTCCCAGATCACTTAATAATCCTTTAACCTGTGCATCTTTTTCGATTCCGGCAAAGCCTCCGGCTCCGATATCTGCCACTACCTGATTCAAACCGGTTACAGAACAGTTATTTATATCTGTTCCTGTCTGGCTTCCCACAAATCCGCCGTTGTAATTGACAGTTTCTTTCCCCGTTCCTGTCGTTCCGATCGATCCCTCTGAAAGAGAAACACTGCTGTTTTGGATCAGTGGCTTATAATAGCCATTCGGCAATAACTGTCCAAGAGGAACATCATTTTTCAAAAGAATCGTAATCAAATCTCCCAGTCCCACGCCCGGAAGAATATTCAGCAAGGTTGATAATAGCTCTACGACTCCCGCTGTCACATTTCCGAGAATATAGGTTGCTTCTCCTGATGTATATCCGACAAATCCTCCTGTCATTCCTTTTACATTCGTTACAGAAGCGTTGGTTACCGTACAGTTTTCAACAGAAACATCCCCTACAATACGTCCTGCAAAGCTTCCGGTCGCAAACATATCCGGACTGCTTTGCTTTAATGTCAATAAGTCTTTAATGACATCTCCCAGTTTTAAGTTTCCGATTACCGGAACCAGTCCTTCAAGGATTCCACTTATCAGATCCAGAATTCCACCCAACAATCCACCCAGCACTTCCAACAATCCTTCTACTAATGATTTTGGATCATTATTTACTGTCACAGATTGATTATTAACTGTAACTTGATCTAAATGGAGGTTTTTTACTCCCGCCTTCCCCGCAGACTCGAAACCACCATTCCCACTTTTTTTCATTTCATTAGAGATCGTTCCGAAAAATCCAATTCCGCTGTCTTTTTGGATATCCAGTTCCCCTGTCTGATTCACTTGAATATTACTAATGGTAGGCACGCTGCCCTCCTGCATATTCAGGCGTCCTTCCATTTTTCCCGAAAAGTGAAGCGGTGTCCAGTCATCCTCTTTTCCGTCGGAATATTCTCCCTGCAATAAATCAATATCTCGAAAAATAATATAATTGGCATCCGGAGAATATTTTAGCGATTTTAATTCATTGCTTGCTTCTGATAGAGAAGGATAACTTTGAACGTTGTTTTGATTAAATTCCTTATCCACGATAACAATATCATCTGTCCGCTCACCGATAAGACCTGCTAAAAGATCCCCTAATATCGGTATATCAAACAAAGGTCCTAACAGTGCATGTAAAATGTCACCAAGCAGCTCTCCCAGTGGTCCAAGCAAGAATCCAACTAATCCTTCTTTATCATATTCGATATTCATCAAACCTTCTGTTTTGTTTGTATTTGCTTCTGAAAAATAGATGAAATCTTTTTGTTCAATTCCACTTTCTCCCAAAGCCTCACCTTGTTTTAGATTGAAGTCGGCATCGCCGGGATAATATGGGGTATATGTTATTTTATCATCCCACGGCCAAGGCAGGTCTACTATGGATTTCACATACAGCATTGGGGTTACTTGCATATACTGATTGCCTTTTTCTTTAGGCTTCGCATCTTGTCCGATTGCTCTAAGCTGCCATTCGTTTCCGATAAGTATATATGGCTCTCCTTCAACTTTGGTATAAACCTGACCAAGATACTCACGCCCTCCAAGCTGTCCCGCATCTGCCTGAACCGTTGCTTCTTTCTTAATCTTTTCCGCCTTTAGTTCCGGCATCTGTTCTGTAAAGGACGGACTTAACACATAATTATGTTCTTTGCTGTAAGTCAGATATTCCTGCGCCGCTTCCGCGCTCTCATCTGCCAAAGTTCCGTCTTTATACAGAAGCTGACCTATTCCCACTTTTTCAGGGATCATATCATAAGACATGATCGGTTCTTCCGCCGAATTTTCCGAAGCGATCAAGAGAAGCTGATAGTTATTGTAAACATAAACCGTATCGCTTTCTTTATCATACAACGGAGCATCCTCTTTCGGAGCTTCTGCAAATGTTCCGGTAAATCCCTCCGGCAAAGTCCACATCGTTTTCGCAGTCAGCGGGATTTCATTCATCAGCATGTAATCCGCATCTGACGCATATGTAACCGCATTTCCGCCGTCAACAACTTCTTCGCCTGTGCCGAACAGTTTTTTCTCTGTATCGTTCATCCGTACAGAACTTCCTGTACCGATCGCCTGAAGCTGTTCGATGTTGTAAATCTTAATAATGCCGTTTTCATATAAATCTGCGTCTTCTGACTGCTGATCCGATGACGGATCTGTCTGTCCGTTTTCTGCCGAACCTGACTGATCTCCTGACGGCTGAACTGCCTGTCCGTTTTCTGCCGAACCTGACTGATCGCCTGACGGCTGATCTGTCTGTCCGTTTTCCATCGAACCTGACTGATCGCCTGACGGCTGACCTGTCTGCCCGTTTTCCATCGAACCTGACTGATTGCCTGACGGCTGATCTGTCTGTCCATTCTCTGTCAGCTCTGACTGCTCACCCGACGACTGAACGATCTGTCCTTCTTCTGACACGTCTGACTGCATCGGCATTTTTGCTTCCTGCAGCTGCTGTATGAGCTGCATATCGATCGGCGGCCCTTTCGCTATTCCCTGCGCCGAAACAGTCACCGTCTGCAGCAATACAGAAAATACCAACAGACATGCAGTTCCCTTTTTCCATATTTTCCACTTAAATAATTTTTTTATGTCTCTATTCTTCACTGTCTTTTTTTCACGCTCCCTCTTGTTCCAAAATTTCTTTCAATGAAATACTGAAAAATTGGGTCTCTAATTTTTCCTGAACTTTTGCGTAATATCTTCGCACCGCACAAAAATCTACCGCCTTTCGACTACAATAAGCATCATCCTCCAGACATCGGTTTATTTTTGTCGTGCTTTCCATAAGGCGTATCACATCTCCCAATGTAATATCTTTTAAAGTCTTATTAAGTCGATATCCGCCTCTGGCTCCCAGATCTGCGGAAATATATTCTGCCTTTTTCAGTTTTGAAAGCACTTTCTCAAGATATCCTCTTGGAATTCCCATTTCATTCGATATCTCTGTAGCGGAAGCAATCTTTTTACATTGCCCCAGATATAAAACAGTTCTGATCGCATAATCTGTTGTCACGTTAAGCTGCATAGTCCGCCTCCTCATAAGTTATATACAAAATAAAAAAACGACCTCCATGTGAAAGAATGCCGCCATCATACTTACAATATATAAATCTCTTTTTATATAATACCTCTCAGGTAGGTATTATATTTTTTAACATAATAAACATCCACCCGCCTAGCGGGTGGTTTTTCATTTTCGGGCATAGCCCTA
>OFMR01001197.1_pt1 | contig 11286 bp, 15 predicted proteins | sample 1541931 | NCBI WGS metagenome assembly OFMR01 (sample SAMN04209224, study PRJEB22552) | human gut metagenome | biome: gut; material: feces | host: Homo sapiens | place: USA: Oklahoma | reverse complement strand
CCACGACATGAGCGTATGGTCAAACTCGGGAGGCAGGCTTGATGCTGTCCATCGTCTAAACCATTCAAGTTTGAACAAAGCTCCGCCATCGGGCACTGGATGCTGCTGATACAGAGCCTCCCAATCTCGACTGCCTATCGTTTTCTGGATCTGCAGCAGAGTTGAGAGCGGATAACGCTCAGGATGCAGAGCTTCCCCAGCTTTGCGGTGTAATTCGTCATGCTCGGCGATAGCCGGATAATTTACGATCCGGAATGTATCGCCCTCTCCCATCCTCTGGATCAGTCGACCAATCAGATCGTCTGTGTGCCAACGGGTGGCCATTACGATGACTCCACCTCCGGGAGACAGTCGGGTGTAGGCGGTAGATGTGTACCAGTCCCAAATGGAGTCTCGGATAGTCTTAGAACCTGCTTGAGCTCGGTCTTTAATCGGGTCGTCGATAATCAAAATATCGGCACCCTGACCCGTTATACCGCCACCCACACCGCAAGAACGATAGGCGCCGGCATGACCAACAATCTCGAAGAGGTCAGAGGTTCTTATATACGATCCTCGGGAGTCGGTACGCACTCTCGAATTGCTGAGCCGAGTATTCGGGAACAGCTCAAAGTATTTCTCATCATCTATTACGCGTTGAACATCTCTGTTGAAGCGCTGTGATAGGTCTGAAGAATACGATGTTGCGATGATTTGAAGTTCTGGATTTCTCCCAAGAGCAAAAGCCGGAAAGCGCCTAGAAACAAGCTCACTCTTCCCGGATCTCGGAGGCATCGTGATAATTAGCCGAGGAGACTTTTTATCTGCCACGTCCTGCAGAAACCTGTCCAGCTCATCACAAATTTCTTTGTGTACCCAGCCGAGCAGGTAGTCAGGTTTTGTGTGCAGTGTGAAAAAAGACAGGCCCTTACGGGCCTTAGCTAGTCTGATCTCCTGTATCGTTGGAAGCCGCATTCACAATACCCTCCAGCGCGTCTAACTGTTCCAAGGTGAGCTTGCTTAGATCCAGCTGGTTAACCTTATCGACCTTGACCGGTTCACCGTCTTTTCCAGTGATCTCCTTCCTGTCAGTCTCTTTCCACCCACAGCGACTCTTCATGTAAAAAATGGTCGCTGCCGGATTGCCCTCCCTAATGAGGGACATTAGTTTCCCGCCCACAAAGGCGTTTGCCTTAGCCTTTCCCTTTTTTATGGCGGTGGCAAAATTGGCAAAATCTTTTTTTCGATTTCTCAAGGTCCGATAACTGATCCCGAGCGCGAGAGCGATCTCCTCCTCGTTGTCACAAACCTGAGCCAGTTGTTCAACCTTCTCTAGGTCAATCTGAATGCGTGGACGAGTCCGCTTCTTTTGAACTTTTTCTTCCATGCCTTCAACCTGCCTTTGGTTAACTGGTCATATCGATGATCTTCTGAATTAAATCCTCGGGTCCGAAACTCTTAACGAAATCCTGAACCTGCTCTTTGTATTCGATCGGAATTGAGAGCGTCAGATTAAAGCTGTCTGGCTGGGGCTCCTCTTTTTCCGGTTCTTCCTCAGCGGGTTCTGTAGTTCCACACAACAAAGCATTCAACTCTTCGTCAGAGAAACCAGTGACCGGCGCCAAATCTGTATCCTGCAATTCCTGCAGCTCTATTCTCAAGAGATCAATATCCCAACCAGAATTCAGAGCAATTCGGTTATCTGCAAGGATGAAAGCTTTCTTCTGAGCCTCAGATAATCCTGTTAATTCAATTGTCGGTATTACCTTCAGTCCGAGCTTCTTAGCCGCCTTCAGGCGTCCATGTCCGGCAATCACTCCACCCTGTTCATCAACCAGGATTGGATTGTTGAACCCAAATTCCTTGATCGAACTGGCGATTTGATTCACCTGTTCCTCAGAATGCGTCCGGGCATTATTTGCGTACGGAATCAGATCATTGACCGGCCTGTAGAGAATTTTGAGTTCAGATTCTTTCATAGCTTAAAAAAGGTGCGCCCGACATCTTTCAGTCGAGCGCACTCCAACCAACCCCAAGGAGATAGTTTGTTAAGGCGGTTTTCTCCGCCATTCTCGTCAGGAGAATTAGAAATCCAGCGGAGTGAGCATCTTCCCGTTGGGAATCTAGGCTTGCTGGATGTTGTAACTTGATTTTCTTGATAAAGAGTAGACTCCTAACCAAGCATTCAGAAAGTAAGAGTCATGATGTCAGCAGCTAAAAAGCAGGAGCCGATAAAAACTTCTCCCTACTCCAAAACCGGAGGTAGAGGTTTAACAACAACCCCTCGGAAAAGAACCGCTTAGTTCCAAGAGGCTCATTTGATCGCTTGGATAATTTGAATCATGTAGTAGATCAGAGCCACCAGACCCGAAAAGAAAGCCGCTGAGCCGATTACGCCAGCTACAACACCCTTCCAAAAAACTTGTTTTTCTCTCAAGAACATAAAGTTAACTACTTCAAAAACAAGCTTACAGACTTACAAAGAAGGAAAACCGCCAGCGCAAAAATAATGAAGTTGACGAGCCAGCCAAAAACGACGGCTCGTTTCGGAAGATGATCTCTAGTCATTAATTGGTACATGTGTTTTCCTACGGTTGCTATAATTTTCATATCGACCTACTGGTTCTAGGTTGACACTAAAAACCCCGTACAGCTCGCAACTGCCGGGGTTTTGCTTTGTTTGGCTCGGTGCTTAAGCCCACCGAGAGGCTGGCGGTTTGTCGATAAACGTTGTGGACAACAATGAAACCGCTAGAGAAATCAAAGGGCCAAGCAACCTAAGATAATTGACAGAATCAACATGAAATTGATTGTCCGGAGTGCATTGCCTCGTCTGTTATGGATGGCATTAAGAGCATCGATTGAGCGCTGATACTGTTTGAGCAAATCCTTCTGGACGGATAGAACTGGCACATCATCTTGGTAATGAGTGTTCAGCCATCTCAGGTAATCCTTGCAAATTCCGGAAGGATAAGCAGCGCCGCTTGAAAAGATAATCGACATCAGCAAGGACGCAAACCCTAAAGCACCGGAAACAACTGCCAGCCACAACCTCCAACCTTGGAAGAAATGGTTGTCGAATAGATAAAACAGGACACCGAGAACCACGACGCAGAAGCCTTGGTAGAAGGCCAGTCGCTTTGTTTGCTCCGGAAGCTCGGCAGCAATTTTTCTATCCAGCTCGGCTTTGGCTGTATCGATAAGGATGGATGCAGTCTGAATGTCGTACTTATTGGGTTCGATCATAAAAGTTCCGTTGTTGACCTCTGAGAGGCAACAGATAACAAAAAAGCCCCGAAATCGGAGCTCTCATATTCGCCTGGCTTAACGCTCTGTGTCTCGTTCTCTTCGGACACACCGGTTCCTCCGCAAGGAACCGTCATCTTTAAGCCTCTAGGCGGCCTGGCAAACAGGCTTGAAATTGTCTACTTGTGACTATACACCAAAAAGAAGCCCCTCGGGCTGGAGGGGCGGAGTTTCAAATTTCGATTGTTAGGCAGCGTGCGTCAACGCCCAATGCTTGTAACAGTCAAGGTCTTTGACTGAAAATCCGAGATCATCGAGCGAGCGTTCGAGCTCAACAAAATTAAGGTTGTTCACAACGTCCCAAAGTTTACTTGCGTCGGGTACATCCAACGCCAGCATGACCCGCATTGCCTGCATTAGAGGTTTTCTGAAAAGGTAGCGCTGGTAGTAACAGAACACTTGCAGGGTCTTCAAGAAATCCGCGTAAACAACGTATCTTTGCGGCTTCTCGGTCTCGGTAGGCTCAGAGGCCGGTGCTTCAGGTACGCTCAAGTCAACCGTTTCAATAAAGCGCAGGCAGTCCTCGAATTGCGACTGTTTGAGTTCTGTGTAGCGTGGGATTTGGTAGCGTACCTTGATCGCGCGGTAGATCGTCTGATAGTACACAGCCGTTTTCTTTGCGCGTCTTGCTACTGCCTGTTGGATGGCAACTTGTTGCGCGTTGGTGATCGTGTCACCTGTTGGAACTTCGTAGCGTCCGGCCCTTCGAATAGCCGGTAAGACCTCATTTGTGACCCAGCGCTTGAATTGTTTTGCTTTCGGAAGTTTCGAGCCGAAGATCAAGGCGTACAGGCCGCTTTCGTTTACGCAGTTGACTAACTGTTTGCCGCCGTTGGTTTGAACCTCGACTTTACAAACGTCTTCGGGGTCGCAGTGAGTTTTAACTGCATTGATAGTATCTTTAAATCCAAGAGCTAAGCAGACCTGCTTTGCTACAAAGAGCGGGTTAAGAACTGTGCCGAGAATAGTAAGAGATTTATTCTCAAATGTGAAAGATAAAGCACTAGACATAATTGTCTCCTAAACAAGTTTTTGGACTTGTCTCCACACGCCAATGTGGAGAGCAAGGCTTTTGGGATTGGCGTCCCGTAGTTTAGGTTACGGCGTATCTTTAGATACTCCCAAAGCCTCGCTCATAAGAGACTTTTAAAGGAGGTGGCGTTTCGCCATCCCCTTGCAATCAGCTATAAAAAACGCCTTTCGGCGACTGATCGCCTAAACCCTTGCGGGACGCCAATCCCGCGCTGTTGTTCAACAGCGAGGTCAGTATAGCGAGACTCCGAGAAAAAATAAATAGGTTCATGATTTATAGGTCACCCGTTTTTAATCCATTTTGATCAACGCCGGCAATGCAATTTTTGCCAGCTCAATCACGTTTTCAATCGTCAACGGGACGCCTTTTTCTTTCGCGTATCTCTTCAGTTTCCCTATGAAATTATCGGTGCGAAGAGATTCAAGGAGTGAGTACCCTTCAAAGGTCAAACTCGGTTCTCCCTCATACGCAAAACTAAAGAACCCGTCAGCGCTTTCTTTAATTTCGATGTTTTCGACATAATTGGCCGAGCTTAAAAGCTTGATATGTCTCAGGACAACCACTTGAGCCGGATTTTGTCTCGACTCTAAGCGTTCAGAAAGCAACTGGCCCTCTTTCCATTGAGAAATACTATCCGCATCCTCTAAAAATTCTTTAATCGTCTCAGCTTCTACGTGAGCGAGTATCGTTCTTATCAAATTCCAATCAAGACGCATTTTTAACCTTCCTTTCGTTGATTTGTTCGAAATATCGAACTCGAAAAGCGAAAAATATCAAGGCATCCTCAGTCCACCGATCAAGCTTTCTTCGTTTGATGTTCCAGATTCGCTTACCTGCCTTGCTTAATGAAGACTGGGAGCCAAACACGTATAGGAGAACAATCAGTTTCGCTGTCCGGACATTTAGACCATGGGTTCCGATAGAAAGAACTTCGGTTCCCGGAGCCGAGAAGTTTTGCCAAACGACATTGAGGAAATCGGCGTCTTTCATGTCGATTTCGCAGGCTCTCAAACCACTGTTGCCATCATCCTCTGTGTAGTCCTCTGAAAAATCAGTCTTATTTCTCGTCAATGCGAGGGCTTTCTCTACTGCGTAGGCAATCGAGACGTTTTTAACAACACGATCACGGTACGCCCGGCGCCAGTTATCCAAACGAGGCCTGAGATCATCAATGAGTTTTTGTTCTGTTTCTGTCATCCAAGAGTCCTCACGTAGCTAAACATGCAGTAGAGATAAATAATCCCGATGGCCGAGAGCCCAAAGAAATCCAACTTTTTCCTGAGCTTGTCGCGGTGCTCCAAAAAATCCGCAATCTTCTTAGCGACCCAAAGAAGGGCGTAGATTGCCATCACAGAATTGATCCACCAGAAAACAAATGCTTCAACGTTAAAATGCCTGAACATTCCAGCCCCCACCCTCTTTCTTTGGTCTCGGTGTGACGATAAACAACGGAATCGGACACTCATCAGCACAGACTTTGCATTTAACTTTTGCGTCGTCAGCGAAGATTTTTAGAGAGCCCTTGACCTCGTGCAGCTCAAGCGTTTTATCTGGACGCATGACAAGAAAATCAGGCGTATACGAGCATCGGTTTGAGGCAATCTTCCACGTGAAGCGCTCGAACCAGTATTTGAGGATTAACCCAGCGTTTTTCTGTTGTTCTAAGTGGTCTCGATAGGCGGCCTCGGTCCGGTTCATTTCTCCTACTTTTAACCTGCCCTTTGCTTGTAAAAACCTTTTCATTTATCCCTCCTGATTGAGTTTGTGTTGTTTGGTTGAATTCTTTAATGCTGTTTCCAGAACATTAGAGTTCCGTTGAGCGATGATCTGAGCGTGTGAAGGCCAACGCTCAAACTGCGAGAAGAAGTCTCTCCTGCGTTGAATTTGCTCGTCTCCTGCCTGCTCGAACACGGAGCATCGAGCAAACGAGACCGGATAGCACTCGATTCCGGCGCCTTTGTCCGGATGGTGACAGTAGATGTTCATGTCTCCGAATGATTTAACCGGCGGAACGCGTTTATTACCGGCACCGTCAATCCAGTACGAAGCGGCGTGAGCGCAGTAAAGACAACATCCGACCATATACATCAATCCTTAGTTATCAACGCAACTAAAATTAATATCAAAGCCCATGTGAAGCACAGAGATAAAAACGCAAGGTCGTCAAAGCTCATCTTTACCTTCCCGTCTTAGTTCAAATACCGCTCTCACCAGCACCCCAAACAACACCAGATTGATGAACACCACCGGCGCCAGGATGATCATCAATAGCTGCCATGCACTCTCTGACATCTCGCACCTCAGTCGAATAAATCAGGTGTTGCCGGCTTTCTCATGGACTGACCTACAAACAGCGCCGGAACGCATTTGGAGCGAACACGGTCATAGAGACGATCACCGAGCAGAGAGCACAATCCCTCAGCACTGAGATTGCTCATCAGGATGGTTGGCTTGTTGGAGGTCATGCGAGTATCCAGAATCGAAAACAAGATCCTTCTTTCTGCGTCGGAGCCTTTCTGAACTCCGACCTCATCGATAACGAGCAGTTCGATTCCAGAGAAGTAGTTGAGAACTTCGTCCTCGCTTGTCTGGGAGCCCGGAACGTAACTTTTTCGAACTGCCGAGAAAATCTCGGATGTTCGGTAATACTTCGGGAACAGAAACTGGTGGTTAGCGATGAGAGCTGACACGATTGAACAAGCAAGATGGGTTTTGCCAGTCCCACAGCTCCCAAGGAAGAGCAAGCCATAGCCTCCGGCCTTTGCTTTCTCCCAGCCTCGAACGAAACGTTTTGATAGCTCAAGGGCCTTGCCTTGTTCAGCATTGAAAACCCGAAAACTGTCAAAGGATTTGCTTCTGTACTCGAGCGGCACTCGAGACTTTGCAACGCGCTCCTCAACCTCTTTCTTGGTTGCCTCTTGCCTCATTACAGCTTCAACAGCTTCTCTTGCTTCCCGTTGGTCTTCTTCGCACTGCGGGCACTTTGTTTGAGTCTTGAGGATGGAACCGAGATAGATTCCTTCGGCCTCATAATCCCCATGGATAGGACAGTTAAGAACCGTTTTTCGCTTAGTTAAAACTCCGGAAAGAGACGGATGGATGGAACCAGTCAGGCTCCCGATTGATACGAATGTTGTCATAGCAGAATGTTCCCCTTGTCATCGAATTTGCAGCCCTTCCTGTAGTAGTCCTCCGTAAAACCGCCCGGGGGCTCATAGGGCATAGGTGCTGAGTTGTTGCTGTTGGTTCCAGAGCTTTGTTTTCCGTGATTCCTTTCCTGATCTTGTATGCAGAATGTTCGGAAAGCTGCCTTGTAGTCGACGTACTCTTTCCCGTTTGATTTGCAGTACGAAATCATCTTTTGGAAGAGCAGCTGAGGATTGGCAATGTGGTATTGCTCAGCTACTTTCACAAAGTCTTCCGGGATAGCGTCTCCGTCGTTAAAAGGACACGGTTGTTTAGCCTTTGATTTCCGTTTTGCTTTTTTCTCAACTGTTTCCGTTTTGGAAACTGTTTGACTCTCTGGTTCCGAGAAAGGAAGTTCATCTTCGGATTGGTTTTCAAGCCCAGAAGTTGTCGGCGGATTTTTTTCTTTTATATTTTCTTTTCTTATATGTTCTTGTTCTTGCTCTTGTTCTTGTTTTGCCAAACCCTTCCCGAAGTCTTCCTGAAAGCCTTTGCCATAGCCTTTCTCAAAGGCTTCCACAAACTCTTTAGGCAATGCTTTGAAGAAACTATCTTTTTGACTATTAAGAATAATTTCAGTCGACTTTGCAAGAGCGTAATTAGTTAGGTCGCATTCAGGAAGAGAGTCCAGAACGCTGTTCCATGATTTAACGACATTGGGATTTTCTGGAAAATTGAAGCGCAAAAAGTTCGGAACATAGATCAAAAAAGCTTCCGGATCGTACTTTATTAAACCCTTTGAAGAGAGTTCATACAAGGCTTCAAGAAAGGCTTCTCCAAAGGCTTTCTCAAACCCTTTGTTTAGATATTCGTTGCCTCTTTGCTCGATTGCCAGAGATTCAAACGATGCTTTGAATGCACCAATAGGCGCAAGGTCCCGTCGACTTAGGATTGTGTACCAAGCCAGCTTTCCCTCTACCGACAATTCTCTAAACTTCTTATCGTTGCTGATGCGGCAGTCGATCTTTCTATAGATCGCCATAGTTGCCCCCTATTTGGATTTTTTCCAAGCTTTGAAATGTGGGAACGCGAGACGAAGGTAAGGAAGTCTCCCAAGAGGAACACCGTTCTTCGACCACTTAGTGACGGCGGCTGCACTTAACCCAAAGGTCTTTGCAATTACAGACTTCCGTTTGAACTCACCCAGAAGTTCATCAAAAACCTGCTCTTCAAGTTTTTTCATGATTTTACTTAGGTTAAAAATTAACGCTTATATATTAACTTAAAAATTTACCTAGGTAAACCAATTCGGTGTTAACTTAGGTTAAATTTATCTCACACAGACGGAGGAACGTATGAGAACGAATGACTCTCAAAAAACGTGGACAGACCGCTTAAATGAGGCTTTAGCGTTGCGCGGAAAATCTCCGGCGGACATATCAAAGGCAACCGGCATCACACCTGCCGGAATCAAAAAATGGATCGATGGCGATGTCTCAAGGCCGAAATTCGATGACGTTTTTGCAGTTTGTTCATTCTTGGATATCACCACAGAATGGCTCATGAAAGGCATCGGATCAATCAACGACAAAACAATGCCTGCTGCCAATATGGTCTCCATCCAACAAGTTGATTTTTATGGATCTTGCGGTGTCGGAGTGATGAATTTCGAGGACTATCCGGAAATCAAGACCCTTCAAGTTACTCCAGCGTGGTTCTCTCGGAACTTTGCTTTCTACAACCCAAGAGACGTGAAGATCATCACTGCGCTTGGTGACTCCATGGAGCCAGAGATCCGTGACGGGGACGCCGTGTTCATTGACATAACAGACAAAGAAACCTTAAGGGATGGTATATACCTGTTAGTGGTTGATGGAGAAGCCTATATCAAACGAGTACAAAAACTAATAGGTAAGAAGATCGCACTCCTATCAACGAATAAAGCATATAAGGACATTGAAATCAGCCTTGATTCTGATATTGAGGTCCGCATCATCGGACGGGTAATCAAAAGTTTGAAGCTCGTGGACATTTGAAATGAACGAAAAAACAACATTGGCAGAGCGTTTAACCTTGGCGTTAAGTGATTCCGGTTTAAAGAAAAGTGACATCGCTAGGTTATGTTCGATCTCTCCGGCCTCGGTTTCTGATTGGTTTACTGGCAAGTCGAAAAGCATCAAATCTATTTATCTTCCCAAGGTTGCCAAATTGCTTGGCGTTTCTTCAACGTGGTTAGCAACCGGTAACGGACCAATGAAGTCCCCAAATGTTCTGGTGACGGAAGAAGTTTGTGATGACGACGATTGGGTAGAAATTCCCGAATACAAAATTAGGTTTGCGGCAGGATTTGAACAAAATTCAACGTTAGAAGAACTTGCTTCTGAATATAAAGCCGCTTATCGCCGTTCTTGGTTCCAGCGAAAAAACATCAACCCAGAAGACTGCAAACGGTTCAAAGTAAAGGGGGACTCTATGGAACCTCTTTTGCTCGACCACGATGTCGTCTTGGTCGACTGCTCGAAAACTGAGATTATAGATGGTCGAATTTATGCCTTTGTTTATGGAGATGCTTTACGCGTTAAAAGACTCTATAGAAAGATTGACGGCTCAATAATGGTTCATTCAGAAAATCCAAATTTCCAGGATGAAACTATTAAGCCGGAAGACACAGAACAAGTTCAAATTATTGGTGAGGTCATTGAACGCTCCGGCTCCGTTTACTCAGCCCGAAGATACACCTAAAAATATAAATACCCAGAAACAACGTTCCTATTGGAGATTTCAACAAGATACAAACCGATTTAAGTGGATATTGGAAAGTCCAACAACGTCACCACAACCAATAACTGAGAGCAGGAAAGAAAAATGGCAGAAGAATTAACTGTAGATGTCGCCAATGCGGATTTCGATGAAATCAAACAGTTTGATGAAGAAAGGCGGGAATTTTGGTATGCAAGAGACTTATGGAAATTACTTGGCTACTCCTCTTGGCAAAAATTTGAACCCGTGATTAAAAAAGCGGTCACCGCTTGCAGAACCGCTGGAATACCTGTGGGAGACCATTTTAACCTTGTGGATAAGATGGTCTCTCTAGGATCTAATGCGGAAAGAAGCATAAAAGACATTGCGCTTTCGAGGTATGCATGTTACCTCATCGTGCAAAATGGTGATCCCTCCAAACCCATCATTGCCATGGGACAAACCTACTTCGCAATTCAAACTCGAAGACAAGAATTAAGCGACCAAGAAAAATTTGAAGCGCTATCTGATGAAGAAAAAAGAGTCCACCTAAGACATCAATTATCTGACCACAATAAGCATCTCAGCAGCGCTGCTCATGATGCCGGAATTACAGAACCTAAAGATTATGCAATTTTCCAGAATCATGGTTATCGGGGGCTTTATGGAGGTCTCGGACAACAAGACATTCATAAAAGAAAGAAGTTAAAACAAAGTCAGAAAATTCTTGATTACATGGATTATGAAGAATTAGCAGCAAACCTCTTTCGTGCCACTCAAACAGAAGCAAAGCTTCGGCGTGAAAATATTACTGGCAAAGAAAATGCCAACAGAACGCACTATGAGGTCGGAGCAGCAGTACGGAAAACGATTAAAGACCTCGGGGGAACAATGCCAGAAGACCTTCCAACCCCATCTAAAAGCGTAAAGGCTTTAGAAAGAGAGTTGGAAAAGAAAAAGAAAATTTCCAATAAATAGATCAATAAAACAATTTGTCTAAGCCGCCTCCGGGCGGTTTTTTATTGCCGCGAGAGCAGCTTTTTTGTTGCCGTTCGTGTGGTCTTTTTTTACTAAAAAATTTATCTAAGTAAAAATACTAAACG
>OFMR01001194.1_pt1 | contig 11292 bp, 10 predicted proteins | sample 1541931 | NCBI WGS metagenome assembly OFMR01 (sample SAMN04209224, study PRJEB22552) | human gut metagenome | biome: gut; material: feces | host: Homo sapiens | place: USA: Oklahoma | reverse complement strand
TGTCTGCCTGCAGATATCACAGGTGTCAGCTGCGAATCCGGTGAAGTCGATGCCAGCGTATTCGACCGCTACAGAACACCACTTTATAAAGAAGCCAGCTACAAACCGTATATCATCGCAGCCATGATCTTTCTTGCAAAATTTGCAGATCCTGCTGATATCTTAAAGAAGCTGGAAGAGAAATCCACACCTAGAGTTTTTGAGTAAAACCTGTTATACTAGAACACGATGCGAAATGGATTATATTCAAGGAGGGACTAAGCTATGCTAAAATATGTAGAAACCAAAAATGCACCGGCAGCAATCGGACCTTATTCTCAGGGAATCATCTGTAACGGAATTGCGTTTTTCTCCGGTCAGATCCCACTCTCTCCGATAACAGGAGAAGTGGTCGGAACCACGATCGAAGAACAGACAGAACAGGTGATGTTAAACATCAAAGCGCTTCTTGAAAGCCAGAATGCGGATTTTACAGATGTGGTAAAAACAACCTGTTTCCTTGCAGACATGGGTGATTTTGCTGCATTCAATGAAATCTATGCAAAATATTTTACAGGCAAACCGGCGCGATCCTGCGTTGCTGTAAAAGATCTGCCAAAAGGAGTTTTATGTGAGGTAGAAACAATCGCATCAATCAGGGAGGAATAGATATGACAAGGAAGAAACGAATTGTCATCGCCCTGGGCGGAAACGCCCTGGGCAACACCCTTCCGGAGCAGATGGCCGCTGTCAAGATCACAGCCCGCGCCATCGTCGATCTGATCGAGGAAGGATGTGAAGTTGTTGTCGCACACGGAAACGGCCCTCAGGTCGGTATGGTCAACAACGCAATGCTCGCTCTGACTCACGAAGACGCACAGCAGCCCAATACCCCTCTATCTGTCTGTGTTGCCATGAGCCAGGCTTATATCGGTTATGATCTTCAGAATGCTTTAAGAGAAGAGCTTCTGAATCGCAATATTACAGATATTCCTGTTGCAACCATGATCACACAAGTACGGGTTGATGAACATGATCCTGCTTTTGCCTGTCCGTCCAAACCGATCGGACGTTTTCTTACAAAAGAACAGGCAGACGAAATGTCGCAGAAATATGACTACATTATGAAAGAAGATGCCGGAAGAGGCTACCGTCGTGTCGTAGCTTCTCCAAAACCACAGGAGATCATTGAAATCGGCACAATCCGGACGATGGTGGATTCCGGTGACCTTGTCATTGCCTGTGGCGGCGGAGGAATTCCGGTCATTCGTCAGGGCAATCATCTAAAAGGTGCCAGTGCAGTCATAGACAAAGATTTTGCCAGTGCGCTTCTCGCAAAAGAACTGGATGCAGATGTTCTGATCATCCTCACTGCTATAGAAAAAGCAGCCATTCATTTCGGGACACCAGAACAGACATGGCTGGATGATATCACAGTAGCTGAAGCAAAACAGTATATTGCAGAAGGTCATTTTGCTCCCGGCTCCATGCTTCCGAAGATGCAGGCGGCCGTAGAATTTGCAGAATCAGCACCCGGAAGGAAGTCTTTGATCACATTACTAGAAAAAGCCAGAGAAGGAATCCAGGGTCTTACAGGCACCAGGATCCATCTCGAATAAAGGGGGACACCTTACTTATGAAACATCAGACAACCCGCTCTACTATTTTTGATCTGCATGGAGTACCTGCTTTCAATCAGGCATTTCCACTTGCACTTCAGCATGTTGTCGCAATGATTGTGGGCTGTGTAACACCTGCCATCATTGTATCCGGTGTAGCCGGACTTTCCGAAGCAGACTCTGTCATATTGATCCAGGCGGCCCTGGTCACTTCCGCCCTCTCGACACTGCTTCAATTATTTCCGTTTATCAAGACCAGATATTTTGCCATCGGCTCCGGCCTTCCGGTCATCATGGGAATCAGTTTTGCCTATGTGCCGAGCATGCAGTCCATTGCTGCTGAGTATGATGTAGCCACCATTTTAGGGGCTATGATCGTCGGCGGTGCCGTTGCCGTTTTTGTGGGACTTTTTATCCGCAGTATCCGCAGATTCTTCCCACCGCTGATTACGGGAACCGTTGTATTTACCATCGGTCTTTCCCTTTATCCAACCGCGATCAATTATATGGCCGGCGGTACCGGAAGTAAAGATTACGGCTCCTGGCAGAACTGGCTGGTAGCTCTCTTAACATTGACGATCGTAACAGTATTAAATCATTTTGGGAAAGGCATCTGGAAGCTTGCATCCATCCTGATCGGTATTATCGGAGGATATATCATTGCGCTGTTCTTCGGAATGGTTGACTTTTCCCCAATTCAGGATGCATCATTTTTTCAGATCCCAAGTCCGATGCATTTTGGCATTCGTTTTGAGCCGTCTGCCTGTATCGCCATCGGCCTGTTATTCGCGATCAACTCGATCCAGGCGATCGGAGACTTTTCTGCAACCACAAGCGGTGGTATGAACCGTATGCCGACTGATCAGGAACTTCAGGGAGGAATCGTAGGATATGGAATCTCCAATATCCTGTTTTCATTCCTTGGCGGGCTTCCGACTGCAACCTACAGCCAGAATGTTGGTATCGTTGCAACTACAAAAGTCATTAACCGCTGTGTACTCGGCGGTGCCGCTTTGATCCTGTTAGTCGCCGGACTGATTCCAAAGTTCTCGTCTCTTTTGACGACGATTCCATATTGTGTACTCGGCGGCGCTACGGTTTCCGTCTTTGCATCCATTGCAATGACCGGAATGAAGCTGATCACTTCTCAGAAGATGTCTTACCGGAATACATCCATTGTAGGACTGGCAGTTGCACTGGGAATGGGAATTTCACAGGCAAGTGGTTCTCTTGCCAGCTTCCCGGACTGGTTTGTGATGATCTTCGGCAAATCACCGGTTGTAGTGGCTACATTGCTTGCAGTACTCCTCAACATTGTACTGCCCAAAGACAAAGAAGATGCAAACTGATTTGTACATTTGACAGTCTTTCTTACATAACAAAAATGTTCCCATCAGAAAATCCCGATGGGAACATTTTTGCTTTTACAGCTCCCAGAATGCAATCTTGGCATCCAAAGCTTCTATTTTTATTTCATAATCCTGCGGATAATACCTTGTAGAAAACACAGTCTCTCCATCATTGACAAACACTTCTACAGAAGAAACATCTGCAAGAATCCGGACGTTTCTGACTTCACTTACTTCCCGGAATCTAAGACTTCTTCCCGCGGATACGGACGTCTTATCCTGGCTTGTAAACTTCATCTCAAATCTTCCGTTTACATATTCCAGAACCAGTTCTTTTGCCAGTACTGCGCGGAAGTGATTTCCTGTGATATTCTGCACCTCTGCCTCAAAGACTTTTGTACCTTTCTTCTCCAGAACAGAGACTGCTCTTTCTTCTCCTCTGCGCAGTGCTTCCAGTTCTTTTACCGGCTGCTGAAGCACTTTTTTATCTTTGACATGCACTTCTCTTGGAAATGTAAAGCAGTGCTGCCATCCATCTTCCAGCGTCAGGTTTGTGTATTCCTCACAATCCGGCATTCCCATCCAACTGATGTGGATCCGGCGTCCATCCTCACTTTCAAAACTCTGCGGTGCATAATAATCAAATCCATAGTCCCAGAGTTCATAGTCAGAAAGCACATACTCGGAAAGGATATCCCCCTCTACCAGAAAATATCCGGACTGGTACACATTTCGTGCATCCCACACGCCGCCTTCCAGCCCCTGCACGGAAGTCGATAAAATCTTTCTGCCTTCTGTTTCAAAATAGTCTGGGCACTCCCACATATATCCAAATCGCTCTGCTGTCTTTACATCGCTTTTGTAGATCCAGTTCAGCTGATCCTCAGACTCAAAAATCAGCACTTTTCCTTCATCTTTCTGCGTTCTGGCTCCCTGCACCATGTAATACATGCCGTTTTCTTTCCAGACTTTCGGATCACGTACATGGCAGGTCAGATCCTGCGGATAATCACTGTTTCTCATCAGTTCTCTTTTTCTGCCAAAATGCTCTCCGTCCTCGCTGACCACCAGAACTGTGTTTGCCTCCCGGCCGGTTCGGATATAGTCAAATTCTCCGTCCTCAAGCTTCACATTTCCGGTATAATACAGGTACATCTTTCCGTCTTCAATAAACGCTGATCCCGAATACACGCCATGGCAGTCAAACGGCTGATCCGGATACAGGCTGACACCCTCGTATTTCCATTCGATCATATCCCGGCTTGTATAGTGTCCCCACATCTTCAGACCGCCCGTTGCAGTAAATGGCGAATATTGAAAAAATGCGTGGTAAATTCCTTTGAACTGACACAGTCCGTTGGGATCATTGAGCCATCCTGTCGGCGGCATCAGATGCAGCTTCTGGCGGAAACGGTCTTTGCCGTCTGCACACGCTTCTGCCGACTTTGTTAAACCTTCCAGATCTCTTGTCAATGCATTCATATCTCTATCTCCTCGTATTTTTTATGAAGTACCATCATTTTTTCTCCACAGCTGACATGATCTGCAGAAACCTTTTCCACATCATAGTCATCTGCATTGGTAAGAATCATCATCGTTGTTGTCTCGTATCCCTCTTTTCGGATCGCATCCAGATCCATCTTAAGAAGTACATCTCCCGCATGAACATAATCTCCGTCTGCCACACACTTTTGGAATCCTCTGCCTTCCATTTTTACGGTATCAATTCCTGCATGGATCAAAAGCTCTCCACCGGATGGTGTGGTCATACAAACTGCATGCCCCGTATCATAAATACTCAGGATCGTACCGTCACAAGGGGCTACAAGCTCCGCTGCTTCCGGCTCTACAGCAACAGTTGTTCCCAGGATTTCCTCCGCAAATGTGGCATCGGAAATCTCAGATGTCGGAACGACTTTTCCGGAAACAGGACTTCCCAGCGTCTCTTCTGTGACAGCCTCTGCCTGTGAAACCGGAAGCTCTTCTGCCGGAATCACTGCTTCTGCCTGCTCTTTTATTTCTTCCTTTTTATCTTTATAAAGGATAAAGGATACCGCAAAGGCAACTCCGACTGCGATCGCCATCTCGATCAGATACTGTACCGGCTGGTTCAGGCACAGAAGGATACCAAAAATACCTGTCACTCCGGTTCCTTTTGCTCCAAGGTGTACGATTGATGCATAGAGTGCACCGCATCCTCCACCGATACATCCTGCGATGAACGGCTTGAAAAATCTTAAGTTCACTCCAAAGATCGCCGGCTCTGTAATTCCCATAAATGCACTTAAAGATGATGGAAGTGCCAGCGCTTTGATCTTCTTATCTTTTGATTTTACTGCAACTGCAAGCGCTGCTGCTCCCTGTGCCACGTTTGCCGCACTTGCCAGCGGAAGCCAGTAAGTCACTCCATACTGTGCAAGCTGTCCCAGGTCGATCGCTGCATACATCTGATGGATTCCTGTCACTACAGTCGGTGCATACAGACCTCCCATTACGAGACTTCCCAATCCCAGAGGAAGTGTCAGAAGCCACTGGATACAGTTCAGGATCGCATTCTCCGCCCATACAAAGACCGGACCGATAGCTGCCAGTGTCAGATACCCTGTCACAAATACACTTACCAGAGGTGTTACGAACAGATCCAGTACCTCCGGAACAACCTTGTGCAGCTTTTTCTCAATCACAGACATCAGCCATACGGCAATGATAATCGGAATGACATGTCCCTGATACCCAACCATATCGATCTGATAGAGTCCAAAGAATACCGACTGCGTTGCTTTCACACCTTCTGTCGCCACAGTATACGCATTCTGCAGCGCCGGGTTAATTGTGATCATTCCGATTACAGCTCCCAGGTATGGATTCGCACCAAAAGCTTTTGCAGCTGAAAAAGCAATCAGAATCTGTAAAAAGGTATACGCTGTATTACTGAACAGATTCGCAAATACATACAGTGAACTGGTCGTGTCAATATGAATAAAATTGTTCGTATTCATAAAATCAAGAGAGTTCATGATTCCCATCAAAAATCCACTTGCCACAATGGCAGGAATGATCGGAACAAAAATATCTCCCAGAAGCTTGATTGCCCGCATAAACCAGTTCTGCTTCTGTACCGCTGCCTCTTTTGCTTCTGCCTTGGAGCTTGCTGTCACTCCTGCAATCTCAATAAACTGATCAAACACCTTGTTGACCGTACCTGTCCCCAGAATGATCTGAAGCTGTCCTGATGCCTCAAACACTCCTTTGACTCCATCTACATTCTCCAGCGCACCTTTGTCTGCCTTCTTGTTATCTGCAATAACCAGGCGCAGTCTGGTCGCACAATGTGCCGCTGAAATGATGTTCTTGCTCCCACCAACATGATTCAAAATTTCCTGTGCGGTTTTTTTGTAATCCATACCTTCATCCCTTTCTTTTTTCTTTGCAAGACTCATGTTTCATGTAATCGATTTCATATCTTGTAAGATTATAATAGTGAAAAAAATGCCATTTGTAAAGATGGCATTTTTACTAATTTATATTTTATTTTTTTTGTATATTTTGCTAGATTTCTGTTTTACAGCAGTTCATATCCAAGCTTAATCTCTGTCGTGAGTGTCTTTCCTGATTCTACCATATCCAGCAGCAATCTGGCGCCTTTTACACCACTTGTCTGGTACCCGAAATGCACGGTTCTGATTCCGCCCGTAACCGCTTTCAAAAACTGGTTGTCCCCAAATCCCGTCACCTGAATACTCCTTTGGGGCGAAAGCTGTGCAATTGCTTCGATCACTCCTGCAGCAATGGTATCTGTGGCACAAGATATGATATCGATATCACTCTCTAATCTCAAAAGATCACATGCCTGCTCATATCCGGACTCCATTGTGAAGCTTGCCCGGCGCAGACATCCTTCCTCCAGCTCTCTGCCAACTGCTCTCAGACCATCCCGGAAGCCGTCTTCTCTGGCTGCACCTGCCGCCTTATCCTCTCTTGTCACACCGATATAAGCAATACGTCCGGACATTTCTTTTCCGATCTGTTCTGCCAGTTCTTTTGCAGCCCCATAATCATCATGGTAAATACAGCTGACCTCGTTTGTCTGCTGTCCGATTACTACGATCGGCACTCTGCACTTTTTCAGTTTTTCCTTGTGCGCACCGGAAAGGACTGTTCCTACCAGAATGATTCCGTCCACCGGATAAGATTCAAACAAATCCATGTATTCCAGCTCTTTGGACGGATCGTTATCTGTGATGGTCAGAAGCATCTGATAGGCTCTTTCTGAAAGTACCTGACCGATTCCCTCTGTAATCCTGCTGATCGACTCTGAATTGATCTTTGGAACAATCACTCCGACCAGGCACGCTCGTTTGGTGCGAAGCGTTCTCGCCTGTACAGACGGGCGGTATCCTGTTTCTTCGATCACTGCCCGGATCCTCTCCTTCTTTTCTTCACTTACGTATCCCCCGTTCATATATCTCGACACTGCTGCACTGGATACCTGCGCAAGCTTTGCAATTTCCTTTATCGTCATAAGTTCTGCTCCTGTGGATTTTCTTTTGACTTTATTATAGGAGTCTCCTCTTCTGTTGTAAAGTAGAAGAACGCTAAAAAGCAGGGACATATCGCCTGTTACGCAATATGTCCCTGCCCTTTTTATCCACGATTCTTAAAATTCAATCGTTTCTGTCTGCTGCTCGATATTATGCCGTCTTGCATATCCAGTCAGAATCATAGTCAGTGCACCGTCTCCTGTCACATTGCATGCGGTACCAAAGCTGTCCTGCAATGCAAAGATTGTCAGCATCAGTGCTGTTCCTGTGGCATCAAATCCAAGAACTCCCGTGATAAGCCCAAGAGAAGCCATCACCGTTCCGCCTGGAACCCCAGGTGCTCCGATTGCAAACACGCCAAGCAGTGCACAAAATAAGATCATGGTTCCGACTGACGGCAGTTTTCCATATAAAATTTGGGAGACTGTCATCACAAAAAATACTTCTGTCAGGACGGAACCGCAAAGATGAATATTTGCAAACAGAGGGATTCCAAAGCTTACCATATCATCCCTCAGTACCGGCTCTGACTTTCTGGCACATTTTAAAGCCACTGCAAGCGTTGCAGCAGAGGACATCGTTCCCACTGCAGTAATGTATGCCGGACCATAATGCTTTACAACTTTCCACGGATTGTTTCCGGAGTAAATTCCACCCACTGCATATAAAACCGCCATCCAGATAAAGTGCCCCACCATCACGATCAGCACAACCTTGAGAAATACCGGCAGCTGCTTTGTGATCGTTCCCTCGTATGCCAGAGACCAGAATGTAAGCGCAATAAATACCGGAAGGATCGGAATGACAATCTTGGATACGATCATCAGTACGATCTGTTGGAATTCATCTAATAGCCGGATCACTGTCTCTGCCTTGGTCCAGGTTGCCGCAAGCCCGATCAAAATAGAAAATGCAAGCGCACTCATCACGGACATAATCTGCGGGATTTCCAACTGGAATACAATTTCCGGAAGTTCTTTCAGCCCGTCTACTTCCGAAACAATTGATAAATGCGGAATCAGTCCATATCCGGCTGCCATTGATCCCAGCGCCGCTAAGACGGAGGATACATAAGCAAGAAGAACAGCCACTCCTAATATCCTTGACGCATTTTTCCCGAGCTTCGTGATTGATGGCGCAATAAACCCGATCACAATCAGCGGTACACAGAAATTAATCAGTTCTCCTAATACAAACTTGATCGTGACGATCACATTCATGACCGCTTCATTTGAAATCAGCCCCAGCACAATTCCGATGATCACTCCCAAAAGAAGCTGAAACGGCAGACTTTTTAAAATCTTTTTCATTGTTTTCATCCTTTCCCTCATTCTTTACAATTCCTACTTTTTCAGTATGTTTTAAGTATACTATAAATCTGATAGAATTACTATATTTTTTCTAATTTTATGTGGGAAAAAATTTTTTAGAAGTCTTTTCGTATCGATTTGAAGGTGTTACACTATAAATAATAATCTCCATAAATTCACAGCCTTGTTTTTCTGGGACGTCTGATCTATGGAAAAGATGCCAGAAAAGTCCGTTATGTCCAAAATATGGAACAGACGATCCAGGAGCTTTCATGTGATGTGAAAGAACTGCAGTTTTACTTTTTTCCAAAAACTCCATGCCGCAGCTCAAAATGCATCTTGCAAACTCCCCGTCTCTTCGTGCTGCCTACACCGGTCAGTATGCAGAGATCTTTTCATCAGAACCCTCCAAAGGGGCGCTCTGACGCATCTGGCCCAATCACTTGGTATTGCAAAATCTGAGATTGCCTGCATCGTGGACTGAGAAAATGATCTGAGTATGTTTGAGGCTTCCGAAATGAAGTTTGCCATGGGCAATGCCGTTGAGATTCTGAAAAAAGAAGCCGATCATATGCTTCCGGACTGCGATCATAACGGTGTGACTGAAGGGGCTGCGTTATTGGAAATGATGACTACTTAAACCATCCTTTCTTTTTAAAAATCCAGATTTCCACTGCAATAAGAAGCAGACACACAACACAGATGATCCCGTACCCTCCCGGTGCAGTCAGTTCGGGCATATGTGCAAAATTCATTCCGTACCATCCTGCAATCAGCGTCAACGGCATAAAAAGCGTTGTAACAATCGTCAGCACTTTCATAATTTCATTCTGCCGGATATCGATCTGCGTCTGATGCATTTCTCTAAGCTGCATGGAATACTCTTTGAGTGTCTGCACCATGTCATACAATCGTCCTGCCTTCTCACAGAAAAGCCCAAAAAGCAATGCTTCCTGTTCTGTTTGATGTCTCGCTGCATTTTGCTGAAGAGTTTCCCCCATATCCGATAACTGTTCATAATACGCACTCAGCACAGAAAGTTCCTTTCTGGATAACAGGATTTTTCTGTCAAAATCTTCCATATTTCCCTCCAGCAGTTCCTCTTCCAGATGGGAAAGCTTTTCTTCATAATCCTGCAGAAACAGCATGTCATCTTTGATAAGATACTCCATCCAGTCAAACAAAAGCAACAATGGCGAAGTACGCTCTTCATCCTGATATTCCCGGACTTTTTTCATCTCTATTTTGATATGATCCTGATTTTCAATAAAGATCAGCTGTTCCTCTGCAATACAGTACCCAAACGTGATCTTATCTCCTGTCAGCTTTGTTTTTCTTGGAATCGCAAATGTTCCTGTGACTGCCTGACGCAGACATTCTGCCTTACAGAAATGCACTCTGTTCAACGCAATTTCACCAAAATTTCTTTTAAAAATATGCGGATACTCCGCCTGAAATTTTTCCGGTGTCAGAATTCGCAATTTGTTTATACTCTTTTGCACAATCTCATCCTTTCTATTACAGCCTGTCCGGATATCTGCAGTTACTCTGCCTCATCCAATATTTTTTGTATGGTGTTTTTTACCAGTGTAAATGCCACCGGATTCTTTCCGCTGTTGATCACAATATCTGCCATACATCTCGTCGGCTCTACATATAAATAATGCATCGGTTTTACTGTTGTCAGATACTGCTCCACAACACCTTCCATATCACGTCCCCTCTCCTTGACATCGCGGATGATCCGACGCAGGATTCGTTCATCCGCATCTGCCTCCACATAAACCTTGATGTCCAACAAATCTCTCAGACGCTCATCTGCCAGAACAAGAATCCCTTCCAGAAGAATTACTTTTTTCGGTTCCACCCTCACAACCTGATCCGATCTTGTATGCTGTGTATAATCGTATACCGGACAATCTACTGCCTTTCCTGCTTTCAGGTTCATCAACTGCCGGATCAAAAGCTCTGTCTCCATTGCATCCGGATGATCATAATTTGTCTTTCTTCGCTCTTCTAACGGGATGTCACTCTGATCCCTGTAATAATTGTCATGATATAAAACTGCCACATCATCTTTAAATTCTTTCTTTAATTTTTTCGTAAATGTAGATTTTCCTGACCCCGTTCCGCCTGCAATTCCTATGATAATCGTTTTCATATTTTCTCTCCATGTATTCGTTTTTCTTTTTACTATACCATATTTTCTTTCAGGAGAGTTACTCTATTTTGCAAACTCTTTTATCTCTGCTTCTGTTCTTGCAAACCGACCGACTGCTTTTTCTATTTTTCCTCCATGCCTATAATACTTTGCTTCCGTTTGCGGTTAATTTAAACCTGGCTCCCAGTACTTCTGCCGCTTTCCTACACATCATCATCCTGCCGAGAAAAATTTCAAAATATTCATACATTGTACAAATCTCCTCGTCAATCTGTAAATTCAATGCGATCAGATGCTTCTGCGCATTCACTTTTACAGCCGCACTTGTCACTG
>OFMR01001174.1_pt1 | contig 11531 bp, 9 predicted proteins | sample 1541931 | NCBI WGS metagenome assembly OFMR01 (sample SAMN04209224, study PRJEB22552) | human gut metagenome | biome: gut; material: feces | host: Homo sapiens | place: USA: Oklahoma | reverse complement strand
ATTTCAGAATGGATAATTTGCCCGATTTGTGGCAACAAAACCCGTGATAGAGTTATGGAAGATTCAAGACATGCCTGTGGACTTGTATTAGACAATGGCATGGAATTGTTATTACATATCGGAATTGACACTGTGGAAATGCAGGGAGACGGATTTGAGTATCTGATTAAAGAAGGACAGGAGGTAAAAGCAGGAACTCCGTTAATTCGTTTTAATCGTCAGAAAATTAAGGAAGCAGGATACTCGGACGTGACTGTTTGTGTGATCACAGATGGGGCAGATGAAAAAACAGTTCATTTTCATACAGGAATTTACGCGCAGGAAAATGAAACAGTGATTATTGAAATAGAATAGAGGGAAAGCAGTATGGCAGATTTTAGTAATAAAGTGATTTATCAAATTTATCCAAAGTCTTTTAAGGATTCCAATGGAGATGGAATCGGAGATCTTAGAGGTGTTGCAGAAAAATTGGATTATCTGAAAGATTTAGGTGTTGATTATTTGTGGCTCACACCATTTTTTGTGTCACCCCAGAGAGACAATGGGTATGACGTAGCGGATTATCGAAATATTGATCCGATGTTTGGGACAATGGAAGATTTAGACAATCTCATTGCAGAAGGGGAAAAACGGAATATTGGACTGATGTTTGATATGGTGTTTAATCATACATCTACATCACACGAATGGTTCAGGAGAGCGCTTGCAGGTGAAAAAAAATATCAGGATTATTATATATTTAAGGAGGGGGCGCCGGATCAGCCCCCGACAAACTGGCAGTCAAAGTTTGGAGGTTCTGCATGGGAATATGTATCCTCTCTCGGAAAATGGTATTTGCATTTATTTGATGTGACACAGGCAGATCTGAACTGGAAAAATCCGGAAGTCAGAGAAGAGTTGAAAGAAGTTATTCGTTTTTGGAAAGCAAGAGGTGTAAAAGGCTTTCGTTTTGATGTAGTGAATTTGATTTCGAAGCCTGAGATTTGGGAAGATGATTTTGAAGGAGACGGAAGAAAATTTTATACAGACGGACCGTACGTTCATGAATATCTGAAAGAACTTGTACGAGATACAGGAATTGAAGATTATGTAACAGTAGGGGAGATGTCATCTACAACGCTTGAACATTGTATCCGTTATTCAGGTGCAGAAGAAAAAGAGTTGTCTATGTGTTTTAATTTCCATCACCTGAAAGTGGATTATAAGGATGGAAACAAGTGGGAACTTATGGAACCGGATTATATGGAATTGAAAGTTATCTTTGAAAAATGGCAGATGGGAATGCAGAGGGGAAATGCATGGAATGCACTGTTTTGGTGCAATCATGATCAGCCTCGTATCGTATCACGTTTTGGAAACGAAGGGGAATATTGGAAAGAATCAGCAAAGATGCTTGCCGGTATGATTCATCTAATGCGAGGAACTCCTTATATTTATCAGGGAGAAGAAATCGGAATGACGAATCCGCACTATACATCTATTGAGCAGTATGCAGACGTAGAGAGTCGGAATTACTATGAGATTCTTTTAAACGAAGGAAAAACAAAAGAGGAGGCGCTGGAAATTCTGGCCGCCCGTTCAAGAGATAACAGCCGTACCCCGATGCAATGGACAGATGAAAGATACTGTGGATTTTCGGATACAAAGCCATGGATTCCTGTATCGGATAATTTTGAAAAAATCAATGTAAAGAAACAAAAACAGGATAGAGATTCCATTTTAGAATTTTATAAAAAGCTGATTATGCTTCGTAAAGAAAAAGAAGTTATCGCCAGGGGAAACATTGAATTTATGGAAGTAGAAAATGCCGGCGTGTTGGCATATACAAGATGTTTGGATAAACAGAAGCTCCTTGTTTGTTGTAATTTTCGTGATGTAGAAAGTCAGATGGAATTTACACAGGAATGGAAGTCCGGAAGAAAAATCCTGGGAAATTACGAGGAAAATCATAAGAACAATTATAAGGTGCTGACATTGCGCCCATATGAAATTATAGTCTTGGAAAAAGGCGAAGAATAAAATGACATAGTTTGGGTACACAATCAAGGCTGAAGTGGGAATTGAACTGCTCTCTGTCAAGTAGACAACTGAAAAATATAAAATTTTTTTCCTGCCGGTAGATTATCTTCCGGCAGGAGTTTTTTTGTGCGGCTTGTAAGTAAATTTCGCGTTTTTCCATCGGTGTTAAACTTCCGAGAGTTCTTTGCAGGCGTTTGTTGTTGGAGTAATCTGTATAATCCTTAATCTAAAGGGCGTTTTTGAGAAATACTGATTGGCTATTTACAAATGTGAAAAAATAATATAATATATCTATATAGATATTATCTAGTTAGATATAAAATGCTTAAGGAGGTGAATGATTTTTGGGAAGAACTGAGATGAAGATATTGATCGGACTTCACAGAAATGTAAACGCCTTGGATAAAAAGACATCCAAGATAGCAGCGGAGTACAATTTAACCTTTAGCCAGTTTATGGTTTTAGAGGCTCTCTACAGCAAGGGAGATATGAGTGTAGGAGAGGTAAGGGAAAGAATCTTAAGCAGTGTAGGAACGATACCTCTTATAGTGAACAATTTAGTAAAAATGAACTATGTCGAAAGAATGTGTAACGAGAAAGACAGACGCGTGTGCATACTGCATCTGACGCAAGAAGGATATGATGTAATTAGTAAAATCGTACCTCGAAATGAAGCGATGATAGCAGAAAGCATGGAAGTTTTAGATCAGGAAGAAAAGGAAAAACTGCTATATCTTTTGAAGAAAATAGGAGGAAAATTATAATGAAAAGAAAAGTGAAGACTAAAGTCAAAGGATTCAGAACAACAGATGGCGCAGGCGTAAAATTAGTAAGAGTTTTGGGGAATCTGACAACAAAAGAGTTTGATCCTATTTTAATGCTTGATTCTTTTGATAGCATTAATCCCGACGATTATACAGCAGGATTTCCAATGCATCCGCATAGAGGGATCGAAACGATCAGTTATGTATCGAGAGGTAAGATGGTTCATAGAGACAGTCTTGGGAATGAAGCGGGTATTTCAGACGGAGAAGTTCAGTGGATGAATTCGGGTTCCGGAATTATGCATGAGGAGATGGTTCCGGCGGCAGAAAGGCTTTTAGGAGTACAGTTGTGGCTGAATTTACCGGCAAAAGATAAAATGAGTAAGCCAAGTTACAATAGTATTAAAAACGAAGATATAAAGGAGATTGAAATAGAAGGAGGAAAGATAAGACTTTTAGCCGGAAAATATGGGGAACATGAAGGCTATAAAGGCGATTATCTCTCTATGGATTATTACGATATCCATCTAAATGCTGATGCAGAAGTTACACTTACGATGGAAGAGGATGATTCGGTAATGGTCTTTACACTTTTAGGAGACGTTTATATTGACGGCGAGCACATAGAGGAAAAAACAGCCGTCAAATTAACGGAAGGAGACAGTCTTACAATTAAGAACGGGAATGAGAAGGCTCAAGTTTTATATATGAATTCAAGGGCGTTGAATGAACCGGTTGCATGGGCCGGTCCGATTGTAATGAATACGCAGGAAGAGCTTCAAAAGGCGTTTTTAGAACTTAGAAGCAATACATTCATCAAAGAAACAGCAGAGTATTAATACGAACTACAAGGAAAAGTATAATGAGCAGAGGGAGAATGGAAGCCTTTAGTGATGGCGTATTAGCGATCGTTATAACAATCATGGTGCTAAAGCTTAATGCACCGAAAGATTTAACTTTGGATGCGGTAAAAGAGGTTTTCCCGACATTTTTAGCATATATTCTAAGTTTTATTTATGTGGGGATATATTGGGCAAACCATCATCATTTAATTAATATGACAGATTCAGTATCAGGTAGATTGTTATGGAAAAATTTACATTGGATCTTTTGGATGTCATTGATCCCGATGGCAACGGAATGGATGGGACTAAATCCGTATAAAAGTTTACCGGCTTTATTTTATGGAATCATACTCTTTATGTGTGCTGTCTCTTACAATATAGTCCAGGCTGAAGTTATAAAGATTAATGGAAAGGACTCTCAAATTTTCCGAAATATCGGAAATGATTTAAAAGGAAAGCTTTCTATTATCGCATATGCCGCCGCTATTATTTTTGCTTTTTATTTTCCGGTCATTTCGTATTTGATATATATTGCGATCGCTTTGACTTGGATCGTACCGGACAGCAGGCTGGAAAAAGCATGATGAAAAAGGCGCAAACGTAAATGAAAAAATGTATTGTATAAGCAGGAGGTAATCGACAGTGATAAAAATTATATATGAACAAAAAGAAAACAGAGCGGCCGCATACGATGATGAAAAATTCATTGGAGAAAGCACATATGCTAAGTCGGATAAAGTATGGATCATAGACCACACTTTTGTGGAAAAAAGTTATGGCGGACAGGGAATCGCAGGCAGATTAGTTGCTAAACTGGTTGAAGAAGCGAGAAAAAACGATATAAAAATTATTCCTTTATGTTCTTTCGCAAAAAGGGAATTTAAGTTAAAGAAAGAATATTTAGACGTACTGTTAAAGGAGGAGGCAGTTATGGGCATCATAAAATCATTAGAAAACAGAAGAACATATTATAACATTGATAAGAATCTGCCGGTTTTGGAAAAAGAGATTGAAGAAAAGATAAAGGAAGTTACAGAATTAGTGCCGGATGCATTCAATATGAAAAGTGCAAGAATCGTGCTTGCATTTGGTGAAAAACACGATCGGCTGTGGGATGAAATTTACAATGTTTTTGAGGGAAAAGTACCTCGGGAAAAAATAGATTCGTTTAAAGCCGGAGCCGGAACAGTGCTGTTTTTATATGACGAGGCAACTGTTAAGAAAATGCAGGAACAGTTCAGTACATATGCGGATAATTTTCCTGTTTGGGCAAATCAGGCAAACGGGATGCTGCAGCTTGCTGTTTGGTCTATGCTAAGAGAGTTGAATGTCGGCGCTTCGCTGCAGCATTATAATCCGGTAATAGATGCACGGGTGAAGGAAATTTTTGATATACCGGAAAACTTTAAACTGGTAGCTCAGATGCCGTTTGGAGGCATAGTCAGCGAACCCGATAAAAAAGAAAAAGAAGATATAGATAAAAGAGTAACCGTGTTAAGATAGCGGCTCATCAGAATAGAATCAAATAAAAACATAAAATCCCCCTTTTCGGATCATCCGGAGAGGGGGATTTTTGCACCGTCATAAACGAGGAAAACAGTTCGGAGAACCGAAGGAGAAAAGGAATAAAAGAGGGGAAAATAATCGTCAGAAAAAAGGGTGAAAATATGCGGAATATGGTTGACAATTATATTCCTAAATGTTAGCCTGTCTGTATAATATCGGTCTGTAAAACAGAAGCGGAAGAGCGTAGAGAAAAGGGAAAAAGAAAAATGAATATGGATTATGGAAAAAGGACTGGAAAAAGCGGGTTGGAGCGCTAGCACTCTGTGCAGGAATGATAATAACGGGAACGTCTGTCGCCGGAGCACAGGAGCATCCGCAGTTTACGGCGGATCAAACGGAGATACGATTGGCAAAGGAGGAGCTGCAAACGGTGCAGCTTTCTATCGAGGAATATTTGAAGGAGTGCTGGAAGAACAAACAAGAGGTGATTGATGTAAGCGCGTATAAACTGAATGAAGAAGAACTGAATAAGGTCATCTTCGGGATACATTATGAAAATCCGGAGTATTATTGGGTGTTGCGCAACACTGCTATTAATAAAGACGAGGAAACAGGCTTCGTAAAAACGTATTATCAATATTACGAGGGAACGACGGGAAAACCTCTTGACAGGAGCGAAGAACTGGAACGGGAATGGGAAGTTGTAAAGGAAAAAACGAAATATTGTAAAACGGATATAGAAAAAGCGCTGGTAGTACATGAGCACTTGTGCGATACAATCGTGTATTCTTCCAGACTGCAGGCGGCGGCTCATGACATTGAAGGCGCAATTTTTGAGAAAGAAGCTGTGTGCGAGGGATATGCGCTTGCGTATAAATATTATATGAATCGTTTGGAAATTCCGTGCAAGATCGTAAGCGGAACGTCAAATGGTCAGTCTCATGCGTGGAATCAGATTCAGCTTAACGGGAATTGGTACATGGTAGATCCGACATGGGATGATGTGGCGAACAGTCATGACGTAAAGCATCAGTATTTTTTGTGCAGTGAGAATAAGTTTCCGAATCATGTATGGAACAAGGAAAGCGAACTGTATGAAACTTGCAGCGATACGACGTATGACAATTTAGACTGGAAAAATGATCTTCAGGGAATGTACGCTTATCAGGGCGGACTGTACCGCTCTAAATCGTTGATCGTCGGCGGAAAAGAAGTGAGCGGTATATGGCGGATCGATGCGGAAAATATAGAGAAAGAAGCGGAATTAGTGCTTCCGATCACAGATCAGTGGCAGCTGAACTCTGTCAATGTAGTAAGAGGATATTCACAACTTTCTTATTATGACGGAATGCTTTACTACAATACGCCGCGGGCTGTATGGAGATGGAATTTCGATCCTGAATCAGAACCTGAGAAAGTATTTGAACTGGATCAGAGTATTCCGGGCGAAATATGGGATGCAGAGGCTGCAAACGGGAAGATTTATTACGAGACAGGCGTTTATGAAAAAGGAGAGAGACAGAAGGGGCAATATGTGTTTGACGAAGATTACCGGAAAGCAAAGCATCCGATCGCAGTAACCAAACCGGTTATGACAGTTGTAATGGGCGGTGAAAATGTGTTCCTGCAGTCGGCGGCTCCGGGGAACGTAACATATACGTCGAAGAATCCTGAGATCTGCGACGTTCAAGTTGTGTGGAAAGACGAGTCCTGTCAGCTGATTCCTAAAAAAGCCGGGGAGACGATCGTAACGGTTCATGCAGATCCGACGGATCATTATGCGGAAGGTGCGGTAGATGTAAAAGTGATCGTTAAAGAGCGGGATGATATTGAAGAAAAGATCACTCTTCAATATGAAGCCGGAGACGGAGGAAGTATAGCAGCAGTTGATGCGGCAACAGGGAAAATACTTGAAAACGGAGCAAAGATCAAACCGAATGCAGAAGTTCAGTTTACGGCGTCTCCAAATTCCGGTTATTCTGTGAAAAACTGGGTTGTAAACGGAGAAGTATATAAGGAAAACGGCATCGTTTATACAGGCATGGAATTAAAGCGCGCGATCACCGCTTCATCTGACAGCGTGAAAGTTGAATTTGTAAAAGATGAGCCGGCATTTGTGAAGGGCGATGTAAATTTAAGTGGGAAGGTCGAGATCGGCGATGTTCGTGAAGCCTTGAGAAGTATATGCAAAAAGACAGAACTGACAGCGCTTCAGAAGCAGGCGGCGGATGTAAATGAAAACGGAAACGTTGATATAGAAGATTTAAGGAAGATCTTAAGATTTGTCTGCGGAAAGATCGATCAACTGAATATGGAAGAAAGCGGGGCGTCAAAATGAAGATATTAATCATCGGCGGAGTGGCTGCCGGAACAAAAACTGCTGCGAAATTGAAACGGGAAGACAGAAATATTGATGTGACTGTGATTACGAAAGATAAAGATATCTCTTATGCGGGATGTGGTCTGCCGTACTATGTGGGCGGACTGATCGAGGGCAGGGACGAGCTGATCGTGAATACTCCGCAGAAATATTCCGCGCTGACCGGGGTTGAAGTAAGAACGGGGAAAGAAGCGGTTGCACTCGACGCAGAAAAAAAGCAAGTGACGGTGCAGGATGTACAGACAGGCGAGAAAGAAGTCTGTTCCTACGATAGATTAGTAGTTGCAGTAGGAGCATCTCCCGCGATCCTTCCGATAGAAGGAAAAGAACTGGCAGGCGTATTTAAGATGAGAACGCCTGACGATGCAGAAGGAATCCGTACATATGCAGAACAAAACAATGTGAAAAAAGCGGTTGTGATCGGAGCTGGTTTCATCGGACTTGAGGCTGCGGAGAATTTACAGGCAAAAGGAATCCAGGTGACCGTCATTGATTTTGCGGATCAGATCCTGCCGAATATTTTTGATCCTGAGATGGCGCTCTATGCGAAAAGACATCTGATCCGGCAGGGAATCCGCGTGCTTACAGGAACGAAAGCGGAGCAGATATATGAAAGAGGTACACAGGGCCGTGTGGCGGGAATTAAGACGTCTGCCGGAAATCTGCCGTGTGAAATGATCATCATGGCTGCGGGAATCCGTCCGAATACGGAGTTTTTAAATGACAGCGGTATAGAGATGTTCAAAGGAACGATTCTTACAGACGATCAGATGAAAACGAATCTGGATGATGTATATGCGGCAGGAGACTGTGTGATGGTGAAGAACCGTCTGACGGGAAAACGTCAGTGGTCACCGATGGGATCTTCGGCGAATCTGGAAGGACGTACATTGGCACAGGTACTTGCCGGAGCGCAGAAGTCGTATCCGGGAGTTCTCGGCACAGGCGTTGTGAAGCTTCCGGGTCTGAATGCCGGAAGAACAGGACTGACAGAAGCGCAGGCAAAAGAAGCGGGCTACGATGTAGTTACGGCGCTTGTTCCGACGGATGATAAAGCGCATTATTATCCGGACGCTTCGTTTTTCATTACGAAACTGATTGCAGACCGGAGTACAAGAAAACTGCTTGGCGTTCAGGTGTTTGGTCCGGGCTCTGTTGATAAGATGGTTGATATCGCAGTGATGGGATTGAATATGGGCGCGGTTCTGGATGATTTTGAAAATGCGGATTTCGCATATGCACCGCCGTTCTCAACAGCAATCCATCCGTTTGTGCAGGCTGTTTATGTATTGATGAACAAACTGGACGGTACGATCGTCAGCATGACTCCTGCGGAGTATGCCGCAGGAAAAGCAGAAGGCTATACGGTTGTCGATGTTGCGCCGGAGCCGTCGATCAGAGGAGCGGTATATGTAAACTTAGGAGCTGTAAACGGCGAAATCAAAGGACTTGGAAAAGAGGAGAAACTGCTTCTTGTCTGTGCAAAGGGCAAAAGAGGATATTTTCTTCAAAACCGGTTGCGTCATTACGGCTATACGAATACAGTCGTTCTTGAAGGAGCAACATTTTTCAATGATGTAAAAGTGAAAAATAATATAGAAGAAGCTGTCTCTAAAGAAGACGAGACGAGAGTAAAAGCGCTTGGATTTTTAAAGGATAAAAGGACGCCGGATAAATTTAACGGACGTGTGATCACAAGAAACGGAAAGATTACAGCCGAAGAAGCGCACACGATTGCCGAGGCGGCGCAGTTATACGGAAGCGGAGAAGTGACAATGACCTCTCGTCTGACGATGGAGATTCAGGGCGTTCCTTATGACAATATAGAACCGCTGCGGGAATATCTGATGCAGGCAGGACTTGAGATGGGAGGAACCGGCTCAAAAGTCCGTCCGGTTGTATCGTGCAAGGGAACGACTTGTCAGTACGGGCTGATCGATACGTTTGCATTGTCCGAAGAAATTCATGAAAGATTTTTCCATGGATACAGCGATGTGAAGCTGCCGCATAAATTTAAGATCGCGGTAGGAGGATGTCCGAATAATTGTGTAAAACCGGATCTGAATGATCTTGGAATTATCGGTCAGAAAGTTCCGTGGGTCGATCTTGAAAAGTGCCGTGGCTGCCGGATTTGCCAGGTAGAAAAAAATTGTCCGATCCATGCGGCAAAAATGGTGGACGGAAAGATTGTGATCGACGAAAATGTATGTAATCACTGTGGAAGGTGCATCAGTAAATGTCCGTTTGGTGTGACTGAAGAATTTGTTTCGGGGTATCGCGTATATATAGGCGGACGCTGGGGCAAGAAAGTAGCGCGGGGAAGATACCTTGAAAAAGTGTTTACAGATAAAGAAGAAGTGCTTGATATTGTGGAAAAAGCAATTCTTTTGTTCCGGGAACAGGGGATCACGGGAGAGCGATTTGCGGATACGGTTGAAAGACTCGGATTTGAAAATGTTCAGGAACAGCTTTTGGGAGATGGACTGTTAGCCCGCAAAGATGAAAACATAAGAGCGCAGAAACATTTGAAAGGCGGAGCAACTTGTTAAGAATTTTATAAAACGATAGAGTGCAGCATAGCGACTCATAAGACAGATTGAAGGTAAAGGGGAAAAAGAAAAATGAACAAAAACTATGAGGCATGGAAAAGAGGTTGGAAAAAACGAGCGGGCGCACTGGCGCTTTGCGGCGGAATATTGATTGCGGGGACGTCCGTCGTAGGAGCACAGGAAAACCCGTAGCAGGCGGCAGTGCAGTCAGAAGTACAGCTTGCAGAAGCAAACTCTAAAGAGAAGCTGCTTCCGTTAGATCAATATCTGAAAGACTGCTGGGCAAAGAAGCAGACGGCGATTGATTTAACCGCGTACAAAATAACGCATGAAGAATTGAACAAGGTGATTTTCGGTATCCACTATGAGGAACCGGAATATTATTGGACGATCCGAAACGATATAACCGATACAGATCCGCAAACAGGACTTTTGAAAACTTATTATCCTTATTATTCCGGCGAGACAGGAAGTCCTTTTGACCGTACGGAAGAATTGGAACGGGAATGGGAAATGGTTGAAGAGATGACGGAAAACTGTACGACTGATCTGGAAAAAGCGCTTGTAGTGCATGATCATCTGGTTAGACAATTCAGTACAGTGCGTCATTGGGCGCTTTTGTGGCCCATGATATTGAAGGTGCCATTTTTGAGAAAAAATGTGTGTGTGAAGGATATGCATTGGCGTATAAGTATTACATGAATCGCCTGAATATTCCGTGTAAAGTAGTGAGTGGAGTTTCAAAAGGCCAGCCTCATGCGTGGAATCAGATTAAAATTAATGGAAAATGGTATTTTGTAGACGCGACATGGGATGACGGAAGCTGTGTGTTGGAGGAAAAAAGCCACCCTGTAAAACATGAATATTTCCTGAAAAGTGAGACGGAATTTTCAGATCACACATGGAACAGAGAAGGCTATGAAATTTGTAACGATACAACTTATGACAACGTAGAGTGGAAATGGGTTTCCAGAAAAATGGCCGCATATAAAGGCGGTTTATATGTTGCCGGATCATTCCCCAGAGACGGAGTGATAAAGAGCGGAATATGGAGGTATGATTCGGAAGACCCGACTCAGAAGGGAGAACTGGTCGTTGAGATCGAGGATGAGTGGCCGGTGTCACAGTATAATAAAGGCAAGGGTTGTATGGAAATTGCATATTATGACGGGATGCTTTACTACAACACTCCGAAAGCTGTATGGAAATGGAACTTTGATAAGAATACAGAGCCGGAAAAAGTTTTTGAGTTAGAAGAAAATGTTTCGGGCAGTATCTGGTATTTGCATGTAGCGGACGGCAAAGTTTATTACGAGACGTCTCTTTACGAAAAGAATGAGAAAGAAAAGCGGGAGTATGTAATTGATGTAAACTATCAGAAAGTGAAACACCCGATCGCTGTGACAAGTCCGGTAATGACAGTTGAACTGGGAGGAAATGCAAAAGAGGTATTCCTGCAGGGGGCAGC
>OFMR01001136.1_pt1 | contig 11918 bp, 11 predicted proteins | sample 1541931 | NCBI WGS metagenome assembly OFMR01 (sample SAMN04209224, study PRJEB22552) | human gut metagenome | biome: gut; material: feces | host: Homo sapiens | place: USA: Oklahoma | reverse complement strand
CCCGCCGTTCCCCAAGGTTCATTTTCGGAACTTTGGGCAAGGGTTCTGTATCTTCTTCGACTGCCAAGTTCGGCAGTTGTCTGGCATGTTTAACTGTTGCCGGCCGGCGGTGCTGGACCTTCCGCGGCTGCGGTTCGCCGTCGTAGCGCGTCCGCGTCTTCGTCTTCCCGTTCTGTTTCTCCGGTTGGGGACTACTCTCTGATTTTTCCCCACTGGAATACATAATATAACAAATTACAAAAAAGACGATTGCAATACCCGCTATAATAGCGTACGGCAAAAAGTTTGTCATGTCATCCTCTCCTCTATCTCATCAAACTTCTGTACCCATTGTAGCATAAGATGCCTGCCTGAGCTACTATATCTTGAACGTTAATTCAAAACATTGCATAAATAGACAGTAAAATTTTTCTTGCCTGCACCCCTGCCGAAACAGCCCGGCGACGGGGCGAAAATAAAGAAAAAGAAAAACGGCACTGCCTCATAGACAGCGCCGTCAGATGCCGCTTATCAGCACCTTCGATACTGCTCACTCTTTAGTTCATAGCGTCATTTTGGACGGACGTCACAGCCGACGAAGTCGTATCATCGAGGGCCGCTGCGTACAGTCTCCGATTGGCGGTCTGGCCAGTCGTTTCGACCGTAGCCGTTTCACCCGATGCTGCAGCGTCGACGCCGGGAACCTGGACCGTAGCCGTCTGACCGGCCGTGACCATGGTTTCTAAGCGAACCCGTCCGGCACCGACACGACTGACGAGGTCAGACAGCGTCGCCTGGCTTACGGGATGGCGAACGGTAACGACGATTTGTTCATGGACGTAGTCCGGCACCGCGCCGACGTAATTTTGGACGCCTTCCTTATCGACGATCGTATGGATGGCGCGGTTCATGAGCTGGCTGTAATCAGCGTGGCTCAAGGACACGCGGCGGATTTGAACGGCTTCGGGCTTAGACACATCTTCGGCAATCCGTTTCGTTAAGTACTTGCTCGGGCTGCCCTTGATGCCAAGGACCAGGACATCGTTGTCCCAATACATGGTGCCTCTTTGGAAGTAAGCCAGTACCGAACCGTATTCGGCATTGATGGCCTTCATCACCTGGGATTCGATCTGCACATGAGACGTATAGTCGCCGTCAGAATGCATGAACCGATAAAATACCTGTGCCGCATCGGCCCGGGTCATCCCTTCTTTAGGGCGGAAATAGTTGTCTGCCGGCACCATGATATTCTTGCTGTGCAGGATAGAAACGGCCTGAGCATAGGCCGGCGAAACCTGGGCTTCATCGGCGTAGGGCGTCACTTCCTGGTCGGGGTCAGCCATGCGGTTATACTGCAGATAACGGTAAATGACATCGGCAAATTCTTCGCGGCTTACCGGGGCTTCGGGTTGGAAGTTTCCATCCTGATAGCCCGTCAAAATGCCTTGGGCGGCGACGGCATTCATGGCATCGCCGGCCGTCCCTTGAGAAACATCTTTTAAGGCCGACGTTCCCGGCTGGACCAAGGGGATGTTTCCGGCGACATTATACAAGAGCTGGGCCAATTCACCGCGGGTCAGGATGCGGTTCGGCTCAAAGGAATTTCCGGTAATAAAAGTCAGGCACTGCGTGTCATACAAGTAATCGACGGCCTGGCGGTCAGCCATAGTCCCCAAATCGGTGTACGGGGCCTCGGCCAGGGCCGGGCTTGCCGAAAGGAGCATCGCAGCTGCCAAGAAGGCAGCGATTTTCTGTCGTACCATGAGAGACCTCCTTGATTACTGAATGACGATCTTAAGGGCACTCCCCAGCGCTTTATTGAGGTTGTTCTGCGTTTCTTTCGAAATGGAAGGAACGGTGAGGATAACTTTTTCATTGAGGTAATCCGGTGCCGTCGTGACGGCAGCATCCGTCGATTCCGTAGCTTTATAAATCTTTTCGGCCTGGGCCATGAGGTTCTTATAATCGTTATAGCTGTACGTCGACTTCTGGACATAGACCGATTCGGCCGGAATATCTTTATCGCTGGCAATGGCATCGGCTAATTTCTGACGGTTCTTAACATCTTTTACGCCGATGTGGAGCTTGTTGCCCTGCCAGTACATGATGCCGTCATTGGCAAAGGCTTTGACCGAACCGTAGACGTCTTTAATGTTGGTAAAAGCCTTGTCTTCCAAATTGTCCTGGCTCTGGTTGGTTACCTTAACGCCGGTCATGATGCGGTACAAGACGTTGACCGCTTCGCCGCGGGTGACGTACTGTTTCGGGTTGAACATGTTGTAGTTGCCGCCCTTCATATAGCCGGCAGCGGCCAAGGCATGGACAGCCTGACGGGCCCACGTCGAAATCTTGGCTTCATCGGCGAAAGGAGCCGCGCCTTCAACGGTAGTCATGCCCTGATAGGTCATATAGTTATAGGCGATGACGGCAAATTCTTCACGCGTGATTTTCTGCTGCGGCTTAAAGGTGCCGTTGCTGTAGCCGTTCATGATCTGTTTATCGACGAGGGACGCGATCGCCCGTTCGGACCAGCGGCCTTTGACGTCGCTGAATTTCGTCGTCTTGACCGTCGATTCCTTGCCGATCATATTGTCGATGACAGAAGCTGCTTCTTCACGGGTAATATCGTCGTTGGGACGGAACTGACCGTTGGCAGCGCTGACATAATGATTGTCATAAAAATACTGAATGGCATCTTTGCCCCAATAATTGCGAATATCGGTAATGCCGGTGCCGGCAGCCAAAGCCGACGTGCTGAGAGCTGCAGTTAAAGCCGTCAGTACTACTAATTTTTTGTACTTTTTCATGATTCAATCGCTCCTATCTATATTGTCGTAAGGGCTACATCGATAACATGTCTGTAGTTTATATATCTTATTTATTTTATCACACCCGGCCTCATTAGGGAAGGCGCAGGGCCCTTCGTTCCCATCAATAAGCGTCAAAGAAAGCCTGTATTTCAGACAGGTCTTTCGTCTGGCACAGGGCCAGCTGCAAGAGGATCTTGGCCTTCTGCGGCGTCAGGGAATCGGCCGTCACCGTTCCTTCGTACGCCGGAACGGGCGTGACCATCCCGCCTACGGCCCGGGCTGCCCGGACGACGACGAGACCTTCTTCTATCAGCGGCTGCAGGGCCTCCCAGACGGGAGCCGGCATCTTGCCGTGACCGAGACCGGCCATGACCAGACCTTCTTTCCCCCGAGCCAGAGACACAACGTCGTCGGCGCTGAGACCGACATAGGCGTAGACGACGGCAACGGACGGAAGGGTCGGCGGCGAAACTAAGTCTGAAGAAAAGGTGTGTTTACGCAGCGGTTTTTGATATACCATGGGACGGCCATCCTGCATATAGCCCAAACAACCCATCTGCCGTCCCTTAAAGGTGTCGACGTGGGTCGTATCAGTCTTTTCGACGAAGCGGGCACTGTGGATGACGCTGTTCATGACGATGACGACGCCGCAGTCGCCAAGGGCGGTATCAGAAGCGGCCTGCACGGCTTCCAAGAGATTCAAAGGACCGTCGGCACTGATAGCCGTCGCCGGCCGCATGGATCCGGTGAGGACGACGGGTTTACGAGTGTGAACCGTAAGATCGAGATAGTACGCCGTTTCCTCCATCGTATCGGTACCATGGGTGATGACGATGCCGTCGACGTCATCCCGGTCGGCCACTTCCTGAATCCGGGCAGACAAGGCCTGCCATAAGGCTTCGGTCATGTCCGAACTGTCGATATTGACGAACTGTTCCCCTTTCACTTCGGCATAGTCGCTTACAGCCGGCACGGCATCCAAAAGCTCTCCAATCGACGTTTTACCGGCTTCATATCCGGTCAGGTCGTCAGCCGACGCGGCCTTGCCGGCAATCGTACCGCCGCAGGCTAAGACGTAAATTTTTCTTTTTCCCATCATCGTTCCCCCTCTTATCGTAAAAATCGAGACTCAACCCTTTTTATGGACGCGAATGACGACCACTTCCGGCGACGGACCTAAACGGAATAAGGCACCCCAGGCGCCGTATCCGCTGGAGACCATAGCCGTCATCTTTCCGAATTTACGGGTCCCGTAGTCCATGGCAAAGATACGGCTGGTCACCAATCGATTGGGCCAAAACTGGCCGGCATGGGTATGACCGCTGACGTGAAGGTCCCAGCCGGCTTCAGCTGCCTGATGAATATGCATCGGTTCGTGTTCCATAAAAATCGAAAAAGCTGCGTCATCGGCCTTGCGAACTGGTGCTGCCGGAGCGATATAATAATCTTCCCGGCCAAAGAGGGTCACCCCCGGGATGGGAGTCACGACGTCGCCGTTCAAAACCCGGACGCCGTAGCGACCTAAGACGTCTGCTTCCAAGGCCAAGTTTTCACCGTACGTATCGTGATTGCCCATGACGGCAAAGACGCCGGATGGAGCCTTGAGCCCTTCAAAACCGGAAAAACTGTCTTCTTTTAAGACGTACTGCAAGTCGCCGTCGATGATATCGCCGCCCATGAGGACCATATCGGGCCGGCAGGCATTGACATCCCGCGTCAGCTGACGGCTAAAGGACGTTCCCAGGACAGCCCCTAAATGGATGTCACTGACGAAGGCGATGGAAAAGTCGCGGTCAATAGGCTTGTCGGTCTCGATATCGACGGTCCGCACGATCTGGTGATGGCCCCGCCAGGCACCGATGGCCAAGAGCAGCCACGAAAGAGCAAAGGCGAAGGCGCTGTAATAGACGGAAATCGTCCCCTGCCACAAGTCATTGCGGCCCATGAGCTGGGCAGCGATCCACAACAAGAGCCCCGGAATGAGGAGCATCGTCGCGTAGTACGAAAAGGAGAACCAATAGCCGGCAAAACGGGTCAGTCCCCGCGTCACCAACGGCGGCAAAACGGCCGAAAAGACGTAGGGTATGACATATAGGACCGGCAGCGCCATAAAAATCGCTAACAGCGGCATTTCCGGTATGGGCAGGCTATGGCGAAAAAGCGACCATTGACCGATTACGAACAATTCACCGATAAAAGCCAGGATCAAATAAAAATAATGGCGTTGTTTCACAGTGTTTCCCCCTTCTTATACTCATATCATAACGTGTCACCTTATCATAAAAATTTCCATGGCCCCTGTCAAGGCAGGCTTTCAAAAAGGGCTAAAAAAAACAACAACGGCAAAGACGAAATGCGCCCGGCCTCATCCGAAAGGATAGAAAGCTAAGCGTCCGCGTCCATGCGGTTGTTGTTTTCATAGTCAGGGCCTACGGGTAATCGTCATCATGATCTACGGTGGCAGATTAGGCCTTCAATTCCTGATTGAGCCAAGCAGCGGCATCGCCCATCATATTGGTCGTGACGAAGTGGCCGAGGCCATCGTAGACGACGGACTGAGACTTGACGTCGCTGTGTTTGGCTAATTTTTCAAGGTAGAGCTCCTGCGCGGCTCCATCGACGACATCGTCGGCACCGCCGCGGAGCGACAAGAGAGAACGGCCGCTGAGGCGATCCATATGCTGATAAGGATCCATGGCGGCAAACTGCATCTGTAAGAAGCGGTAAGACCGGGGCTTTTCGATGTGAAGAGACGAACGGAACCGCCGTTCCGATTCTTCCCACCAGCCCGAGCCGTTCATGACGATGGCCGTCTTGAACTCGGTAAACAGACTCCAGGCACCGAGGGCCGTAAAGCCGCCCATGGAATGGCCCATGACGGCAATGGGCGTATTCGGCCAGTGTTCCGAAATATATTCCAGCATGAGGGGTACTTCCATCATGTTTTGGAAAATCGTCTGCCAAAAATCAGCGTAGACGGCCTTGCTTTCATAGTCAAGGGTACCGCGATGGCCGTGATTGACGGCATCGGGAATGACGACATCGTAACCATAAGAGGCTAAGATGCGGCCGCGGACGGCCTGAAATTCCTTCTGCGACGACCAGCCGTGATAAAACAAGACGACGCCTTTTGCTTTTTCACCGGATGTAATAACGAGACCGGGAATCCCTTTAAGACCAACTTCTCTTTCTTCAATCATTTATGGTTAAATCCTCTCTCTTTTTTTATAAATCCCTTGCGGTGTGCCAGCGGCTCCTGCCAGATTTCTGACCAGACGAAGCCGGCGTACAGTTCTCTGGCCGGAGGCGTCAATTGGCTCCAAGGCCGGGGACGAACGCGCTGAGGCACGACGACCGGCACCGATCGCAGAGGCGCTTCCGCAGCACGGGGCGAGGCGGCTGCTCTTTGCGGCATCGGCTGCGGCTCATCGGGCAAGTCGAATTCATCGGCCAGGTCCTCCCATTCGGGAAAGGACGGTTCCGGTTCTTCTATTTTCGGGGCCGGCTTACGCCGCGGCGGCACGGGAATGGGACCTTTGCTCCGCGGGTACTTCCGCTTGCGGCGCAACAGGTCGGGCAATACCGCCATCAGGACGACGACGATAATCATCCATACAAAATCCATGGTCATCACCTACTGTTCCGAATGGCTTCCATCGTGATGGTCGTGGTGGTCATCCTTTACGGTCGGCGCCGACTGGGTCTTAGGCACGCCGGCCTGGGCGACAGCCGTCCGCATGTCCGTATCGGCCATGATATTCTTCATGTTGTAGTAGTCCATGACGCCTAATTTTCCTTCGCGCAGAGCCTGGGACAGTGCCAGAGGAACTTCTGCCTGGGCTTCGACGACTTTGGCCTGCATTTCCTGGGTATAGGCCTGCATTTCCTGTTCCTTGGCGACAGCCATGGCACGCCGTTCTTCGGCTTTTGCCTGAGCAATCTGCTTATCGGCTTCGGCCTGGTCGGTCTGGAGGCGGGCACCGATGTTGCGGCCTACGTCGACGTCGGCAATATCGATGGACAAGATTTCAAAAGCCGTCCCGGCATCGAGTCCCTTATTGAGGACGGTCTTACTGATTTTATCCGGGTTTTCCAACACTTCGGAGTGATCCTGAGCCGAGCCGACACTGGTAACGATCCCTTCGCCGACACGGGCAATGACCGTCGCTTCGCCGGCACCGCCGACGAGGCGGTCGATATTGGCGCGAACCGTGACCCGGGCCCGTACCTTCAATTCAATCCCGTTTTGAGCAACGGCCGAAATGAAGGGCGTTTCAATGACCTTCGGATTGACACTCATCTGAACGGCTTCCAAGACGTCTCGACCGGCCAGGTCAATGGCGCAGGCCCGTTCAAAGGTCAGGGACATCGTCGCCCGGTGGGCGGCAATGAGGGCATCGACGACGCGGTCGACGTCACCGCCGGCCAGGTAATGGGCTTCCAGCTGATTGACGTTGACATCGAGGCCGGCCTTATTGGCCTTGACCAAAGGCAGGATGATCTTCGACGGGACGACACGGCGCAGGCGCATGCCGATGAGGTTGACAATGCCTACGGAGACGCCGGCGGCCATGGCCGAGATCCACAAGCCGATGGGCACGAAGTGCAAAAATAGTGCGATGACGACAACCGCCAGGGCAATGATAAAGATGGGCACGGCTAAGAAAGATACAAGACTCATAACGCAGATGCTGCGCAAAACACAGTCCGCACAGGTACTTGCGGACACGGTGAACCCTTCTGTGCTGCAGAGGCCGCAGCAAACTTCGCCACCTTTCTCTTTTCACACGAACCATACGGCCCGAGTGCCTCTGCCAGTCCTCGGGCAGCTCCTTCCGCACAGGGGAAGGCATTCCTATTTTGAAAGCTTTGACTATGATAATACCGTTTATACATAGTCTTATTATAGCTCACTTTCTCCTTTTATTCTATGCTTCAGTCTTTCGGATGGCGTTCCGGTTCCGGCTCGACGACGATGCGGCCGCCTTCGACGCTGATGACGCGGACCGTGACGTCGCGGTCGATGAAAGACCCATTGGCCACGGCATCGACGCGTTCCTTGCCGATGCGGATCGTTCCCGACGGGCGCAGAATGGTAATCGTCGTCCCCCGTTCGTAGAGGTAACGGCTATAGTCTTCCTGCGACGTATAGCCCTTTTCCTTAGTCGAACGGTTCTTAAGGGTCAATTTATCAAAGAGAGAGCTCTTGGGCAAGTGGCGTCCCAAGAAGTAGAATACAACGATGGCCAAGACGGTCCCGCCGGCCAGGATGTAGACCGACTCATACGTCGCTCCGAGCATAAAGAACAGGCTGCCAAACAAGAGGACGACACCGGCCAGGCCAAAGATACCGATGCCCGGCGAAGCCAATTCAAGGCCGATACACAACAGGCTGACCAAAAAGGCGGCGATAATCTTGAGATCTGCCACCAGCGGTTCATTGCCGGAATAGAGCAGCAGACCGCCAAAGACGACGGCCGTTGCAATGCCGGCACCGATGCCGGCCATCTTGATTTCTGCCAAGAGGGCGGCAATGATCAAGGCTACGAACAAGGTACGTACATAGGGATTCTGTAAAATACCGATCATATCATCACGCCAATCTTTATCTACGTAAATCGTCTGGGCATCGCCGAGGCTGTAAAGGGCCAAGGCATCCGACAAGGTATCAGCCGAACCGTCCGATACGTTCAATTCTTTAGCCTGTCCGTCTGACAAGGCCAGGATTTTTCCCGGTTCTGCATAACCCGGATAGCCCTTGGTCTTATCGACCATGGCTTCCGCCACACCGGGATTATGGCCGGTTTGAGCTGCTGTCGCGCTGAATTCAGCCTTTAAGGCAGCGATGTTCTTTTCCGTGTCCGGTATCGGTTCAGCCGCCCCGATACTGCTTCCCGGCGCCATGATGATGTGGCGGCTCGAGAGGGCGATAAGGGCGCCTGCCGACCAGGCCCGCGACGTGATGTAGGCGATGACCGGTACGTCAGAGGCCATGATCATATCGCGTATCTTTAAGGCACTGTCGACGCGGCCGCCTAAGGTATTGATAGGAATGACGACGGCCGTGTCGCCGTTTTCTTCAGCCTGACGCAGGCCTCGTTGAATAAAGGCCACCTGACTGCCATCGATGTCACCAGAGATGGGCAGTACGCGGACCGTATCGGCCTGGACAGACGCTGCCGGAAGGGCAGCCGTCAGCGAAAACATAAGGACCAAGGCGGTTATCATGCGCAGTACAAAAGTCATTCCCTCACCTGCTTTCATTTACTCACTTTCGGGTACTTTATCCGGTGCCGCCACGCATTGAAAATAACCGGCACGATGGAGTTTTTCCAATTCTTCCGGCGAAATGTTACGGGCAGCTTGTTTTTCTAATTCCTCAATCGGTTTCTCCTCAATCATATGGATTTTGTCGACGACGGCATCATAGACGGCCGGCGGTTTATTGGCCTTGATCCATTCCAGCATGTGATCAAACCAGGTGCGGCACGTCCAAGCATCTTTGCCGTGGTTGTGGCCGCAGAGGATCTTGATCTGATCCTGTTCCGGAATTTTAGCCAGTAACCAGTTCCACCGTTCCCGGGCAATCAAATAATGATAAAAGGCATCGACTTCACGCAAATGTTGCTCCTGCAGTTCCAACGTATAGCGTGACCAAAATAAACTGAGAGTCATAATGACTACCTCCAAGCAATATATTAAAACCTAGATTACCTTACGATAGATATTCTACACCATCTTGTCAAATTCCTTCTCGGCGAAAGAAAAAGAACGCCCTCCGGCAGAGCTGTCCGGCCCCCAAATACGCCCGATGGCAAAGCGATTTAGAGCCTACCCAGAGTATACCATAGCTGTCAATAAAAGCTACTCTTTCCTTTCCCTTTCAGAGAGAATCTCATCGCTCATCATCTCCCTCCTCTATATAATACATTAAAAGAATAAAGCATTCCTAAAACAGTAACCTGTCACTTACTACTCCATCCCCTAAAGAGTCAGACATAATTATGTCACGAATCTCCTGATTCATCCTAAAAAAAATATAAAAATGACAAAATTATATTGACACATACCGTTATATAGGATAAGATAAATCAGGTTTAATAAGTAGTATTTACAATCCATAGATATTAGCTTGTTGTTATTTGCTATTTATTTGCAATCCGAAGTGTGTTTATCAACTATAATCTTAAGTCATTATTCATCGTTTAGGCAGTGCCGCATTTCATAATTCGGCAAACATTTTATTTTTATTAATTTACGCCCATATTATTCTTATTTGTATTCATATATAAGCTATTTCAAGTTAATATTTATTAATCGTCTTTTTCTCTTAAATCCACAATATTTTGTTTTAAGACGATAAAATGTCACTTCCATCGCTTTTACAGCTCAAAATTACGATTATCTATCCAAAAAAGATATACATACTCCTTAAAAATATCTTGAACTGTGTCTTAAAAGTGATATAATAGGCTTGAAAAAATCACACCTTGTTGTACCATTCTCGTATCAAAAAACCTTCATACCCATTAAGAGCCACTGGATTCATTATAAAATTTCACGTGTCTATATTGAAACAAGATAGACTTAAAGCGACTGATTATGGCGATTGTGAAGGTTTTTATGATAGTATAAATCTGACCATTTTCATCAAAATCATACCACAAGAAAAGAGGATTTCACTATAAACACCAAAAACGAAAAGCACCTTCTCGCGAAAGTCGCCGCCGTCATGCTCCTGGGCATGGCTACCATCGGCGGGACGTCCTCCGTCAATGCTGCCGGCTTGACCGGCTCTTATGTCGGTGTCGGCAAGGCACCTACCAGTACGCAGGTCGTCGATAAAGGCGCAGAAGTCAAGTCGACAGAAACGAAGATCGTCGACTATCGCCAGACCTATAATTCTTCAAGTGATAGTACTATGAAAAGAACACCGAAAAACAACAACGCCAACGGCGAAGGCGTCGACGGTGTTTCAGAAGGTAATGACATTGACGGCGCCGGTACGGGCAATACAGCCATCGGCCTCGGTACTTACGCTGCCCGCGGTTACGCCACAGCTATCGGTACCTATGCTACTGCTATGAGTAACTCCACGACCGTAGGCGCCGGTGCTTTTGCTGCTCAAAAGAGTGTTTCTTTTGGTCAAAATGCCTATTCCAACGTCAACGGTCTGTCCATCGGCTTTGGGGCCCGTTCATCTTCAGGCCTCGCCATCGGCCAGGGCGCTACGGCAGGCCTCTTCTATAAATACCTTCAAAATGACGGCGTTCAAAATACGAGCGTTATTGTCGACAGCATGGCTATCGGCAACGGCGCTACGGCTATCGGCGGCATCGCAATCGGTAAGAATGCCCAGACCAACAGCTTATATGGTGTCGCCTTAGGTCAGAGCGCTAAGGTTGCTTACAGCGGCGTCGCCTTAGGCACGAATGCGAATGTAAAGGTTTCGACCGGTGTGGCCTTAGGCCTTTCCTCAGTCGCTGACCGTGCAGCTAACACCATCGGCTACGTTCCCTTTGCTGACGATGGCAACGGCAGTTACGTACCGAGCACGGCAGAGGCCTTGGCCGGTGCCATCAGCGCCAGCGACGTTTCCAAAACTTTCGCTACCACCTATGCCACTCAAATCGCAAAGTATAATGAATTGAATCAAGCTTATTATACAGCTTCGGCTGAAGTTGATAAACAAGACGAAATTATTAAGAATACGAAGGGCAGTACCATTGCATCTGAACAAGAAGCATATGCAGCAGCCGTAACGGCCAAGGCCGCAGCTCAAGCTGAAGCTGTCGCTGCTACCGATGCCATAAACGCTTGGACGGCTCAGAATCAGGACTTTACGACGGCCTTAGGCCAGCAGCGTACGGAACTGGGCGTCTTCAAATCGACTGGCGGTGCCGTCAGCGTCGGTGCTACGACCTACACCAGCGACGGCCGCGTAAGCTCCATCTTGACTCGTCAGATCACCAACGTCGCAGCCGGCACGACTGATACGGATGCCGTCAACGTCGCTCAGCTCAGACGTGTCGCTGATGAAACCGCTAAAAAAGCTAACCTTGATGCCAGCAACATTACTCCGGACCAGGTTGCAAAATGGCAGGAAGCCTTAGGTATTGAAACCAATAC